>WBZQ01000234.1_pt1 | contig 49291 bp, 61 predicted proteins | sample 5204251 | NCBI WGS metagenome assembly WBZQ01 (sample SAMN12412402, study PRJNA552823) | activated sludge metagenome | isolation source: activated sludge from nitrification reactor of wastewater treatment plant... | place: USA: Virginia | collected 2017-09 | reverse complement strand
GGCGATAACGTCACGGTGACGGGCGAGTTGATCAGCCCGATTGCGATGGATCAGGGGTTGCGGTTTGCGGTCCGCGAGGGCGGCAAGACCGTCGGCTCCGGCGTCGTTACGGAAATTCTAGCTTAGTGATGTCCCGGTCTTCTGGCCGGCATGTGAGGAGTTGAGCGTGAAAGTCGATCAAAGAATTCGTATCAGGTTGCGCGGCTTTGATTATCGCGTGCTTGATCAGTCTGTGGTGGAAATTGTTGAGACGGTCAGGCGTAGCGGCGCGCGGGTTGTCGGGCCGATCCCCTTGCCGACTCGAATCGAAAAGTTTACGGTGCAGCGTTCGACTCACGTAGATAAAAAGTCCCGGGAGCAATTTGAAATTCGAACGCACAAGCGTCTCTTAGATATCATGGAGCCTACGCCAGAGACGATGGACTCATTGATGAAGCTCAATTTGGCGGCTGGTGTAGATGTGGAGATTAAGCTCTGAGGATTGGGTGTCCCTAATTTGCTCTGAGCTGACAGGAAGACCATGACAAACGGATTGTTGGGAAAAAAGTTGGGGATGACCCAAATTTATGACGAGAGCGTTCTCGAGCCGGTGACGGTTATCGAGGCTGGGCCTTGTCGGGTGGTTGCGATTAAGACCAAAGAGCGTGACGGCTATGAGGCTGTCCAGCTTTCCTTCGGTGAAGTGAAAGAGCGCAGTTTGTCGGCTGGTGAGCTCGGTCATTTGAAAAAGCATCAAGCGCCTGCCAGCAGATGGTTGCGCGAATTTCCGAAGACCGGCGACATCGCAATTGGAGCGACCGTTAAAGTCGATATCTTCAAAAAGGGTGATTGGGTTGATGTGGTCGGTGTGTCGAAGGGGAAGGGGTTTCAGGGTGTAGTGAGGCGCCACAATTATGCGGGTGGTCCTGAGACTCACGGTTCGATGTTCCATCGGGCCCCCGGTTCTATCGGCGCCAGTTCTTACCCGTCTCGTGTCTGGAAGAATAAGGCCTTGCCTGGCCATATGGGGGATGAGCGCGTCACGGTTCAGCGTCTGAAGGTGGTCGACGCCCGTCCAGATGAAAACCTGTTGTTCGTCCGCGGAGCAGTGCCCGGTGGTGCGAATGGGCTGCTGGTTGTGCGGAAGTCGAAGAAGAGTTGATCTATGCCGATCGTTGATGTGGTTGATTCAAAGAAGAGGAAAGTCGGTAGCGTCGAGCTTCCCAATGAGGTATTCGGCTGTAAGCCGCACGGTCCGCTGGTTCACGAAGCGGTAGTCATGCAACGTGCTTGCGACCGTCAGGGAACTGCTTCAACTTTGCGCCGTGGTGAGGTGAGCGGGTCTGGCAAGAAGCCCTGGAAGCAAAAGCATACGGGCCGCGCTAGAGCGGGTTCACTGCGTTCTCCAGTTTGGAGGCACGGTGGTACGGTTTTCGGGCCGAAACCAAGAAGCTACGCATTCGTAATGCCGAAAAAAAAGTACCGAGCCGCCCTTCAGAGCGCATTGTCGGCGAAGCTATCAGAGGGCAACGTCGTAGTGGTTTCTGAGTTGGCAATCGCGGAGGCTAAAACCAAGTTGCTCGCGAACGTTTTGGCGCAATTGGGCATCTCCGGTAGTGTATTGCTTGTTATTGCTGATCCGGCATCCAATGTTGTTCAGGCCGGGAAGAACCTGCCGAATGTCACAGTATTGCGGCCTGAAGAATTGAACGTCTATGACGTTCTCCGGTGCAATTCTCTTGTCATTCCTCAGGGAGATCTTGAGCGAGTAAAGGAGGTATGGTCATGAAGGGAGACCTCCATCAGGTATTGATCCAGCCATTGTTGACAGAAAAAATCACGGCATTGCGTGAACAAAGCAATACGGTTGGGTTTCTTGTTCATCCTGATGCCAATAAAATCCAGATCAAGCAGGCCGTCGAGTCACTTTTGAAAGTTAAGGTGTCGCGCGTCAATGTGGTAAATATTCGCGGCAAAGTGAAGCGATTGGGTCGATTTGTTGGCAAGCGATCAGATTGGAAGAAGGCATTTGTCACGTTGAAGGAAGGCGAGAAGCTCGAGCTCTACGAAACCGTATAGCGTGCAAGCCTCTTGATAAAGTGAGAACTAGCTATGGCATTAAAGGTCTATAAACCAACTTCTCCGGGCCGGCGGGGCATGACCGCCATCCAGGGTGAGAAGCTCACGAAGAAGAAGCCGGAAAAGTCGTTAACCGGATTTCATCTCCGCACCGGTGGGCGGAACAATGATGGCCGCCAAACTATCCGGTTCCGTGGGGGAGGGCATAAGCGGCTTTATCGGCAAATCGATTTTCGGCGAGACAAGGCTGGTATTCCAGCTAAGGTTGCCGCCATTGAGTACGATCCGAATCGTTCGGCTAGAATCGCTCTCCTGCACTATGCTGATGGTGAAAAGCGTTATATTTTGGCCCCAGTTGGGCTCGTGGTTGGCGATGCCGTGCAATCCGGCGAGGGAGCAGAAGTGCGACCGGGAAATGCGCTCCCGCTCGTAAATATGCCCTTGGGTACAACCATTCACAACATCGAGTTAAAGCCCGGTAAGGGTGGTCAGCTGATTCGGAGTGCTGGTGGTTCTGCTCAAGTCATGGGCCGAGATGGCGCCTATGTCCAGATTCGTCTTAAGTCTGGTGAAATGCGCAAGGTGTTGTCGACCTGTATGGCAACGGTTGGTCAGGTCGGAAATGTGGATCACGAAAACGTTGTAGTGGGAAAAGCGGGTCGTACCAGATGGAAGGGGAAACGTCCTCATGTTCGTGGTGTGGTGATGAATCCTGTCGATCACCCGCATGGCGGTGGAGAAGGTAAGTCCGGTCAGGGTAATCCGCATCCCGTATCCCCCTGGGGCACTCCTGCCAAGGGTTACAAGACAAGAAAGAATAAGGCGACTGATAAATTCATCATCGCGCGTAGGAAGAAGTAGGAGAGGATAATGCCTCGTTCAATTACCAAGGGCCCGTTCGTCGACGATCATCTGATCAAAAAAGTCGAGCAGATGAATCAAACGAAAGATCGGAAGTTAATCAAGACCTGGTCGCGTCGGTCAACCGTGATCCCGGATATGATCGGGCATACGTTTGCTGTCCACAACGGGAAGAAATTTATTCCCGTATTCGTTACCGAAAATATGGTCGGCCATAAGCTGGGAGAATTTGCTCCAACGCGCTTTTTCAAAGGGCACGGGCAGGCAAAGACTGAAAAGGCAGTGGCTCTTAAGTAATTGCCGGTCCGTTGAGGATCAGGCAGGTTTGTGTGGGGTCAGCTATGGCAGAAGCAAAAGCAAATTTACGGTTCGTGAGAGTGACGCCCAGAAAGGCGCGAGTAGTCATCGACATGATTCGTGGTCAGCAGGTGCCTATGGCTCTGGCTATGCTTCGGCACACTCCGAAACATGCTGCGCGGGTTATTGAGAAGCTGCTTCGTTCCGCCGTCGCCAATGCAGAGCAGAAGGAATTGGGCGATAGCGATGAAATGTGGGTGTCTCAGGCCGTAGTGAATTGCGGTCCTATTTATAAGCGTTTCCGGGCACGGTCGATGGGTCGGGCAAATTCGATTCAGAAGCGAACCAGCCATATTACCATCGCAGTTGCTGCGCCGAACGCGGCTCAGAACAGCTAGCGTTATTACACTTAGACTGAGGGTTATTCTTCATGGGTCAGAAGACACATCCAATTGGCTATCGCATCGGTTACAACTACACCTGGAGCTCGCGTTGGTACGCTGATAAGGACTACGCCAGGCTTCTTCATCAGGACATCCGAATCAGGAAAATGGTGAAAGCGAAGCTGTACCACGCCGGCGTCGCTAAGGTGGAGATTGAACGCTCCGGGGACCAGACTCGCGTCATCATTCATACGGCTCGCCCAGGAATCATTATCGGCCGCAAGGGCGCGGAGGTTGACAAGCTGAAGGCCGCATTGGAGAAGGAGTACTCAGGTCAGGCGTATATTACCGTGAAGGAAATTAAGAAGCCTGAATTGGATGCTCAGTTGGTAAGTGAAAATGTGGCGACCCAGTTGGAGAAGCGTGTCGCATTTAGGCGGGCAATGAAGCGGAGTGTGCAATCCGCGCTTCGTCTTGGGGCTCAAGGCATTAAGATCATGGTGGCAGGGCGGTTGGGTGGAGCTGAGATTGCCAGAACCGAATGGTATCGCGAAGGGCGTGTGCCTCTTCACACCCTGCGCGCCGAGGTAGATTACGGTTTTGCCGAGGCCCATACGACCATGGGTCAGATCGGGGTGAAAACCTGGATCTATAAGGGTGAATTGTTGCCCGCGCTTCAGTTAAAGCCTGATGCTGCGCTCGGGCGGCTTGGCTAGAGAACCTCGATAAGGAAAAGGTGGGTCTGTGTTAGCGCCAAAGAAAGTTAAGTTCAGAAAAATGCAGAAGGGCCGGATGCGTGGGAAAGCCTATCGTGGCGGTGCCATTACTCTGGGTGAATTTGGTTTGAAAGCCCTTGAGCCTGGATGGATCACCAGCCGGCAAATTGAAGCTGCGCGCATTGCCATTACGCGCTTTGTCAAGCGCGGTGGTCAGGTGTGGACTAGGATTTTCCCGGACAAGCCCATCACCAAAAAGCCGGCTGAAACTCGCATGGGTAAAGGTAAAGGTAATCCGGAATACTGGGTGGCCGTTGTCAAGCCAGGACGGATCATGTACGAAATGGGTGGCGTTGCGCCAGACGTCGCTAAGCAGGCATTGAAGCTTGCATCATACAAGTTGCCAATTGCCACGAAGTTCGTGGTCCGCGGCGAGTTTCAGTAACCTGTAGCGCGTGTTGAGTGGTGATGTGATGGATGTGAAAGATTTGAGCGGGCTCTCGATTGATGAGTTGGCGGAAAAGGAAAAGCAGTTGCGTCAAGAGCTGTTCAACTTCCGGTTCCAGCTCGGCATTGGTCGCCTTGAAAACCCAATGCAAGTGCGGAGTACGAAGCGCGATATTGCCCGGCTGAAAACGGTAAAGCGTCAACTGGAATTGCTCCAGACACAGGCCGACCAATCGGTCGGAAAGTAAGAGAGAAGAGGCGTATGAAGGAAGGCCAACAACATCGGCGGGAGTGGTACGGGAACGTCGTCAGCAACAAGATGAATAAAACGGTTGTCGTGGCCGTTGAGCGATCGGTCATCCACCCGATTTACAAGAAAGTCTTACGGCGAGTGACGAAGCTGAAGGCCCACGATGAAGGTAATGTGTGTAAAGTCGGGGACCGCGTTCAGTTGAGTGAGACCCGTCCTATCAGTAAGGACAAACATTGGCGTGTGGTACGCGTCATGGTTAAGGGACAACCTGAAAAGTAACCACGGAACACACTTGAAGAGCTGAAGGGCCAGATCCTTTTGGCGGTGAGTAGGGCAGGGCATGATTCAGAATTACACATACATGGATGTGGCCGATAATTCCGGCGCGAAGCAAGTCATGTGTTTTCACGTCCTCGGTGGAACCAGGCGTCGATACGGATCGCTCGGGGATATCGTGGTTGTGGCGGTCAAAGAGGCAATCCCTCAGGCCGGGGTCAAGAAGGGCGATGTGAGTAGGGCGGTCATCGTTCGCACGACCAAGGAAGTTCGACGTGACGATGGTTCCTATATCAAGTTTGACCGTAACGCCTGCGTCTTGATCAATGCTCAGGGTGAGCCTGTTGGGACTCGAATTTTCGGCCCGGTTGCTCGTGAGCTTCGCTGGAAGAAGTTCATGAAAATTATTTCGCTTGCGCCGGAAGTCTTGTAGCCGAAGGAAGAAAGGTTCTGGTAGGGATGGCACGAATCAAAACGAAAATTCGCAAAGGCGACACCGTTGTGGTGATGACGGGGCGTGAGCGCGGCAAGTCCGGCAAAGTCTTGTCCGTGGATACGGTGAATGGGAAGATCCTGGTCGAGAAGCTCAATATGATTAAACGTCATACTAAGCCGAACCAGAAGCTTCGGCAGGGTGGCATTCTCGAGCGCGAGTCTCCTCTCGCGATTTCAAATGTGATGTTTTTGTGCCCTGTGACGAAGAAGCCAACTCGGTTAGGGATCAAGCGCCAAGATGACGGGCGCCGGACTAGACTCAGCAAGAAATCAAAAGAAACTGTCGAATAGTCGGAACAGGAAAGACGTTCATGGCAAAAGTAGAGAAGGGTAAAGGCGGCAAGGGGGCTACTCCTCGCTCGTCGGCGAAAAAAGAAATGGCTACGCCTGAAATATCTCAGGCTGCTGGTACTGAGCATCAGTTTGCCCCGCGTCTCCGTGAGACCTATCGCGAGCAAGTCGTGCCGGCGCTCATGAAGGAATTCAGCTACGGCAATTTGATGCAAGTCCCCCGGCTGGAGAGAATTGTGCTCAATGTCGGTATGGGAGAGGCCATTCAAAATGTGAAGCTGTTGGAGAGTGCGGCTAACGAGCTTGGTATCATTACCGGCCAAAAGCCCATCACCACCAGGGCGAAGAAAGCTATCGCCGGCTTCAAGCTTAGGCAGGGCATGCCTATTGGGGCGAAAGTTACACTGCGTAGCCGAAGAATGTGGGAATTTTTAGATCGATTGATTTCTCTCGCTCTCCCACGGATTCGTGACTTCCGCGGTATTTCGCCGAAAGCGTTTGATGGTCGTGGCAATTATACCCTGGGATTAAAAGAACAGTTGATTTTTCCAGAGATCGAATACGATAGTGTCGCTTCCATTCATGGAATGGATATCACTATCGTTACCACTGCGCGAACGAATGACGAAGGCAAGGCCCTGCTTAAACATCTCGGCATGCCGTTCCGAACCTAGGTTTACGAAAAACCAGGTAGGCGTGTGAGTTATCTGACCAAGGCACGAGTAAGGGGGATTCTGTGTCAAGATTAGCGCTTAAGAATAAAGCGGCAGTGAAATCCAAGTTTTCTTGTCGTGACTACCATCGTTGTGGGTTATGTGGTCGCGTGCGAGGATTTTTGCGAAGATTTCGCATGTGCCGTATTTGTTTTAGATTTTTGAGCCTCAAGGGAGAGATTCCCGGAGTGCGAAAGTCAAGCTGGTAGTCGCCCTGGAGGAAGCTTGCCTCTGCAAGCGTAAAAGAGGAACGCATGATTACTGATCCGATTGCTGATTTGTTGGTGCGACTAGGAAATGCTGCTCGTCGTCGCCAGGATGTGGTCAAGGTCCCGGTTTCTAAAGTGAAGCGGCAGATTCTGAACATTCTTGGGAAAGAAGGATTTATCCTCGGGTACGGTGAAACGCAAGAGGATGGACACCCTATTTTCTCGGTCCAGCTTCGATATGTCGAAGAAGCGCGTCCAATGATCACTGGCATGCGCCGAATCAGTAAGCCGGGACGTCGTGTGTATGTCGGGAGAGATGATGTGCCAAAGGTTAGGAACGGGATCGGTGTGGCCGTCATTTCAACCTCGAAAGGTCTTATGACCGACAGTGATTCGAGACGGGCAGGGTTGGGCGGTGAGGTTCTCTGTTCGGTCTGGTAAAACGAGTCGGCAAAGACGCAGTAATAACCGAGATCGCTGTAACGTAACGGGGTTCGTATGTCGAGGATAGGGCGGAAACCAATTGCAGTTCCAACCGGTGTAGATGTTAAAGTCGCCGGTCGTCTCGTATCGGTCAAGGGCCCTATGGGTAAGCTCGATTGGAAGCTGACCGATGGCTTGAGCGTCGCAGTTGCCGATGGGCAGCTTGTTGTCGATCGGACAGGTGATGCTCGCGATGTCCGGGCGATGCACGGGCTGGTCCGAGCAGAGTTGAGCAATATTATTCAGGGCGTGACCAAAGGGTATGAGAAATCTTTAGAGATAACCGGTGTGGGATACAAAGCCCAACTCCAGGGACGCGAGATGAGCTTCAACGTCGGCTACATCAATCCTGTGACTTATACAGTTCCGCAGGGCATTGACGTGAAAGTCGACAAGCAGACACTCATTTCCATTAAAGGTGTTGATAAGCGTCTCGTTGGCCAGGTTGCAGCTAACATTCGCTCAATTAAGCCCCCTGACGTGTACAAGCAAAAAGGAATTCGGTACGCCGGCGAAGTCTTGAGAAAGAAAGCGGGCAAAACCGGCAAGTAGAGGCTCTTCTGATGAATACCCAAGAAAAAAATAGAAAATTAGCACGACGTAAACAACGGGTTAGGAAGTCTGTCGTCGGGACGAGCGATCGTCCGCGGCTGAACGTCTTTCGCAGCCGTTCTCATATCTATGCCCAGATTATTGACGACCTTCGTGGGCATACCGTCGCTGCGGCATCGACATTGGATGAATCGTTGCGAAAAGCAGTGAAATCGACCGGCAGCATTGAGGGCGCGAAAGCGGTCGGAAAGCTGATCGCCGAACGGGCCAAGGCCGCCAAAGTCTCTATGGTCGTATTTGATCGCGGTGGACGGCAGTATCATGGACGAGTCAAGGCTTTGGCCGACGCGTCACGTGAAGGCGGTCTCCAGTTTTAAGTATGGTTCCCGGCGAAGGTCGCCCCTCCTCTGCTCGTAGCAAGAGAAATGAGACGACTTAAAGGAGAATGACGTTGTGCGAGTCAATCCCGAAGAATTGAGTCTAAAAGACAAAGTGGTTTTCATTAACCGCGTCGCAAAGGTCGTAAAGGGCGGCAAGCGTTTCAACTTTTGCGCCCTAGTTGTGGTTGGCGACGGCCAGGGCTATGTCGGTATTGGAAAGGGAAAAGCTGCTGAGGTTCCCGTGGCAATTTCCAAGGCTGTCGAGCAGGCCAAGAAGCATTTGGTCCGTGTGCCTATCAAGGGCGGGACTATTCCACATGAAGTTCATGGGCTTTTTGGCGCCGAACATGTGATGCTCAAGCCCGCTGCCGACGGAACTGGAATTATTGCAGGCGGTGCTGTGCGAGCCGTTGTGGAATTGGCCGGTGCTCACAATATCATCGCGAAGACGTTGGGCCGTGGTAATCCTTTCAATGCGGTCAGGGCCACTCTTAATGGACTTCAACAGCTGTGCGACCCGCAAGAGACTATGCGATTACGGCGCGCTGTTGGAAGCGAAGTGTAGGTATATATTTCATGGCTACTGAAAAAAAGACAACGACTGCTCAGCCGAGTCTTCGGATTACCCTGAAGCGGAGCCCGATCGGAACCCCGTTCAAACATCGATTAGTTCTCAGGGGGTTAGGGTTGCGTAAACTCAATGCCACAGTGTCGCGCCCCGCTACCGATCAGGTTAAGGGCATGATTGCCAAAGTAGGCTATTTACTGGAAGTGAGTCCCCAATGAAGTTGCATGATCTTGCTCCTTCTCGTGGAGCGAAGCACAAACCAAAACGCATCGGCCGTGGGCCAGGTTCAGGCCATGGAAAGACTGCGACCAAGGGCCATAAGGGTCTGAAAGCCCGGTCAGGGGGCGGAAAGCGTCCCGGCTTTGAGGGCGGTCAGATGCCATTGATTCGTCGAGTACCCAAGTACGGGTTTACGAATCAATTTCGAACCGAATACACGATCATTAACTTGAAAAGCCTGGCTGATCTGGAAACGACAGAAGCCATTACGCCCCAACTCTTGATGAACGAAGGCCTTGTTCGACGTAAAGGAGAGCTTATTAAGATCCTTGCCCAGGGGGAGTTGACGAAACCCCTCGTGGTCCAGGCTCATAAGTTCAGTAAGTCAGCCGAGGCAAAGATTCAGGCAGCCGGGGGGAGGGCCGAGGTCATTCCCTGTGTTTGAGCGTCTGCTGACCAGTTTCCAAAACATCTTCAAGATTCCTGAGCTGCGGACTCGCGTGTTGTTCACGCTGGGTATGCTGATTGTTTACCGTGTCGGCGCCCACATTCCCACGCCAGGTATCAACGGCGAAGCTTTATCAGAATTTCTCCAGAAGCAAGGTGGCGCGCTTCTGGGATTTTTGGATATTTTCTCCGGCGGCTCTCTTTCGCGTCTGACTATCTTCGCATTGGGCATTATGCCCTACATCAGCGCATCGATTATCCTTCAATTGCTGACCGTCGTCATACCGCACCTGTCTAAACTGGCAAAAGAGGGTGAGCGCGGCCGCAAGAAAATTATTCAGTACACGCGATTCGGAACAATTGTCATTGCGCTGATTCAGGGCTTCGGGATTGCTGTCGGTCTCGAGCAAATGAATCAGGGAGCCTTTGTATTAAGCCCGGGATGGGGATTCCGGTTTATGACCGTAATCACCCTCTGCGCTGGTACCGGCTTCCTCATGTGGCTGGGTGAGCAAATTACCGAACGCGGTATTGGTAACGGTATTTCTCTGATTATTTTCGCCGGTATCGTGGCACGTCTCCCTGCGGCGGTTGCTCAGACGTTCGATCTTTATAAGGTTGGGCAATTAAGCTTCCCACTGTTGGTCGTCTTGACGGTCATCATGTTCGGTGTGGTTGCGGCCATTGTATTTCTCGAGAGTGGCCGGAGGAAGGTTCCTGTTCAATACGCGAAGCGCGTTATCGGTCGTAGGGTGTATGGTGGACAGAGCACTCACATTCCCCTCAAGATCAATACGGCCGGGGTTATTCCGCCAATTTTTGCCTCCTCGATTATTGCATTTCCTGCAACGATCGCCGGTTTTTTTGAGACCCCATGGATTAAGGCCATCGGGTCGCAGTTGGCCCCAGGATCACTCCTGTATACGCTGATGTATGTCGGCCTGATCGTGTTTTTTTGCTTCTTCTATACCGCGGTCGTCATGAATCCTGTTGATATGGCCGACAACCTGAAAAAATATGGTGGGTTTGTGCCCGGTATCCGACCAGGCCAACGGACTTCAGATTATATCTACTCGGTGCTCACAAAGATTACGTTTGCTGGTGCTATCTACCTGGCAATCGTCTGTGTGATCCCTGAGTTTTTGATCTATAAACTGAATATGCCGTTCTACTTTGGCGGTACTTCGTTGTTAATTGTCATCGGCGTGGGGTTGGATACTGCCCAACAGATTGAGTCCCATCTTTTGAACCGCAATTACGATGGATTCCTTCAAAAGGGAAAACTTCGCGGCAGAACATCGTAGGACCAAGTAATGCGACTCGTCTTTCTCGGCGCTCCAGGGGTTGGAAAAGGTACACAGGCTGATCGGGTGACTGCTCAGTTTGGGTGGCCTAAGATCTCAACCGGTGATCTCCTGCGCGAGGCGGTGAAAAATCAGACCGCGTTAGGTATCGAAGCGAAGAAGAGCATGGATGCTGGGAAGCTCGTGCCTGATGCTGTGGTGATCGGCATGGTTCGTGACAAGCTTGCCGATCCATCGTGCCAGGCTGGTTTTGTTCTCGACGGCTTCCCGAGAACTGTTCCGCAAGCCGAGGAATTAAGCGCCATTCTCAAAGATAAAGGCCTCAAGCTCGACCGGGTAATTAATTTTCGCGTCTCCCGGACCGATGTTGTGAAACGGTTGAGTGGGCGACGCAGCTGCCCGAAGTGTCAAAGCGTGTTTCATATCGACTTTGCAGCCCCGAAGGTCAGTGGCCAATGTGATCGGTGCGGAGCTGCCCTTGTTCAACGGAGTGATGATAAGCCTGAGACTATCGAAGCGCGTTTGAAGGTTTATGACGAACAAACCGCCCCGCTCATTGCGTATTATCAGGCTAAGAATGCCTTGAGTGATCTTGATGGTTCTGGCGACATGGGCCTTGTGTACGGCAGGCTTTCGACAGTGCTGGTCGGGCTCGGCGCTAAATGATCGTATTTAAGACGCCGGACGAGGTTACATTGATGGCGCAAGCCTCCCGCGTCGTGGCCGAAGTGTTAGAGCTGTTAAAAGGGAAAGTGGCTCCGGGTATTACGACCGATGATCTGGACCGTATGGCTGAAGAGGCCATTCGTGGTCGGGGAGCCATTCCTGCCTTCAAGGGGTATCGCAACTATCCCAAAACGCTTTGTGCGTCGGTTAACGAACAGGTTGTTCATGGGATTCCCTCAAAGCGTCGTCTGAAGGAAGGCGACATCATTGGGCTCGATCTGGGTGCTATCGTCTCCGGTTTCTACGGAGACTCAGCCGTGACCGTCCCGGTTGGTGCTGCAAGCTCGGAGGCATTGCGGCTTATTCAGGTGACCGAAGAAGCCATGTACCATGGAATTGCAAAAGCCGTAGTCGGGAATCGCCTTTCGGATGTCTCTCATGCTATACAGACCCATGTGGAAGAGGCTGGCTTCGCCGTCGTCACAGAATTTGTCGGGCATGGCATAGGAAGGCAGCTGCACGAAGAGCCGCAGGTCCCGAATTATGGTCGGCCTGGACAGGGGCCACGCCTCCAGGTCGGTATGGTATTGGCTATCGAACCGATGGTGAATATGGGGGGCAGTGCCATTCGTATTCTGGAAGATCGATGGACCGCGGTCACTCAGGATGGTCGCTGGTCGGCTCACTTTGAGCACACGATCGCCATCCAGCCGAATGGCCCGGCGAAGATTCTGTCACAGTTGTCACATTAAAACTGGGAGGCGTACCGATACGTGCCAAAAGAAGATGTCATAGAAGTGACCGGCACTGTGGCTGAGACCCTCCCGAATGCGATGTTTCGCGTAGAGTTGGAAAACGGGCACCGAATTTTGGCACATATTTCCGGAAAAATGCGGATGCATTTCATCCGGATCCTTCCCGGCGATAAGGTGACCATTCAATTGTCGCCCTATGATTTGACAAGGGGCCGGATTACCTATCGCTTCAAGTAGTGGAGAAATGGAATTGCTATGAAGGTCAAGTCGTCAGTTAAGCCGATTTGTGCAAAATGTAAAGTGGTCCGCAGACGTGGGGTCGTTCGTGTGTTGTGCGCCAATCCTCGTCATAAACAACGACAGGGATGACCGAATGTGGGTTGCCTTGGCAAGGGTGGTAGCGGTTTCGGGTGTGGATCTGGTTGTCCGACCATGGAATCAGGTCCTCAGAGCTTGCCAAGCCAGCTCATGATGCGATCTAAGAAAGAAATTAGGGGGTAATTATGGCACGTATTGCTGGCGTAGATTTGCCAAAAGACAAACGCATTGAGATCGGTTTGACCTATGTGTTCGGGATCGGCCGCGTCGCCGCTCAGGCGATCCTCAAGAAGGCCGGGGTCGACGGGTCCATTCGTGTCAAAGACGTAAGTGAAGACAAGATTGTGAAGATTCGCGAAGTGATCGAACGTGACTACCGCGTTGAAGGTGACTTGCGCAAAGAAGTGTCGATGAACATCAAGCGATTGGTGGATACGGGAACATTTCGTGGGCTTCGGCATCGCAAAGGGTTGCCTGTTCGCGGACAGCGGACCAAAACAAATGCACGCACCCGTAAGGGAAGACGTTCGGGTGTCGGGAGCAAACCGCAGAAGCCCGCTGGTTCCAGAGCATAAGAGACTAGACCGATCAGGCGCCATGCGCTGAGGGAGATTCTATGAGTGTGAAGAAGGGCAAAAAGAAGGAACGTAAGATTGTCCAGAGCGGAGTGGCTCACGTTCAAGCATCGTTCAATAATACGATTGTCACCATTACCGATATGAGTGGTAACACGGTGGTATGGGCCAGTTCTGGCAATCAAGGGTTTAAGGGGTCTCGCAAGAGCACGCCCTTTGCCGCGCAACGTGCCGGAGAGGCTGCGGCGAGGAAGGCCATGGAGAACGGCATGCGCCAGGTTGACGTATACGTCAATGGGCCTGGTGCTGGACGTGAGTCCGCGATTCGTTCACTGCAAAGCGCCGGATTGCGCATCAATTTGATTCGCGACGTGACCCCGATTCCTCACAACGGATGCCGACCGCCGAAGCGTCGGCGTGTGTAGGAGAGGTCCGGGCATCTTCAATAGAATGTAATTCCTGATTCGGTCGTACTTGAGTTGTTGAGGTAGAGGAGGGGTAGTAGCGTGGCAAAATATAGTGGACCTGTCTGCCGCTTGTGCCGGAGAGAGGGCGAGAAGCTCTTTTTGAAGGGGTCTCGTTGTATGACCGAAAAGTGCGCGATTGAGCGCCGGAGTTATCCCCCTGGACAGCATGGTCAGGCTCGTCAACGGACGTCGGATTACAGTTTACAGTTGCGCGAAAAACAGAAGCTCAAGAGGATTTATGGCCTCCAGGAGTGCCAGTTCCGCGGCATTTTTGAGCGCGCAGAACGGCAAGCAGGGGTGACGGGCGATACGTTGCTGCGTCTCCTGGAATGCCGGTTAGACAATGTGGTGTATCGGCTCGGCTTCGGTGCCTCGCGAAAAGAGGCCCGGCAGTTGGTCAATCATGGTCACTTGATGATCAACGGTCGCAAGGTCAAGGCGCCCGGTGCCCTGGTGAAGGCTGGTGACTCCATCGAAGTCCGACAGAAAAGCCGTGAATTACTCCCGATCCAAGGGGCGCTTGCGGCCGTCGACGGTCGCGGCATTCCGGAATGGCTCGAACTGGACAGGGCGGCCTGCAAAGGCACCATCCGGTCCTTACCGACCAAGGAACATATTGTGTTGCCTGTGAATGAGCAGATGGTCGTCGAATTGTACTCACGATAGAAAAGCTTGGCTGGATGTGCATCGGGCTAATCCAGCCACTGCTGAGCGATATATAGGCACACACGAGTTAATGAAGGGGGAGTCATGATTAAAGCGATGAAAGACTTTCAGATCCCCATGCGGGTGGAAGTCGATAAGGACACTCTTTCCCCGACATTCGGCAGATTTACGACCGAGGCATTTGAGCGAGGGTTCGGCACGACGGTGGGAAACTCCCTGCGCCGTGTGTTGTTGTCCTCCTTGACGGGGGCTGCGGTGACGACCGTCAAGATTGAAGGCGTGTTGCACGAGTTCTCCACGATTCCAGGCGTCACCGAGGACGTGACATCCATTATCTTGAATGTGAAGAGCCTCCGGTTAGCGTTGCAAGGTGACAAGCCGAAAACCATTCGCCTCAAGAAAAAGGGCCCGGGCGAAGCAAAGGGATCCGACATTACGCACGATGGGGACGTGACTATCCTCACGCCGGATTTGCACATCGCGACGCTGGACAAGGATGCTGCGCTTGATATGGAAATGACCATCAAGCATGGCCGTGGCTTCGTGCCGGCTGAGCGTAATAAGGAAGAAGGCCTGCCGATCGGCGTGATTGCCATCGACTCGATCTTCTCCCCGATCAAGCGGGTGAACTTTCATGTCGAGAATGCCCGTGTCGGCCGTATGACCGACTATGACAAGCTGACCCTTGAGATTTGGACAGATGGCACGATTTCTCCGCGCGATGCGTTGTCCAACGCGGCGGGGATTCTGCGTGAACATCTCGACATCTTCATCAATCCGGAAGAGCGTTCCGATGCGAAGCCTTCGGCAGGCAGCGAAGATCTGTCTGATGAAGTGAACAAGAATCTTTATCGCAGCGTCAATGAGCTGGAATTGTCGGTTCGCGCGGCCAACTGCCTCAAGAACGCCAATATCAAGACGATCGCCGATTTGGTGCAAAAGACTGAAGCGGAGATGTTAAAGACCAAGAATTTCGGGAAGAAATCGCTCAATGAAATCAAGGAAATCCTGACCGAAATGGGACTGAGCCTTGGAATGAAAGTCGACGCCTTGCCGTCAGGCGACGCGGGCGTGCGTTCAGAGTAAGAAAGGAACAGGACTACCGTGCGCCACAAAAAGAAGGGTCGACAGCTCGGACGTCAAACCAAACACCGATGGGCTTTGTTCCGGAGTCTCGTGACTTCGTTGTTGGAGCATGAGCGAATCGAAACGACGGAAGCCAAGGCCAAGGAAATCCGTGGCTTTACTGATCGAATGATCTCCCTTGGCAAAGAGGGGACCTTGCCGGCTCGCCGTCGCGCTCTGAGCTTCTTACGGAGCAAAGACGTGGTGTCGAAATTATTCAGTGACGTCGCATCACGATTCCAAAATCGTCCGGGAGGCTACACACGTATCATCCGAACCCGCCGTCGAATCGGAGATGCGGCTGAAATGGTTGCCATTGAATTGGTGACCAGACCGGAGAAGCCGAAGGCGGTACCTTCCACCGAAACTGCGGTGGCGGAGAAAAAAGAGTCGACAGAAAAAAGTTCTGCCCCTGCAGAAAGCTAAGTGCGAGAATGCCACGACGACTCTTACGTCGTCGTGGCATTCGATCCTTCCTCATCGTTCTTCTCGTTGCAATTCACATCATTTTCCTAGGCCATAGTCAGTCTGTTTGTTTACTTGGCTTTGGTGGAATGCTACTATCATGCCACCAGGCTCTGACCTGGGAAGCTCTTTAAATTAGGGGCTTTTTTCCATGTGGGAACGTTGGGTTCGGCGAGGTCTTCTAGCTCTCAGTGTGGTTCTTGCAGCATTTCTTGGGTATTTGCTCATCACACGCTCCAATCCCGGCTCCTCGTCTCGCTCGGTTACACCGGTCGGTTCCGAGACGGCCGATGCCCGTATTCAGGACTTCACCTTTACCCAGACAAAAGGCGACCTCGTTCAATGGAAGGTACAAGCTGAGCAGGCTCGCCTATATGAGAAGGAGAGCCGAGCAGTCCTCAGCAACGTGCAGATCACCCTCTACGGACTCCAGGGAAAAGAGCTGACCTTGTCCGGCGAGGAGGGCACGCTGGACACCCAAACGAAAAACTTTCAGCTGTCGAACCGAACCACGCCGATTGTAGTTGAGACTCAAAGTGGCTATACCATTCAGACAAATCATCTTGTATGGACTGATGCGCGGCATGAAATTCAAACTCCAGACCCTGTCACCATTCAAGGACACGGGTTGCAAGTTACCGGCAAGGGGCTGCTCGGAAAAATGGACATTGAGCAATTCCAAGTCCTGGACAATGTGCGTGTGGACGTGGTGCCTGCTTCTTAGTCCCCCTGCTGTGCTTGCTACTCCGGATGCACATGCGGCTGAGACTCGCGCGGCAAAAGAAGCGCCGGCTAACCCTGCGCCAACCACAATTACGTCTCGAACCATGACGGTCAGCAATCAGGAGAATACGGCCATTTTTGATGGGGCTGTTGTCCTGACGCGCGGCCTGCTGGTCGTGCATTCGGACCATATGGTCGTGTCTTTTCATCCCAATCGGAACGGGAACGACAATAAAAATTCCACGGGGATGACGAAATCGAAGAGCCCGGCACAGGCCAATGCCCCCGATTCCAAGGAGCGGGATGCCGCGCCGGCGGTTTCCGAACGCAGTATTCGCATGGTTGAAGCGACGGGCCACGTGAACATTGAGAAAGAGGATGGCCGCGCCACGTGCCAGAAGGCCGTGTATTACGAAGATCAGAAGAAAATCGTGCTCACGGGTGATCCAGTGGCCTGGCAGAAGGGAACCCGTGTATCAGGGAAGCGGATCATCATGTTCCTGGATGAAGACCGAAGTGTGGTAGAAGGGGACTCCCAGGTGGTGATCGAAGGTGAAAGTGGTGGGAAGCGGTGATCGAGACGAAGCCAGTCAGCCAGACATCGCAACAGGGCAGTGCGGGCTCGTCGAGTGGCCCGGATCGTCTCGCAGCCAGCGGCTTAGTAAAGAGTTTCCGCGGACGGAAAGTTGTCAAAGGGGTGTCCCTCGATGTGCAGGCCGGCGAGGTCGTCGGGTTGCTGGGGCCGAACGGCGCGGGGAAGACGACAATCTTCGATATGATGGTCGGCCTGTGCCAGCCGGATGAGGGACAGATCGCCTTGAGCGGCGGAGATATCACCGATTTGCCGATGTATAAGCGGGCAAGACGGGGTATCGGCTATCTCCCGCAAGAGTCATCGGTGTTTCGACGCTTGTCCGTGGAACACAATATCCTTGCGATTCTGGAGATGCTAGGCTATTCGAGAAGTGAGCGGACGGAACGCGTGGAGACATTGCTCAAAGAGCTGGATCTGGTGCATATTCGGAAAAGTAAAGCCTATGCCTTATCGGGAGGCGAACGTCGGCGATTGGAAATTACCAGAGCATTGGCGACCAGCCCCTTATTTATGCTGTTAGACGAACCATTTGCCGGTATCGACCCCATCGCGGTCGCGGATATTCAGCAGATCATCATTCGATTGAAACAACGGCACATCGGAGTTCTGATTACAGACCACAATGTGAGAGAGACATTGTCGATTACCGATCGGGCCTATATTATCAATGAAGGTACGATTCTTGAGGCAGGGCCCCCCGGCGTGATCGAAAAAAGTGAAATGGCCAGGGCGGTGTATTTGGGCGAAGGATTTCGCCTGTAGTAGGCAGGGAGTGGGTGTGCGATGAAGCTGCGACTGGATCTTCGGCTCAGTCAGAAACTCATTATGACGCCGCAACTGCAGCAGGCGATCAAGTTGCTGCAATTGTCCCGCCTGGAGCTTCAGCAAAGTCTGCAACAGCATCTCATGGAAAATCCGTTACTGGATGAATTGGTAGCGGAGACCGAGGAGAGCGAAGAAACCGCGGCTACCGAACGCGAGCAACCGGATACGACCACCACGGTGTCCGCTGAGACGCGCGGGGAAGGCGATGACAAGCCGGCGGAAAGCGGGGAAAACGCCGAAGAATTCTCCGCCTCCAGTTGGGAAGATTATTTCGACACGGACATGCGCCGCGGGGAAACCGAGTACAGTTCCTCCTCCAAAGAAGAGTTTCCCTCCTACGAACAAACCGTCGCCAAGTCGACATCCCTGGAAGATCACCTCGTCTGGCAGCTGTCCTTGTCCGGACTGACCGATCGTGAGAAGGCCATCGGCCGTCTGATCATCGGGAATCTGGACGATGACGGGTACCTCCGCATGACGCTGGACGAGTTGGTGGCGGGATCCGGCTATTCCGTGGCAGAGGCTGAATCGGTTCTGCAAGATGTACAGGGGTTCGACCCGAACGGCGTCGCCGCCAGAGACTTGCCGGAGTGCCTGCTGCTCCAGCTCAAGTTTTTGGGCCGGAGCCAACTGGGCTCTCTGGGGTCACGCCCGGGTGTGCTCAAGGGGTCCGTGCTGGAATCCATCGTGCTCCACCATCTCAAAGACCTGGAGAAGAAACAATACAACCGCATCGCCAAGGCCTTGAACATTTCGATGGACGACGTTTTCGAGGCGACGCGGATTATCGAAGGGTTGGAACCGAAACCGGGGCGGCCTTTCTCCAACACGCAGAATTACGCGATCGTGCCGGATGTCTTTGTCGTCAAGAACGAAGGCGTGTGGGAAGTCCTGCTTAACGACGACGGCCTGCCGCGCATGCGGATCAGCCCGTACTATAAGCAATTGATGTCGTCGGGGCAGTCGGGGTCAGCCGAGACCAAGGCGTATCTGGATGACAAGTTGCGCGCGGCGCAGTGGGTGATCCGGAGCATTGAGCAACGCAACAAGACGATCGTGAAAGTCGTCTCGAGCATCGTGAAGTTTCAGGAGGGCTTCTTTGAGCAGGGGATTCAGCATCTGAAACCGCTGGTTTTGAAGCAAGTGGCCGAAGATATCGGCATGCACGAATCCACAATCAGCCGGGTGACCGCCAACAAATATATGTATTGTCCGCAGGGAATGTTGGAACTGAAGTTTTTCTTCAATGCCGGTCTCCAACGTGCCGATCAACCGTCTGACATGCTGTCCTCGCTCACGGTGCGGGAAATGATCCGGCAGATGGTTGCGGCGGAAGACACCCGTAAACCCCTCAAAGATGAAGAGATTGCCGCGCGGCTGAAGACGCAGCAGGTGTTGATCGCTCGTCGAACCGTGGCGAAGTATCGCGCGGAGGATAACATTCCCTCTGCCACGCAACGCCGAAAGTTTTTTTGAAACGGGAGAGGTCGAACTCCATGGAGAAGACTCTATGGAGGTACAACAATCGTCGCGACGGGCTAGAACGCATGGTCGTGTTGGGGGCCCGAGAAACGAGGATGGGATGCGATTGATGATCACGGGACGTCATGTGGCGGTCACTCCTGCTCTGCGGGACTATATCGAAACACGCATGGAGCGGCTCGACCGCTACGCGATGAAATTGGGCACTCTCCAAATCCTGTTGAGCGTGGAAAAGTTTCATCATGTGGCTGAAGTCGTGGGAGTCGTCCAGGGCCGGCGGTTGCAAGCCAAGACCTCGACCGAAGAAATGTACGCGTCGATTGATGAGGTTGTCGATAAGCTCGGGGCGCAATTGCGCAAATTGAAAGAGCGCAAGGTCAACCACAAATTCGGCGACCAACCGCGTGTGCGTGCGGTCGTGCGCAAGGCGCCGACGTCGGAGAACAATGGGGTGGAAGTGGTGCGCCCAAAACTGGAGGCGTTGACCGTCGAAGAAGCCGTTGAAGCCTTGAATGCCGCAAAGCTTAGTCTGTTGATGTTCGTCAATGCCCTTTCCGGTTCCATCCAGGTGCTCCAGCGGTTGCCGAATGGAAGACTGTCCCTGATTGATCCCGCGAGCGACCGCGCTCGCACCGCTCATGGCCGCGCTTAATCTTGTCGTGATCAGCGGTCTTTCCGGATCCGGAAAGAGCCATGCGTTGAAAGCCTTCGAGGACGCGGGATATTTCTGCGTCGACAACCTGCCTCCAGCCCTCCTTCCCACCTTCGTTGAATTGTGCCATCAGCAGGGCGGTGAGATTAAGAACGTCGCCCTTGGAATTGATATTCGCGAACGAGTCTTTTTCGGGGACCTGGCGAAGGTCCTCGGAGAATTGAAGGCGCAAGGGCATGCCTTGCAGCTGGTGTTTCTGGAAGCCCGTGAAGAAGTGCTGGTCCGTCGGTTTTCAGAGAGTCGTCGCCCGCATCCGTTGCTCCCTCATATGCCTGTGGTAGAAGGGGTGCGGTTCGAGCGGGAGCGACTCAGCGAACTGCGGAAACATGCTGATCGAGTCATCGACACCTCCACATTGACGGTGCACGAGCTGCGTGACTTGTTGATCCGGCAGTTTCGGCAAGAAACGACGGTTCGACGCATGACCATTTCCCTGGTCACCTTCGGGTACAAGTTCGGGGTGCCGTATGACATCGACCTCCTCTTTGATGTGCGTTTCATCAGAAATCCCTTCTTCGTCCCAGAGTTGAAAGCGTTGACCGGTGAGGATGCCCGAGTCCAACAGTACGTCTTCGGGGACCCGACGGCCGGTCAATTTCTTGACCATCTGCAGAATCTATTCAGCTTTCTGATTCCACTCTATGAGCGGGACCAGCGGAGCTACCTCAGTATCGGCATCGGTTGTACCGGAGGCCGCCATCGGTCTGTGACCATGGCCCTGCGGCTCCAGGCACAATTTGCCGCCCTCGGTTACGACGTATCCGTGACCAACCGCGACCTGCAAAAACCCTAGTCTTCACGCGCTGTTTCTTCGTTTTCCTACGATAGCCCGTTGGCAGGTCCACTTTCTTGACAGGTGGACTATATCAACTATACTTAATTTCGTGAGCTCGAATTATGTGATGAATAGCGGCGTTTGAGGCGGTGTGTGAAGAAAGTGAGCGATGTTCAGAAAAAGAAACTCTACAAGACCAACGAGGTCTGCGAGATGTTCGACATCTCGCGCGCAACGTTGTTCCGTTGGGAGCGCGAAGGACTGATCACTGGGCCGCCGCGAGATTGGCGGAACTGGCGTCTATACACAGCTGAAAATGTCGAGCAGATCAAGCAGGTAATGGGCGGCGGGCGCAAAGAGGTCGCGTAGAGAGGGTAAAAGCATGCTGGCTTCACTGAAAAACCTGACTGACATGGATTTCCTGTCGATGTTTTCTCCGCAGCGACAGCTGTTGGGGCTGGACATCGGCTCGAGCAGCATCAAGCTGGTGCAGATCAAGGAACACCGGGGCCGGTATACCTTGCAGAAATTCGGCGTCAAGGAGCTGGAGCCGGAAGTCATTGTCGACGGGACGGTCATGGACGAAGGACGAGTGGTCTCGGCCATTAAGGAATTGCTGGCTGAGCAAAACGTCAAATTGAAGCAGGTGGCTGTGTCGATTTCAGGCCACGCGGTCATCGTCAAGAAAATCACGTTGCCCCCCATGCCCGACGAAGAGCTCGACGCGCAGGTGAAGTTAGCGGCGGAGCAGTACATTCCTTTCGATATCAACGAGGTCAATCTCGACTTCTACGTGCTGCCTCCCTCCGAGAACCCGGACGAGCAAGGTGAAATGTCGATCGTGCTGGTCGCGGCGAAGAAGGACAAGGTCAACGAATTGACGGAGTTGGTCAAGGCGGCCGGATTGGTTCCCATTGTCATGGATGTCGACGCGTTTGCCGTGGAAAACATGTACGGCGTGACGTCGCCCGGCACTCAGGATGACACCACGATCCTGGTGAACATCGGCGCCAGCGTGATGAACGTGAATATTGTGGGCGGCGGTGTGTCGCTCTTTACCCGCGACATCCCCCTGGGCGGAAATCGCTATTCCGAAGCGGTGCAACGGGAAATGGGCGTGTCGTATGAGGAAGCGGAACAACTCAAGAAAAGTGACGGAGATGACGATCATACACTTGCGGCCGTGATGGAGAGCGTCAATGCCGAAGTCGCCTCGGAAATCGCCCGTACGATCGATTATTTCAAGACGACGTCTTCTGACAATGAAATTGCCCGGGTGTTGCTGTTCGGTGGGGGGGCTAAGGTGAAGGGCCTGGCTCAACAGCTTCGCGATCGCATGCATGTCGAGGTCGACATCGCGAATCCCTTTAACGAGATCGACACCTCACAGTGCAACGTCGATCCTGAGCAGTTGGCGGAGATGGGGCCGCTTGCGGCAGTGGGGGTCGGCCTCGCACTGCGGACGGTGGGGGACCGATGATTAGAATCAACTTGCTCGCAACTGGACCGCGGTCCAGGAAAGCCAAGCCGCAGTGGGATGTACGGGCCGAAGCGCTGATCGGCGTCGGGGTATTGCTGATCACGTTGACCGGGTGCTGGTTCTACGCCTCATCGCTCGACGAGGAGATTCAGGCCAAGCAGAGCGAAAAGCAGCTCAAAGACAAACAAGTGGCGCAGCTGAAAGAGCAAGTGAAGGCTGTCCAGGATTTTGAAGAAAGAAAGAAACAGCTCGAAGCCAAAAACCGCATCATCGACCAGCTGGAGAAAAGCCGGACGGGCCCGGTCAAGGTGCTCGACCACGTCAGTCAAAGCCTGAATCCGTTGAAGGTGTGGCTGGTGAGGTTGAACCTGAAAGGCAACAGCGTGGAGCTTGAAGGCCGCGCGTTGACCAACGATGACGTGGTTGAATTCGTGAACAATCTCCGGCGCACCGATCAGTTCGGCGCCATCAGGTTGATGGAAAGCCGGGCCGGTCAGGACAACAAGATGAACACCTATCAATTCCGACTTGACCTGTCGATGAAAGGCTAACATGAGTCTGAATGCGATCAGCTTAGACAGCCTCCGTAGCATTCCGACAGGCCAAAAGGTTGCGCTGCTTGGATTGCTGGTGGCGGGGATTTTAGTCGGGTTCTACTTCTACGTCGTGGACCCCAAGACCATCGAGTTAGAGGCCGTTCAGGGGCAGGTGGCTCAGTTGGATACCGAGATCCAGAACCTGACGCTCAAGGTTAAACACCTCGATGAACTCGTGGCGGCCAACAAGCAGTTGGAAATCGAGTTGGCGGCGAAGAAAGAGCGCCTCCCGCCGGAAGAAGAAGCCGTGATGTTGCTCAAGCAAGTCTCCGACCTGGGACTGCGGCTGGGGCTGGATGTGAAGCTGTGGAAACCGGGTACGCAGGCTGAAGATCCGTCCAAGTTGTTTATCCGGATGCCCATCAACGTGGAAGTGGCGGGCGGATACCATACAGCCGCCATCTTCTTCGATCGCATCAGCAAGCTGTCCCGGATCGTAACCGTGCAGGATGTCCGAATCGGCGCCGCCCGTGTCGATCAAGGCCGTGTGGTGACGCAAACAGTCTTCGATCTGGTGGCCTACGCCGCTCCGCAGGAAAAGAAAGCCGCCGCGCCGGCGCCTGCGGCGAAGCCGAAGTGAGGAATGGAGCCCAGCTCATGTCCAACGTAAGAGGACGCACTGTGAACACACGAAATTGGTTGAGTGGGTGGATACGGCCGATAGGCCTCGGAGCCGTCGTCCTGGCAGTCGGCGGAACCGCGTTGCCGGTCGAGTCGAAGACCCTCCCGCACGTGCGCCAAGTTGCCTCCATGCGGCCGGCCGATTCTCTGAAGGTCATGCCGTTGCCCGAGGCGCAGAAGCCGGTACCGGCCATTGAGTCTCCGGCACCTCGCGCCGAGGCCGCGGTCTCGCAGCCGGGGGATTCGCTGTCGATGGAATTTTCAGGCGCTTCGTACGATCCCTCCGGACGTCGAGATCCGTTCTTGCCGATGCTCCAGCTCGGGCAGCAGGTGGAACAGGACGCGAATCTTCCGCCGTTGCAGCGTGTCGGCTTGACGGAACTGAGTTTAATCGGTGTGCTCTGGGGCAATTACGGTTACACGGCCATGGTTCAGACGCCGGATGGCAAAGGCTATAGCATCCGCCGCGGAACACGAATCGGGCCTAATAATGGTGTGGTCAGTTCAATCACCGAACGAGGCATCATCGTTCAAGAGCGGTTCACGGACGTGTACGGGAACAAACAGGAGCGGGAATACGTCAAGCTCCTGCACCCGAAAGAGGGCACAGAATGAAACAAACACAGGTTGGTGTACATCCGCTGCTGAGTGTCACTGTCATGGCCGGCGTCTTGGGGCTTGCCGGATACGTTCAAGCCGCCACGCCGGGCGAGCCAACCGGGTTGGCCGGATTCACGCAAGCCGCCGACCAGGGGAGCGCAGGGGCTGCGGAGCATGCCGCTGCCACTCAGGAACACCCGGCTGCGACCGTGCTGACGAAGGTGGAGGCCAAACCTGACGGAGGCCGCCTGACGCTCGTTCTCACCGGCAACGGAGTCTTCGATCACACGGTGAAGATGATCGGGGATCGCCGGATGGTCCTCGATATGCCGCACATTCAGTCGGAAGGACATCAGTCACAACTGGCGGTCGGGCATGCGCTCTTGTCCCGAGTGCGATTTGGCTATCACCCCGACAAGGTGCGATTGGTCCTGGATCTCGCGCAGCCCGCCGAGCACAGTATCACATCAATAGACGGACGTCTGACTCTCACCCTCGAGCCGAAGTCGATTCTGTCGATGAATGACGCAAAGGCTGCTGAGAGCGATGTCGTGGCGTCGGCCGAACAGGCTGCCGCGCCTCAGTCGATGTTGGTCTCTCATAAAGCGCCGAAAGCGTTGTTTCGTGTCCAGCCCGTTCAGTTGACTGCAGAGACGGTGCAGAAAGACGAGCGGAAGCCGGAGACCAATGAGGTAGTGAACGGGTCGTCGCGTTATATTGGACGGCGCATTTCTCTCGATTTCCAGCAAGCCGATATCAGCAACGTGCTGCGATTGATCGCCGAAGTGAGCGGTTTCAATATCGTGGTCGGCGAGGGTGTGAAGAACAAAGTCACCATGAAGCTGGCGAATGTGCCCTGGGATCAGGCGCTCGACATGCTGCTGAAGATGAACGCCCTGGGCATGATCCGCCAGGGGAACATCGTGTGGGTCGACACCCTGCAAAATATTGCCAAGCAGCAGGATGAGGAAGCACGCGCCAAGGATTCCAAAGCCAAGGCGGAGCCCATCGTCACCCGGGTGTTCTACATCCGCAATCTCAACGCGACGGAAGTGCAAACCTCGTTGCGACAGAACTTGAGCCCGCGCGGCACCATGACGGTCAGCGCCGCGAGCAATGCGCTGATCATCAGCGACACAGAGTCCAAGCTGGAGGTTCTGCGGCAATTGCTGGACGGCGTCGATCTCGAAGTGCCGCAAGTGCAGATCGAGGCGCGCATCGTTCAGGCCGACACGACCTACACGCGGTCGCTCGGTGTGCAGTGGGGTATTCAGAACGTCAACAAGCTGGGGGCTGCGAGCGGTACCTCCGCCTTTAAGACCGGCACCACCGGAGCCTTCGGTGCTCAGGTGTCGGACTTCCTGATCAACCTGCCGGCCAACCCGGGGCTGCCGTCCGTGCCTGGTGCCGGATTCTCGATCGGGAAAACCGATGGTGCCATGCTGGATGTGCGGTTGTCGGCCGGCGAATTGCTCGGTTTAACCAAGGTCATTGCCGCACCGAAGATCACGACTCTGGACAAACGGGATGCCAAAATCGCGCAGGGTGAATCCATTCCGTTCCAGACCACGTCGTTGCAGGGAACGCAGACCACCTTCGTGGATGCCAACCTCGAGTTGAACGTGACCCCGCAAATTACTTCCCGCGATCCCAAAGAAATCGGGAAGCAGATCCTGATGAAGGTGCGAGCCACTCGGAACGCCGTGGGTGCCCGGAGCAACCCGGCCGGTCCGAGCATCGATCGTCGAGAAGCGACGACCCAGGTGCTGGTGCGTGACGGGGAGACCATGGTCATCGGCGGCGTGTTCGTCGACACACAATCGAACAACGTGGCGGGTATCCCCTATCTGTCCCGCGTCCCGGTTCTGGGCTGGTTGTTCAAGAACAAGACCGAGAACGTCTCGAAGCAAGAACTGTTGATCTTCCTCACGCCGACGATCGTTCGCTCGGCAACTTGACAGGTCCTAGCGAGACCAGCTAATAATCGCCCCCATTGATGACGGTCCGCTGTCTCAATGGGGGCGAATCCCATGGAACGTGTCTCCTCCCCGATCCAGATGGCGCTTCTTCCGGGCTTCTTCTCCCTCTAGATAGTGCGGTCCACAGTTCAGTCTCCGGTAGCACCGTGGTGTGCCGGATACCTGGATGCCCTTTGCGGGCTTCTGTGGACGGTATCGCGTCACAGGCACAACCATCAGCCCCAGATCCGAGACACTGGTTCATATTCCATGGCACCATCCAAAGCCGAGACGCCCCAGGAAACCATTCATGTAGAACTGGGTGCGCGAAGTTATGACATCCTTATTCGGCGCGGTCTGCTGAAGGACATAGGCGCTGAACTGACCCGTCTTCGATGTGCAGGCAAGGTCGGGGTGGTCACCGATCGGAATCTTGCCGGGCACTATCTGAAGCCGGTGACGCGCGTGTTGAAGGCGGCGGGGTATACCGTCGTTCCGATTGTGCTCCCTCCCGGAGAACGGACCAAAACACTACGAGCCATTTCCACGGTGATGGATGCCCTGGTGAACGCCCGGTTTGAGCGGAGTTCCACATTGCTGGCTCTGGGCGGTGGGGTGATCGGCGATATCACAGGCTTCGCCGCGGCCATCTATCAGCGCGGGATTTCTTTCGTGCAGGTCCCGACCAGTCTGGTGGCGCAGGTTGATTCCAGCGTCGGCGGGAAAACTGGAGTCGATCACCCGAAGGGGAAAAACCTGATCGGTGCATTTAATCAGCCACGGGCCGTGTTTATCGATCCTGCCACGTTGCGTACCTTGCCCCCTCGTGAATGGGTCGCGGGGCTGGCGGAGGTCATCAAGTACGGGGTGATCGAGGATCAGGCGTTTTTTGAGTACTTAGAACAGCACATGGGGCCGATTTTGAAATTGGATGACGCTCCCGTTGCACACATTGTGAAGCGGTCGTGCGAAATAAAGGCGCAGGTGGTTTCAGAGGACGAACGCGAAGCCGACCGCCGCCGCATCTTGAACTTTGGGCATACGATCGGGCATGCGTTAGAATCTCTGGGCGGGTACCGGGGCCTGATTCATGGTGAAGCGGTCGCCGTCGGGATGGTGTACGAAGCCGATCTGGCGAGGCATCTGGGGCATTGCGATCAGGATGTCGTCACCCGTGTGCGTTCCCTGGTCGAGGCGGCCGGGTTGCCGGCCCGCTTGCCGAATGTGACGTTCAGTGCGCTCTGGAATGCCATGCAGCAGGATAAAAAAGTGTCTGCCGGGACAGTCTATTGTGTGGTGCCGGACCGAATCGGGTCGGTACGCGTTGTGCCGTTAGCCAAGGCGCAAACGCGTGCCTGGTTCGAAGCGGTTCGCGTGCGCGAGGCAGGCTTCCGGACAGTGAAGAAAAAGCAGTCACGATAGGAGTTCAATGGCGTCGAAGCGAACCGTGCCCCAGTTGGAACAGGCGTTGCGTGAAAAAACGCGCGAAGTCGATGTGTTGCACCGCATCAGTGAATCGATCAGCAGCACGCTCGATCTGGAGTCAGTGCTTCGGCATATCGTCGATGTGGTGGTCGAAGCGACGAAAGCCGATGCCTGTCTGTTGTACCTGCTTTCCGACAACCGGGACGAGCTGATTCTCCGGGCCTCGAAGAATCCTCATCCGAAGCTCATCGGGCGTATCACAATTGGATTGGGAGAAGGCATCACCGGCTGGGTGGCGCGGGAACGGACTCGCGTGGTGATTCCGAACAGCGCCAGCGATGATCCGCGGTTCAAGTTTTTTCATAACCTGCCGGAAGACCGCTATCAGGCGTTTGTCTCCGTGCCCATTACGACCAAGCAGGAAGTGGTCGGCGTCATCAATGTGCAGCACAAACGGTCCCGGCGGTACCGCCCGGATGAGCTGGCGTTGCTGTCGACCATTGCCACGCAGGTCGGCGGCGCCATCGAGAACGCGCGCTTGTACGATCAGATGACGCGCAAAGCGCTGCAGCTCGACACGCTGTCGCAAGTGTCGGAAACCGTGTCGTCGAATCGATTGATCGAAGATGTGTTGCAGCTCATTGTGACGATGACGGCTCAAATGATGGGATCGAAGATCTGTTCCATCATCTTGCTGGATCAGACGACGGGCGAACTGCGTATTGCTGCCACGCAAAGTTTGAGTGAACAATACCGGCGCAAGCCCAACGTGAAGGTCGGCCAAAGTATCAGCGGTCGCGCGGTCCAGGATCGCCGGCCGATCATCGTACCGGATGTCACCAAGGAAGGTTCCTACATGTACCCGGACATGGCCTCAAAGGAAGGACTGTGTTCGCTCCTCTGCGTGCCGATGCTAGTGCGGGAAAAAGCGATCGGGGTCATCAATACCTATACCTCCAAGCCCCATACCTTCACGTCCGAGGACGTGAAACTCATGCAGGCCATTGCCAACCAGGCGGCGATTTCCATCGAGCACACGACGCTGCTGGAGAAGTCGTTTGAGATGCAGGAAGCGTTGCAAGTCCGCAAGCTGTTGGATCGGGCCAAGGGCTATCTCATGCGGTCGAAACGCCTGTCGGAAGAAGACGCGTTCAAGCTCATTCAGCGGCAGAGTATGGACCTCCGCAAGTCCATGCGGGAGATCGCCGAAGCGATTTTGCTGGCGGGCGAGATCGAAGATCGGGCCGACAAAAACCGGGGGTGAACGGTTTACGGTTGCCGTCTCTCCGGCTTAGCGGGTAAAGGCTTACCGGAGGGCGCCTTGCCGGCGTCGGGCGGCTGGCTTCCCAGTTGACGTTTGATTTCCTGCAGTTCCTTCCGCAACTCCTCCACTTCTGATTCCTTCTGTTTCATCTGGTCTTTGATCTGCTGAAGATCGTCTTTGAGCGGCGGCACGACCACCGGCGCGACAGCCGGAATCGGCTCAGGGGCAGGCGAGGCTTGCGGCAGCGCCGTAGGAGCCTTTGCCAGAGCATCGTAGTCGATGACCAGAGTGGTGAGCCCCTCTGCTGCGGCAAACGGCGGCGCATAGATGTCGGGACGGAGGGCCGACTCCGGCATGAACAGCACTGAGCGGTTTCTCAATCCGGTTGGTTCGGGAAGCCGGCGATTCGGCATGTTGATGGTATCCGGCGGTTCCGTTTGGTGACGGAATTGATGAATGGTCAGGTACAGCGATCGCCCGTAGACGAACAGTCTGCCGGCGGTTGTGCTGTCCGGTGCCTGCTGCGGCGACAGTGATCCTGAGCCGACTCCGGCTCCGGTGCGATCCCGCGAACCGGCCTCTCCCGTTTGCACCACGCGAAACCCAATCTGTTGATCCGCAGCGGCTTGACTCAATCCATCCGCAATGGCGGGGGCGAGAAACGTAATCTCCTCCCGGGAGAAAGCTGCTGTCGTCGGGCTGTCATGTGCGCCGATCGATTGCAGGAGGCCCTTTCCGTCGCGCACAAGGACGCCTTGCAAGCTTTTGGCGATGAGCTCAGGGGCGAGGCGGATCGGATGGGTGGCTTGAAACTGACGCGTGGGGATCCGTTCGAGGTACACCCCGCCACGGGCGGATTCCTGAATCGTGACATCGCGTTGGGGCCCGGTCGCGCAAGCGGCCGTGAGCAAAATGCAGAGGAAAAAGAGGGTAGGAACGTAGTATCGGCTCATGGGACAGGTCCTTTGTGAGCATGAAGGTGCGTGCGTGCCGCGTAGTGTAGCATAGGAAAAACTCAGGTAGGGTGAAGAACGGTTGGATCTGGTCGCTTGACAAGAGGATAAGAGCAGGCGTATAGACCTCACCCGTATGCGGTGAAGGTCAGGACAACGACGTCCTGGATTCTCGCAGACACCACATAGGCAGAGGACAATGACGTCCTTTTGGTCCAACGGTTGGACCGGAAGGGCGTTTTTTTATGCCTGCAAGCCCATCCGGTCCGGTGACAGTCCAATCGTTCCGAACCAGGAGGGCTATCAGGATGAACGTACAAGGGCCGGGAAGAATTGTACTCTGCGCGCTCGTGATGATGGTGACGGCCATCACGACGCCGGTCGGTGCGGAAGAGCAGAGTGCCGGAGAGGCGGCAGGGGCCGGACAACGACTCAGAGAGGTGGAGACGCCGCCGGCGGTGATCTGCGGCGGCTGTGTCACTCCCACCTTTGCCGGTGAAGGCAAGGGCAGTATCGTCCCGTACGGGCGAATCGAATTAGACGGTATTTACAGCAACCGGAATACGAACCCGCTCGATCCGGGGCAGTTCAACGGCTACGCAACCGCGGCGGGAAAGAGTAGTAACGCCTCCTCGACGTTAAACCCGCGCTATAGCGTATTTGGATTACGCGCGGATCGAACCGACGGCACCCACTCCCTCACGGGTGTCGTCGAAGCAGACTTCTACAGCCAAACCGACAACGCAGGAAACATTTCCCCGCGCTTGCGGTTGGCGAACGTCAAATACTCTCCGAACAACAGTCGGACGACCATCACGGCCGGTATGGATTGGACCCCGATCATGTCCTCCCATCCGAACCTGATCGATTTCTCCATCATGGGCTACAACGGGAATCTGTGGCAGCGTCTTCCACAGGTCACGGTGAAACACCAGTTCACGGAGAACGTCAACGGCTTGCTGACCGTCATGCGATTCGAGCGCGGGCTCTCGGCCATTCAGCCGCAGACGCAACGACGAACCTTTCAAGGGGCCGGGGCGGCGGCGGCGACGCCGGGCAGTTGCGGCAGCAGCGGATTTGCCTGCTCCGAAAACGCCTTCAACGATCCGGTCCAAATGCCTTATGTCGGGACCCGCTTCGCCTACACGGGAACGGGTGAGCAGGCCGGCTTCATGGTGGCGCTCAACGCCGCCTTCCGTCACTACCGGTCCGCGCCCACGGCGGGCGGCATTCCTTCCGGTCAGGACATCAATTCCTATCTCGTCGGGGCCGAACTGGCCGTGCCCATCACCAGCAGGCTGAAATTCACCGGCGAGATTGCCTACGGGCAGGGCCTCGGCGTGGAGTTCTTCCGGTTCGGTCAGGAGCGCAACCTGGGAACGGGGAAGGCGATCCGGACCGTGGTCGGATGGGGCGAATTGGATTATGCCTATGACCGGCGGCTCACACTCATTGCCGGATACGGGTTCGACAATCCGTTGAATTCCGATCTAAACGGCACGAGCGCTGGAGCGGATACGCAGTATGTGCTGAATCACCGGACCTATTTGACGGCAGTCCGTCACATTTGGGGCGATTTGTACGCATCCCTGGAGTGGAATCACCTCATGACCGAATGGTCTACGAGAGAGCATTTCGCCGGCGACAACTTCATGCTGTCGACTTGGTACAACTTTTAGCCCACAACTGACGGCGAAAGGAGCCGAATGATGACTACAAAGAACGCACAGGGTTCGGATGAGACCATATCGATGAATCGTAACGAGAGCCTCCCCTCACGGCGAGACTTTTTGCTGCAGAGTTCGCGTACGGCCGCCGGTATCGGGATCGCGGCAATTCTGGGAAATCTTGGCACCTGGGCCCTGTCCCTGGGGGCGGACAACGAGCCGATCAAGGTTGGTGTGCTGCACTCGCTGAGCGGCACGATGGCCATCAGCGAAGTGTCCTTGAAGGACGTCGTGTCGATGGCCGTTCAGGAGATCAATGCGAAAGGCGGGGTGTTGGGCCGCCAGCTGAAATTGGTCGTGGTGGATCCCGCGTCGAACTGGGACCTGTTTGCGGAGAAGGCCAAGCAACTGCTGGTGCAGGAAAAGGTGGCGGTGGTGTTCGGCTGCTGGACGTCGGTCAGTCGGAAATCGGTCCTGCCGATATTCGAGGAGCATAACGGTTTGCTGTTTTATCCCGTGCAGTACGAGGGCGAGGAATGTTCGAAGAACGTTTTCTACACCGGGGCGGCGGTCAACCAGCAGGCCGTTCCGGCGGTGGAATACCTGATGAGCAAAGAGGGCGGCGGCTACAAAAAGTTCTATCTCCTGGGAACGGACTACGTCTATCCGAAGACGACGAACAAAATTTTGCGCGCCATGTTATTGGCGAAGAAAGTGCCGGCCGCCAACATCATGGAGGAATACACGCCGTTTCATCACCAGGACTACCAGACGATTGTCGGCAAAATTAAAAAGTTCGCCGCCGGCGGAGGCGCTTGTGTCATCAGCACGATCAACGGCGACAGTAACGTGCCCTTCTATAAAGAGTTTGCCAACCAGGGCTTGCGCGCCGAGGATGCGCCGATCATGGCGTTCAGCGTCGCGGAAGACGAGTTGCGCGGAATGGACAAGACGGCGCTGGTCGGCCATCTGGCGGCCTGGAACTATTACCAGAGTGTCGATACCCCGCAGAACAAACAGTTCGTGGCCAACTTCAAGGCGTACTGCAAAAAGAACAATCTTCCGGACGGTGACAAGCGCGTGACGGACGATCCGATCGAAGCGGCGTACTTCGGTGTGCATGTTTGGAAACAAGCGGTCGAAAAGGCGGGGACCACGGAGGTGAACGCCGTGCGCAAGGCCGTCTACGGACAGAAATTCCTCGCGCCGGGCGGAGAGATCATGATGGACGAGGCCAACCACCATACGCATAAGCCGGTGTTGATCGGCGAAATCATGAAAGACGGCCAGATCAAAGTTGTCTGGCGATCCAAGGGTTTGGTCAAGCCAGAGCCCTGGAGTGAATACACCAATCCTGAAAAGGGCTGTGATTGGGTGCAACACCAGGGCACGTATAAGAAGGCCTGATCGAAGATGCCTCGGCTGGAGATACGGATGAGGATGGTCAACGCATGAAGTCTGTCATCGGGATCGGGGTGATCGCGTGGTATCTGGGGTATTGTGTGATGGGTGGTCTAACGGCGGAGGCTCAAACAAACGTGCCTCCGCCGTCTCAACTGGAACAGGCGCTGGCCGACTTATCGAGTGAGACCGAGGGTACGCGAGACCAGGCGGTTCGTCTCCTCATTGAACAGGGTGATGCGGCGCTGCTGCCGAGACTGGAAGAGTTGCGCGCCAACGCGGATCGCAGCCTGCGAATGGCGATCAAGCCGGTGGCCGATGCCTGGCGTCATCGGATGAACCTGGCCAGTCCGGATGCCGATACGCGGCGATCGGCCGCCACGGATCTCGGAACGAGCGGGCGTCCGGCGGCCATTCCATGGCTAGAGGCGGCGGCGGTCAACGAATCGCATCGGTGGGTCCGGTATGCAATGGAGGAGTCCGCGCTGTTGTTGCATCTCGTCTCCGACAATCCGACGGTTAAGCAGCAGGCCGTGGCGAAGCTGGGTGACATGCGAAGCCAGAATGCGGTACCGGCATTAAAAGAGCTGGTGCAGGCCGGGAGCGAAGGGACGGCGACTGAACCGCAGAAGACTCTGGCTCAGGCGGCCACCATTGCAATCGAGCGAATCGAATCCTGGAACGTCTGGTCCAGCGCGATCGAGACGCTGTTTCGCGGCATCAGTCTGAGTTCTATTCTCCTGATCATGTCCCTCGGGCTCGCGATTGTGTTCGGGTTGATGGGGGTCATCAACATGGCGCATGGCGAGCTCATGATGATCGGGGCCTACGCGACATTCGTGATACAGGAGTGCTTTAAGCTCTATTTCCCTGAAAGTTGGTTCGACTCCTACTACCTGGCAGCCCTTCCGGCGTCGTTTCTTGCCGCCGCTCTATTCGGACTGATTCTAGAGGCGACAGTCATTCGCTTCCTCTACGGCCGCCCGCTGGAGACGATGTTGGCCACTTGGGGCGTCAGCCTGATCTTGATTCAGGGCGCCCGCATGTACTTTGGAGATTTGACGGCCATTACCGCGCCGTCGTGGCTGAACGGCGGCGCGCAAGTGCTGGTGGGCGTGTTCCTGCCCTTCAATCGGCTGTTCATTATCGGCCTGTCCATCCTCAGCCTCATCGGGATTTACGCCCTGCTGTTCCGTTCAAGCATCGGATTGCGAGTGCGGGCGGTTACACAGAATCGCAGCATGAGCGCCTGTTTGGGAATTCCCACGAGAAAAGTGGATGCCTATACCTTTGCCTTCGGCTCCGGCCTGGCCGGAATCGCGGGCTGGGCCTTGACCCTGGTGGGCAATGTGGAGCCGGGCCTCGGGCAGAACTATATCGTGGATTCCTTTATGGTGGTCGTGACCGGCGGCGTGGGCAAACTTGCCGGCACCATCATCGCTTCGCTGGGAATCGGCGGGTTGAACAAGCTGATGGAGCCGAGTCTCGGCGCAGTGTATGGCAAGGTGTTGATTCTGGTGTTGGTGATTCTGTTCCTGCAGCGGCGGCCCTCGGGACTCTTTGCGGTCAAGGGGCGCCACGCCGAAGGGTAACGCATAGCGGAAGGATCGAACGGAAAGCATGGGTGAATCAGTGCCACCACAACCGAGTGCGGAGCGACGCGAGGGCACCATGTTCTGGGTCGTCGGATTCGTGCTGCTCTTCGTCCTGCCGGTTCTTAACGTATTGCCGGCGGAGGATTCCTGGCTGCATGTCTCAGACTTTGCGCTCAACCGGTTCGGGAAATTTTTGGCCTTTGCCATCCTGGCGCTGGGCCTCGATTTGATCTGGGGGTACGCTGGCATCCTGAGTCTGGGACAGGGAGTGTTTTTCGGGATCGGCGCCTACTGCATGGGCATGCACCTCATGCTGACGATCGGCAGCCAAAGCGTTTACGGCAGCGCGTTGCCGGATTTCATGGTCTGGAATCAGGTCACGGAATTGCCGTTTTTCTGGAAGCCCTTCTACAGCTTCTCTGCTGCCGTGCTGGCCGGTCTCCTCGCGCCAGCCTGCTTCGCACTGATCTTTGGATTCCTCGCCTTTCGCAGCCGCATCCGGGGCGTCTATTTCGCCATCATCACGCAGGCCTTGGCTCTGATGGCCTGGCTGGTCTTCAATCGTAACGAAACGAATCTGGGTGGCACGAACGGCCTGACCGATTTCAAAACCATCCTCGGATTCCGCCTGTCCGCGCCAGGAACGCAACTCGCGCTCTATGTCATTACCGTGCTCTGCCTCGGCGGAGCCTACGCTCTCTGCCGCTGGATTATCGCCTCGCGCGCCGGCCGGGTCCTGATTGCCATCCGTGACAGCGAGCAGCGTGTCCTGTTCTCTGGCTACTCACCGGCCAACTACAAGTTGTTCGTATTTGTGGTGTCGGCTGCATTGGCAGGGCTGGCGGGAATTCTCTACGTGCCGCAGGTGGGCATCATTACCCCGGCGCAGATGGGCGTGTTGCCCTCGCTGGAGATGGTGGTCTGGGTTGCAGTGGGTGGGCGAGCCACGCTGGTGGGAGCCATCGTCGGGGCCGTGGGGGTCAATTTGGGGCGCAGCATTCTGACCAACTACTTCCCGGAACTGTGGCCGTTTTTCCTCGGCGGACTCTTCGTGGTGGTGGTCCTGTTATTTCCGGACGGGGTGATGGGCATTGCGAGGCAAGTGCGAGGGAAACTCGCGGAGCGAGCCGTCCGTCTGCCCAAGACTCAGACGGTTGAAGGGGAACAGGCATGACGGAACATGGTTCTATCATCTATCTGGAAGGCGTGACGGTTGATTACGATGGCTTCAAAGCGCTGAACAATCTGAACTTCATCGTCAATCACCGTGAGTTGCGCGTGGTGATCGGGCCGAACGGGGCTGGAAAAACCACCCTCCTCGATGTGATTTCAGGCAAGACCAAACCGGCAGCCGGGCGCGTGATCTTCGGCAAAGACAGGGATCTGATGGGGATGCGCGAGTATGAAATCACGCAACTCGGGATCGGACGAAAATTTCAGGCCCCGTCGATTTATGGAAACCTGAGCGTCTGGGAGAATTTGGATCTGTCCTTGAGCCGACCCAGCAAGGGCGTGTTGGCTACGCTGAGGGGCACATCGACGGCGGCCGAGCGGGAAGAGATCGACCGTACGTTGGAGACCATTGGATTGACGGAGCAGGTGCACAAGCGTGCGGGGTCCTTGTCACATGGGCAGAAGCAATGGCTGGAAATCGGCATGGTCATTCTGCAGGATCCGGAGTTGTTGCTGGTGGATGAACCGGTAGCCGGCATGACCGACGAGGAGACGGAACAAACCGGGCGTCTGCTTCAATCGCTGGCCGAGAAACATGCCATCATCGTGATCGAGCACGACATGGAGTTCGTGCGGCAGATTGCTCGCATCGTCACGGTGTTGCACGAAGGTACGGTGATCTGCGAGGGCACGGTGGAAAAAGTGCAGGCCGATGACAGGGTGAGAGAGATCTATCTCGGGCGTCAGAAAGTGGCGCATGGCTAGCAGGATGTTGAAAAGCGACTCCAACCGCGTTCTCGGCTCGACATGCTCCTCAACGTACCGCAAGGGGACGCCTCCGGCCTTGTCTCACCTGCGGCCTTGCTGGAGCCCTTTTTGAACATCCTTTCGAGGTAATCAATACATACGATGCTACGACTTGAAACTGTCAACGTGTACTACGGCGAGAGCCATATCCTGCGAAACGTCTCGTTTCACATCGAGGCGGGGCAAGTGGCCTGTGTAATGGGTCGCAATGGCGTGGGCAAGTCGACCACGCTCAAGGCCATCATGGGACTGCTGCCCGTGCGCAGCGGCCAGGTCTTTTTTGACGGAGCGGAGATTACCAAGTACCCGACTGACCGTCGCGCCAAGCGCGGTCTCGCCTATGTGCCGCAGGGGCGGGAGATCATCCCCCATCTGACCGTGCGCGAAAACCTCAAGCTGGGATATTGGGCGCGCGAAAATATGTCCAACGGTATGCCCGAAAAGGCCGCGTTCGACGAAGTCTACACCTTGTTTCCCAAGCTCACGCAGATTCTGGAGCGGCCGGGCGGTGTGCTGAGTGGAGGAGAACAACAACAACTCGCCATCGGGCGCGCCATCCTGTCGAATCCAAAGGTGCTGTTATTGGATGAACCCACCGAAGGCATTCAGCCGTCGATCGTCGATCAGATCGAAGACGTGATCATCGGCTTTAAAACAGCGCGCCGGTTCGCCATCGTCCTGGTTGAACAGGGCCTGCACTTCGCGGCGCGCCTGGCGGACAGTTATGTCGTGATGGCCAAAGGGGCGGTGATGGCGGCGGGGAAAAAAGATGAACTGAGCGCCGAGATGGTCAAGCAGCACTTGACGGTGTAAATAAATTCTAGTGCCTTCCTCCAGATCTGGTGACGATGTCAGGAAAGCGTGGGGGTAACGATGCGGTTGATCTCATGGATTGCTCTGGATACTATGCACCTCGCGGACTCTAGCAAAAATTTTTCGAGGCATTTACGTGAGGTGCCCGGTTATGGTCGCGCAGCAGACCGATCGCAGATCGCGTGTGAGCCAGTGGTTTCAAGGGTTTCGGTACGTTAGTCTGGGACTACTTATCGGTTGTCTAGGAAGTGGGTGTAGTTCCACTCCCTATCAGCGAGACGACACTGAGGGCGGGTATGTCGAATCTAAGATATCTGAGGACATCTACCGGGTAACCTTTAGAGGTAATAAACACACACTGCGAAGAAAGATTGAGAATTACCTAGGTTATCGATGCGCCGAATTGACAATTGAGCAGGGATACGACTCTTTTGCTTTTACAGAACGAATAATTATAACTGCTGGTGGAGAATTGGTTTATGCCACGTGGAGTAATGCTCAGAGGCAGAGACAATATCGGGTCATACCGGTGGGAGGCCTTGATGGACTCTTTTTTCAATTAGCGATGGGAGCAGTGCTTGGATCTGGGCAACGGAGACCGTCTGGTCTAGATTCGAGCGAACCGATGGGAGGAGGTGCTCAGGCTACAATACAAATGTTTAACCAGCTGGACGGCGAAATTCCGCAGTCGCCTGACTTCTCTGATGACGTGGTATATGACGCGCGTGGAGTGATGAAGTTTCTTCAGCAATATGAACCCGGTCTTTCTCTCACAGAAAGAAATAACCTCAGAGATGACGAGAAAACGTATTAAAAAAACGCATTCGGGGAGCCAGATAAAACAAAAGTTTGGACGTCAACAGCGGGAAGAGTGGAGATACAGACACACCGACTACAGTAGAACCTGGAGGAGCAAGTTGAAGAAGGTCTGAGGTCTGGATGGAAATGCATTCTAAAGTTGCCGTGATCTTTTTGATCACCCTTATCACAACTGGTTGCGCCACCGGTCATTACACGCCATTAGGCGGGGCTGAGAAGGATGAAGTCGAGCAACTAAAAGAAAATGTCTATCGCGTCGAGTATCGCGTCAGTTCGTTCACGTCGCAGGAGCAGTTGGATGCCTTTTTGCGCCGACGTTGCGCTGAATTGACGTTGCGGGAAGGATTTGATTTTTTTCACCTTGCGCAGCGGGCCGATGTCCTGGCACTCTCACGCCGCACGTCGATGACGGTGACGATGTATAAAGGGAAAAAGCCGGCCGGAGCGGACGATGTCTACGATGCGAAGGAAGTGGTGGCTTCCCCAGCGACCATTGCGAAGCCCGATTGAAGGTTGACGCATGACTCTTGACGAGGTTTGACGATGCATCTGACACCGCGCGAGCAGGAAAAGCTCTTGATCTATGTGGCGGCGAATCTGGCCAAGGAGCGCAGAAAACGCGGCCTGAAGCTCAATCATCCGGAAGCTGTCGCGTTGATCACGGCCGAGATCCTGGAGGGAATTCGGGATGGGAAATCAGTGTCGGAACTGATGAGTTATGGCGCCACGCTGCTGACCCGGAAAGACGTGATGTCCGGGGTGCCGGAAATGATCCCGGAACTTCAGGTCGAGGGCACATTCCAGGATGGCACGAAACTGGTGACCGTTCATGAGCCGATACGATAAGTGATGGGATGAAAAAAAAATCTCAGGCTGGTGTGAAAAAGGCTCCGTCAAAGTCAAAGCCGACCCGCGCAAACAGGGCGCAGAAGCTATCAAGACCTACCCCGGTCATTCCCGGCGAAATTATTCTGGGCGAAGGCGACATCATTGCGTTGCACGGCCGTCCGACGATCGACCTTTCCGTGTCGAATACCGGCGATCGGCCGATTCAGGTTGGCTCGCATTGTCATTTCTTCGAGGCGAATCGCGCGCTGAAATTCGATCGAGCGCAGAGCTACGGATTTCGTCTTCAGGTACCGGCAGGAACGGCGGTGCGGTTTGAGCCTGGTGAATCCAAACGTGTGACCTTGGTGGCGCTGGGCGGCAACCGCGTCGCCTATGGCATCAATGGATTGGTGAACGGCAAGCTCGACGATGCAGCCGTGAGGCGAAAGGCAATTGAAACTGCGCAGGAGCAAGGATTTCTCGTGCAGAACACGTAACACGGCAGCGGGGTTGTTACGAAAGGAGCGCGGCTGCTCAAACCGGCATTTCAACAAGGCCGCAGGCGAAGTCAGAGCCGGACGCGTACCCTCGGGGGTACGTGGAGGATTCTGACAAGCCGAGAACGAAGTTGAAGGCTGGTTTCAGCAGCCGATTAAGATGAAAATTCCCAGACGCCAATACAACGACCTCTACGGCCCCACGGCGGGGGACAGGATTCGCCTGGCCGACACAGACCTGCTGGTTGAAATCACGCGCGACCTGACTGTGCCTGGCGAGGAGGCGAAGTTCGGCGGCGGAAAGGTCATCCGCGACGGCATGGGCCAATCGCCGGCGGCCACGCGCGCGAAAGGAGGTCTGGACCTCGTCATCACCAATGCGATCATAATCGACTGGTGGGGCGTGGTGAAGGCCGACATCGGGATCAGGGACGGCCGCATTGTCGGTATCGGCAAGGCGGGGAATTCCGATCTCATGGATGGCGTTACGAAGGGTATGGAGATTGGACCCTGTACCGAAGTCCTTTCGGCGGAGGGCAAGATCCTGACCGCGGGCGGGATCGACACGCATATCCATTTCATCTGTCCGCAAATCATTACCGAAGCGCTGGCTAACGGGTTGACGACGTTGATTGGCGGCGGCACGGGCCCGGCGACCGGTACGAATGCGACGACCTGCACGCCTGGCCCCTGGAATATCCATCGCATGCTGGAGGCGGCGGATGGGTTCCCGATCAACTTGGGGTTTCTGGGCAAAGGCAACTCATCGTTGCCGGAAGGTTTGAACGAGCAGGTCGAAGCGGGGGCCATCGGGCTCAAGTTGCATGAAGACTGGGGAACGACGCCGGCCGCCATCGATACCTGCCTCAGTGTTGCGGAACGGTATGACATTCAGGTGGCGATCCACACGGACACCATCAATGAGGCGGGCTTTGTCGAGGACACGATCAAGGCCTTCAAGGGCCGGACGATCCATTCATTCCACACCGAAGGCGCCGGCGGCGGCCATGCGCCGGACATCATCAAGGTCTGCGGCGAGCCGAACGTGCTGCCTTCCTCGACGAATCCCACGATGCCGTTTACCGTGAATACGATGGATGAGCACCTCGACATGCTCATGGTATGTCACCATCTGAACCCGCGCGTGCCGGAAGACATTGCCTTTGCCGAGTCGCGTATCCGCCGTGAGACGATTGCGGCCGAAGATATTCTCCATGACATGGGCGCGATCAGCATCATGTCGTCCGATTCGCAGGCGATGGGGCGCGTGGGGGAAGTTATCATCCGGACCTGGCAGACCGCCCATAAAATGAAGGTGCAGCGGGGGCATCTGTCCGAGCGTGGAATTGAGGCGGCAGACGGGCTACACGACAACTGGCGTGCGCGACGGTACGTGGCAAAGTATACGATCAACCCGGCGATTGCCCATGGGATCGCTCATGAAGTGGGGTCGATCGAGGTGGGCAAACTGGCGGACCTCGTCTTGTGGAAACCGGCGTTCTTCGGCGTGAAACCCGAGATCGTGTTGAAGGGCGGTTTTCCCATGTCGGCGGCGATGGGCGATCCTAATGCGTCGATCCCGACGCCCCAGCCGGTGCTGACGCGGCCGATGTTCGGCAGTTTCGGTCGGGCGCCGTTCCAGACGAGCCTGACGTTTCTGTCGCAGAAGGCGTTGGAGCGTGAGGTGCCGAAGCAGTTGGGGTTGCAGAAGCGGGTGGCCGCAGTCAAAGGTTGCCGGAACATCGGCAAGCGTGATCTCAAGCTGAACGACGCGCTGCCGCAGATCGAAGTCGATTCGGAAACGTACGAAGTACGCGCGGATGGCCTCTTGTTGAGATGCGAGCCGGTAGAGGTGTTGCCGATGGCACAGCGCTACTTCCTCTTCTAGTCGGATGCTGAAAAAGGTTTCCAACGTCGTTCTCGGCTTGGCAAAGTCCTCAACGTACCCCCGAGGGTACGCCTCCGGCTTGGCCTTCGCCTGCGGCCTAGTTGGAAAACCTTTTTGAGCATCCGTGCGCGTCGGGCGCGGCTCTATTAGAGAGCCGGATTGAGCATTCCGCAGTCATGAAGGGATCAGGTGCCGTCCTATGCTGAATACGCTGTCGCTGCTTCACGGGCTCCGGTTCATCGATAGTTTCTTTCCCTCCGGGGGCTACGCCTATTCGTCGGGCCTGGAGGCGGCGGTACAGGGCGGGGCCGTGCGGACCGGAGAGCAACTTTCCCAGTATGTGGAACAGATGTTCCGGCATGGTGTGTCGCGCCGGGAAGCTGTGGCCGTAGGGATCGCCCATGAGGCGTTGCTGCGCAACGACGTACAGGTGGCGCTGGCCATCGATCATGAACTGCATGCGATGAAAATCGGACAGGAGTCGCGGGTGGCTAGCCAGCAGATGGGGCGACAGGTGGTGAAGATCGCCGCCGAAACACCGGCCGCGCATGCGGTCCTGAGAGATTTCTATGCCGCGATGAAGACGGATCGGACCCCGGGCCATTTCCCTGTCGTGTTGGGGATGACGTTGGCTGATGCCGGATGGGACAGGGCGGAAACCATCGCCGCCTTCTGCTATCAGACGGCGATCGGGTTCGTGTCCGCCGCGCTGAAGCTCCTGCCGATGGGCCAACGTGAAGGGCAACATCTGCTGGAGCGTTGGACGCCGCTGTTCGATGAATGTGCCAAGGAAGCAACAGCGGCCACCACGATGACGGCCTGGTCGCCGGTGCAGGATATTTATGCCATGCGCCACAGTCGGCTGGAGTCACGGCTGTTCCGCTCGTGAAGTCGGGGCAAGCGTTCCCGGAGAGACTTCACGAGATACGAATGACGAGGTACACAAACGATGCATCGTGAAGACGAACATTTCTGCGGAACTGGTCGCACGACCGACGCGCGGGCGAAGGGGATTCCGATCATCGGGATCGGAGGACCGGTCGGGTCCGGCAAGACGGCGCTGGTGGAAGCGCTCTGTTTGAAATTGCGCGATCGCTACAGTCTGGCGGTGGTGACCAACGATATTTTCACGAAAGAAGACGCGGAGTTTTTGACCAAACGCGGCGCATTGCCCCAGGACCGTATTCTCGGCGTGGAAACCGGAGGCTGCCCCCACACCGCGATTCGCGAAGACGCGTCCCACAATCAAGCGGCGCTCGACGATTTGCTGAAGCGTCATCCGAATGTGGAACTCATGTTTGTGGAAAGCGGGGGCGACAACCTGGCTGCCACCTTCAGCCCTGAGTTGGTCGACTGTGTCATTTATGTAATCGACGTGGCCGCCGGCGATAAGATCCCGCGCAAGGGCGGACCGGGGATTACACGGTCCGATTTGCTGGTGATCAACAAAATCGATCTCGCTCCACACGTCGGGGCGGACTTGGCTGTGATGGATCGAGACAGCCGGAAGATGCGCGGCGCGCTGCCGTTTGTCTTTACCAACCTGCATACGGGTGAAGGGTTGGAACGCGTCGTCGAATGGATCGAGCAAACCCTTCCACTACACGCGCATCCTCACTGAGGGCCGAGACACTCATGTCGCCGTTGCTTTCGACCCGACCTGCCATGGCTGACATCGGGCGGGTCGGCTGCCTGGATCTTCGTTACCGGCCTGAAGGCTCGCGCACCATCCTGGCAACCTCCCGCTGCTCCACTCCCTGGCATTTGTTTCCCCCTGCGTATTTGGATGACAGCGGGTGCGCCTTCACGTCCCTCGTCAACCCGTCGGGCGGATTCGTGGCCGGCGATCACCTGTCGATTCATGCCGTCCTGGAAGAGGGGGCGCATGTGGTGATGTCCACCCCTTCTGCCAACCGTGTGTATCGCTCGCTGGGAGAAGAAGCCAGGCAGCTCGTGACGCTCTCGGTTGCGCCGGGTGCCGTCATCGAGTGGTTTCCGGAGGTTACCATTCCGTTCGCCGGGTCGCGTTTTGCTCAGATCATGGCGGTCACATTGGCCAAGGGGGCGACAGCGTTGATCTGGGACAGTCTTGCATCCGGTCGTGTGGCGCGAGAAGAACGCTGGGCCTTCACCTCTCTGCGGAATGAGATCCATATCACTACAGCATCCGGGGGCCGGCTATTGGAGCGGTATGAGGTGAGGCCGGAGCAGGAATCGGCCGGGCTCGGATTGCTGTCCGCCTACGACTATGTCGCATCCTTCTTTGTGGTAAGCGATGCCATCGATCCGGAACGGTGGCCGGCTGTCCGCAATAGGGTGTCTGCAGTACTGGATTCGCTGGGCAGGGATCTTCTGGGTGGAGTCACGGAGCCGCCTGTCCCCGGATTAGCCGTTAAGCTGGTGACCCGCTCGGCAGAGGTGTTGGGAAGGGTGAGGGAGCTTGTTTGGGAGGCGACCCGCCGTGAGCTACTCGGCCTGGAGCGGCCGGCGCTCCGGCAGTACTAGGAACCTGTTGCAGAGGCAGCGGCAGGCTATCCTTCGTGTATCGGCGTTACGGTGTTGGCGCCGGCTTGCGTGGAGTAGTCTTGGGTTTGGCCTTGGAGGCGGCTGATTCTTTCTCAGCGAGTTGACGTCGCACCGATTCCAGTTCCGCCTTAAGTTTCTGCAGTTCCTCCGCCTGTTTGACGACCACATCCTTCGTGGATTGCAGCTCCTGTTGCAAGCGGCTCTGTTCGGATGCAGGAGAGGCCGGAGGCGGCGTGGTTTCACCTGGCGGTTTCTCGCCGGCAGGGGCGGGTGGCGCAGGCGGGAGTTGGTTCAGGGCATCAATCGCTACCGCGACGCGGGGTTGTTCCGGCTCAATGATCATCCATGACTGCGGTACATCGTCTCGTACCAACGCCTGCGGGGGCATGAAGGACAGTGTCAGTCCCGGCGGTCTGGTGTCACTCTGTCCCGGCGAGGAGCGGTAGTGGGACAGACTGACCCGGAGGGTCGTCTTGTGCAGGTACAGAGTGCCCTGGGTCTTGAGACCGTCATCCTGCAGGGTGAAACGCACTCGCTGATCCGGTTGAGCTTGTGACAGGGCGCGGACAATGAGCGGGGTTAAGAACTCGGTTTCTTCATGTGAAAACAACGGATAGCTGCCCTGGGTCATTGCAGCTCCAGGTCGGTCGAGTCCGGAAATCGACAGCCCGGAGAGCAGATGGGAGATGACGGATGCCGACAAGGCGGCCGGATGGGAAGCTTGAAAACTGCTCTGAGGACTGCCGTACTTGGCGGTAGTGCCCCGGCTGGCCAGGCGTTCAAGCGCGACGGTTCCTAACGGTCCCTCTCCGATGGAGGTCAGGGGTGCGGTTGCGCTGCAGGCAATCAGCAGCAGGCAAGGGAGCAGTGCCAGCCAGGCCTTCCAGAGGCGCAGGGGTTGTGCCGGTGCCGATAGAGTCTGTCGAATCAAGCGGCGCATGGGGCGGGATTGTAGCATAGGCCGGTTCCAGGGCAGCAGGGCTTTCCTCACAAAAGCCCCCACCTGATCGGTTGACAGTGGATTCCGGCTGATGCTATATCATCGCCAGCTTTTCCAGGGACAACGGAGTCTCAGGAGGCTATCCTTTATAGAGATGGCGTAGGACAACGACGTCCTCTGATCCACCGAGGTGGGTCCGAGGACTTTTTTTTATCAACAACATGCTGAAAACCGCTGCCCGCTGCGTTCTCGCTGACTCGGATCTTCAACGTACTGCTCGAGTACGCCTCAGATCCTCATTGCGCTGCGGCCTTGAGGGACAACGGTTTTGAGCATGCTGCGTGAATTGTATCGTATCTCCGAATTGCCGAGACCTGGGAAAAATTGATGCGCTCTCTGCGAATTGCCATGGCCCAGATCAATCCGACGGTCGGCGACATCGCCGGGAACACGGCATTGATCAAGGCCTGGATCAAGGACGCGCGCCGCGCCAAGGCTGACCTCGTGGCATTTCCAGAACTGGCCATCACCGGGTATCCGCCCGAGGATCTGTTGTTCAAGCCCCGCTTCATCGACGACACCCACCGTGCCTTGAAAGCGATTGCGGCGGAAGCGCATGGGCTGGTGGTCGTCGTCGGGTATGTCGGACGGGAGGCAACAGGCGCTCCTGCATCTGAGGCGTCTTCTTTTTCACCCGCCGGTCGGCATGATCTGTACAACGCGGCGGCGGTGCTGGCCGATCGCCGGCTCGTTGCCAACTATTGCAAACGACATTTGCCGAACTATGGCGTGTTTGACGAGAGCCGGTATTTCCATCCCGGCAGCCGCCTCCCGCTGCTGGTGCTGAATGGTACGACAATCGGGGTGAACATTTGCGAAGACATCTGGTTTCCTGAGGGGCCGACCCGTGCGCAGGCGGCGGCGGGCGCCGAGGTGATCGTGAATATCAATGCCTCGCCGTTCCATCTCGGCAAGAGCCGGATGCGTGAGCAGGTGTTGGCGACGCGGGCGAGGGAGAATCGCGTGATCGTGACCTATACCAACACGGTCGGCGGGCAGGATGAACTGGTGTTCGACGGGTGCAGCGTCATTGTGGATCACACCGGCGAGATCGTGGCGCGGGGCAAGGCGTTTGAGCAAGATCTTCTGATTGCGGACCTTGACGTCGCCGCGGTGGGACGGGCTCGTCAGGGAGAAGGGCGAAAGAAACCCTTGCCGACGCGTGTGTCCGCGCTGGTGGATCGGGTTGAGGTACGGGTACCGACCAGGAAGTCGCAGTCCGTCATGGTGCCGGCTTTGGGATCGCAGCTGGACCGGCTTGATGAGGCTTACCGGGCGCTGGTTCTAGGCGTGCGGGATTATGTGCGGAAGAACGGGTTCAAGCGGGTCGTCATCGGACTGAGCGGCGGGGTTGATTCCGCTCTTACGGCGGTCATCGCGGTGGATGCGGTCGGCGCGGACAATGTCCTCGGGGTCTTCATGCCCTCGCCCTATACGTCGCGGGTCAGTCGCGAAGATGTTGCGGATATGGCCCGTCGGCTCCGCATTCAAGTGGATACCCTCTCCATCACGACCACCTTCAAGAGTTATCTCCGGACGCTGTCAAAGCCCTTCTCCGGGCGCCGTCCCGATACGACCGAAGAGAATTTGCAGGCCCGGATCCGGGGCAATCTGCTGATGGCCTATTCCAATAAATTCGGTCATCTGGTGCTGACCACCGGCAACAAGAGCGAAATGAGCGTCGGCTACGCCACCTTGTACGGTGACATGGCCGGCGGATTTGCGGTGATCAAAGATGTGCCGAAGACCATGGTGTATGAGCTGTCTCATCTGCGCAACCTGGTCGGGCCGGAGCCCGTGATTCCGAAGCGCGTCCTGGAACGGCCTCCGACCGCCGAGTTGCGCCCCGACCAAAAAGATGAGGACAGTTTGCCACCGTACCCGGTGCTCGATCCTATTCTGAAAGCCTATGTCGAAGAGGATCGGGCCTTGGAAGATATCGTGGCGATGGGGTTCAATTCCGAGACGGTGGCGCGTGTCATGGCGATGGTCGATCGCAGCGAGTACAAACGCCGACAGGCGCCGCTCGGTATCAAGATTACGCATCGGGCATTCGGCAAGGATCGGCGGATGCCGATCACTAACGGGTATCGGTAGACAGCAGCATCCCGACCGACAACGACGTCGGTCAGCAACACTGGCAATGGCGCCAGAGAGACGGGACTCACCGATCGTCGGGCATGACGGTTGATGAGCGGGCACTTTTACTTCTTCTCTCTTTGGAGGCGTCATGAATATGCTGGTTGGGCGAAAGGCACGGGCATGGGTGTTGGGGTTGGCATTGATGGCAGGCGGTGGAGGAGGCGCGTTCGCCGAGGCGCAAGCTGCGACGACGGACGACCTCATGGATACGACCAAACACCCGGTGTCGGTGACGATGGCGATGCAGGCCGACAGCTTCTTCGGGTTCAATCCATCTATCTACGGAACCTACGGTCTGACCGATAACATCGCGCTCGCCTTTAATTTTACCTATTGGACCATGATCAGCGGCGTGGGCGTGCATGACAATGCGCCCTGGCTCGAGACGGACGTGGGTCTGAATTTTACCTTCCTGGAAAAGCGCCTGTCCGTCACGCCGATGATCGGATTTGTGCATGGCAGTCTGCTGTCTTCCCGTGGTGGATTCTTTCCGAACGGCGGCGGCAGTGTGAACGAGCGCACCACGGCCTTTGAGGGCGCAGTGCCGAACATCATTGCGAACTATGTCGACGATCGATTCGAGGGCGAGTTCTACATGGGCTACTACAAGGCGCTCCGCAGCGAAGGCGGGAGCGGCGGCGGGGGATCGATCGGGTGCGCCAACCCGGGTGGCACCAACTGTTTGGGCCCGATTCAGGGCGGCGGCCGGGGAACTTGGGACTTCCTGCACTACTGGGTGAGTGCCGGTGTGCGTATGAACAGCATGTGGTCCCTCGGGGCGCACTATGAGCATTTGCTGACGACGCGTGACAGCAGCGCGCCGGGGGCGGCTCAGGACTACTATCGCTGGATCGGCCCGTACGTTGAAATGAAACTCCCGGGCAACATGGCGTTCCGGTTCACGGTGGGTAAAGACCTGACAGACAATCAGGATTTTTATAAGTTGAAGTTCACGAAGACGTTTTAAGCTCCTGCCCGGGCCTCCTCCTTGGCAATGTGAAGGAGGAGGCCTCTTGGCGGGCGGCGTAGCCGAAGGAGGACAGCGTGAAAGCATCGGCGCAGCGGAAAACGGTCATCGTGGGCATGGCAGGGGGATTGTCCCTGCTTGCAGGATTGGGTGTTGGGCAGGCCTGGGCGGAGAGTGCGCCGCTCAAGGTGGATAGCGGAGATACGGCGTGGGTGCTGGTATCGTCGGCCTTCGTGCTGGCGATGTTGATGCCGGGGCTCGCCCTGTTTTACGGCGGCCTCGTGCGCACCAAAAATGTGCTCGCCACGATCATGCAGAGCATCATGATCCTGAGCGTGGTCAGCCTATTGTGGATTTTGTTCGGTTATAGCCTGGCATTCGGGCCGGACAAGGGCGGGGTGATCGGCGGATTGGATTGGGTCGGCCTGAGCGGGGTGGGTAGCACGCCCCATGCGGTATACGGTCCGACCATTCCGCACCAGGCCTTTATGTTGTTTCAGTTGATGTTTGCCGCCATAGCCCCGGCGCTGATCACCGGCGCGTTTGCCGAACGTAAACGCTTCACCTCGGTCGTGCTCTTCGCCGCCATGTGGTCGGTGTTGGTCTACGTGCCGTTGGCGCATTGGATCTGGGGTGGCGGCTGGCTGGCTCAGCTGGGGGCATTGGATTTCGCTGGCGGCGCGGTGATCCACATCAGTTCCGGCGCGGCGGCGCTGGTCTGTGCGATTGTGCTGGGGAAGCGGCGCGGGTATGGGACGGATTATATGGCGCCCCACAACCTGCCGATGACCTTGCTCGGGACCGGGTTTCTCTGGTTCGGTTGGTTTGGTTTTAACGGAGGAAGCGCGCTGGGCGCCAACGGGGTAGCGGTTTCGGCCATTATCGCGAGCCATGCGGCGGCCTGTATGGGGGCCATCTCCTGGTGTGGCGCGGAATGGATGCACCGCGGGAAACCCACGGTACTGGGAGTAGCCAGCGGCGCGGTGGCCGGCCTGGCGACGGTGACGCCTGCAGCGGGATATATCACGCCGCTGTTTGCCGTTCTCATCGGTCTGGTCGCCGGGATGTCCTGCTACGCGGCGATTGTCTGGAAGGGGCGATTCGGCTATGATGACTCGCTTGACGTCGTGGGAATCCACGGAGTCGGGGGGGTGATCGGAGTGCTGGCGA
>WBZQ01000232.1_pt1 | contig 49335 bp, 36 predicted proteins | sample 5204251 | NCBI WGS metagenome assembly WBZQ01 (sample SAMN12412402, study PRJNA552823) | activated sludge metagenome | isolation source: activated sludge from nitrification reactor of wastewater treatment plant... | place: USA: Virginia | collected 2017-09 | reverse complement strand
ACTGCAGTTTCAGGATGTCACGCGCCAACGTATAGAAAAAGTGGTGACGCCCCTTGAACGCCTACAGCAACATTTCGCAGACCTACGCGACGGGATTCATGATGTGAGTCACGAACCGCCACGGTTACACGACATGCTGGAACGGCTTGCTGCCGGCTGTGGGCAGTTGGCTGCGGGAAAACTTGGCTTGGATGAGGACGGGACGAACCCCGCGATCAAGCCGAATGCCGATGTGACGCTGTTTTAGGCAATCATCCCGCGAACAGGGCCAACATCGCCATGGGGAGCCGCATTCCTCCAGGTCTTCCAGCATCGACCGCCGTTCTACCGCCTGTCTTTTCGGCCCTGGTCGGTTGCATGGATCTATTGCATCAATAGGGAAATACCTAGCACCTACCAGCTCGTTTGAGGACTACGATAACGAACGAGGCCTGGCCCTGGAACTAGGAAGAAGACTTCTAAGGCTGCACGCTGAGGAAAGGATGGATGAGTCTCAGGATTGATGTGACGACAGTCGCCCGCGTGCTTCTTGCAGACGGGGCCTGGTACGAGGTGTTACCGGGATCGCTGACGATGGATACGTTTCAGTGGACGGATCGCGAAGGCATCACCATGGCCAGCGTAGATCTTGACGCGCTTCCTCCAATGGGCATTCCCTTCAAGACGCGCGGTATCAGTGGATGGATCCCCTGTCCGTTGACCTCCATCGTAGCGGTCTACTACGAACCGGTGGAAGTGAGAGATCCGCTCGCTGTGGAGATGCCCTCCATGCTGGCCGATGAACTCGACCAGCCTTCCTCATCGTGACAGACGAGTGTGGTGCCGCCCACCGCGGGGGAACTCCGGTCATCCCAAGATGAAGGCATCCTGAATCAGGTGGCTAGAGTCTTCCGGTTCAGGCCAAAATGAGCACCATCAATAGCATGCACGTCAGCTCACGATTAATGCAGGCAGGACTGGGCCTTCCTTGCGAGCAGGATGCGGGAAGACAGTGATGGATCTGCTTGTGAAGTGGTTACTGTGAGCTGCAGGTAGGGACGTCTTGGTCCTTGGTTCGGTCCATCCGTCTGCTGTTTACCTCTGAAACCGAGATAGAGACACCGCTTTTCTCCTCCACCGCCTGTTGTAGCCGTGGCATCATCTCGCTCAACAGAGCATGGTACGTATCGGCAAAACGCTCTTCGGTCACTTCTTCCATCGTCAACTGTGACGTGATCCGCCGCCAATTCTTTTCAACTTCGTCTTTCATTAGTTGTGCCGAAGGAGACGGAAGGCCTGCCGACAGATCCGACCGACTGGCCACGATATAGTACAGCGCCTCGGCCGGCTGGTTGTCCTTTGTACACCCTGCGGCCTTAAACACCCGGGTGTCGCGTTCATCAAACACGTCCGGTTGGTTGGCCAGAGCTACGGTACCCGCCGCCGCTGACAGGCCTAGCAAAATGGGATAGGCCGCAAACGAGCGATAGCGGCCCCATGCACTCCTGCGTTGCAGGCGAACCGGAACACCGACGAACACGAGAAGCAGTGCGGCCAGGAATACAGTGATCATAGAGCTCCTTGCGATGACGTGTGTAACATCATGCTACCACGCCACTCACGGACCCGGTGAGTCGCCATTCCACCGGGGCCTTAGACTCACCGCCGATCTGAGGGGTATTGACTGACGCTGTAACTCCAATCGCTGCTCGACGAGGGGACGCCTAGGTATCTTGCCGCCTTGAGGATGATCTGCTGCTAAGGGATGGAGAAGATGCGGACGCATGTAGTCGTGTTCCTATCTTGGCCCTGTCCATTCGGCCTTGGGTGCGTCAAAGGGATCGACTGCGAATTCTCAAGACTGAACAGCCGCGCATGATGGACAAGCTCAACAAGCTCCCGACGCACTATCGCGCCAACGCCAATCGTAATCATCAGGCGTATGCCGCCGTTCTTCAGCAGATCGTCAGCCTGGCGAACAGTGGCGCGATGCTAGGGCACGACCACGCCTATGATGCCTGTCTCAAGATCGAAGCCATCGCGACGGAGGCGCTTCGACGCCCCATTCAGCCACCCAGATGAAGTGAGAAAGGCCCAGGATGAGGGGATGGGGGCGGGTTTAAATGAAGGGTGGTTTTGTGGTGGGCGGAGTGATCATGGGACTGCTTTGCCGTGTGGGTGCGTACTCGCCTGTAGAACGCCGTGCAAGGATTTCCCTATGGAATGTGGCATCTGCCCATTGATGGGCGAGGTGGCAGCCGTGGCCTGCCGTCTTATGATGGGGGAGGTTGGTGAGAAAGAATCAGGTCCGAAACGGGAAATCCAAACTGCCTTGCTTGCTCAACCAGGCGGTTGTATGTCGGCTCGCCGAGCTGGCGCGAGCGCGAGAGTATCCACAGATACCGCCGGTCGGGCGTGCCTACCATGACCGTCTGGTAATCAGGGTCGAGGGCCAGGATCCAATAGTTGCCTTCGCGCGAGGACCCGAACAGCCGCGCAAAAAAGTTATCAAAGACGACTCGCAGCCTGGCGTTCGTTCGGGGATCAACCACCGTTGCCACACCGTCGATTTCGTCGTGCCCTCCGGTGTCGGTCGTGCATGCATTGTGCACGCCGATGGCACCATCCGCACGTACGGTGTAAGTGGCTGTCGAGTTCACGCAATGCCGTTGAAACCACATCGGCAAGCGCGCGATCTCCTGCCAGGTTCCGGCATATCGAGCGAGATCGACGGAGGGGACCGTCGGCAACGTGTCCGTTGGACTCATGCCAGCACAAGCGGACAGGCCGAGGCATAGTGCCGTAGCGGCAAACAGGCTGCGTAGTCTGGCGTAATGATGTGTGATGTGCATTGTGCGCTCAACAATCCCAGGACACTCTGCAGTGTACGCCGGCTAGGCATGAGAGGGAAGGCGTGGTAGGCGCACCGTCATCTACGCACCCGTGTGTGCTTGTGTACTGCTACGAGGGATGGGGCGCAGTTAGGTGGCTCATCTCTCTAAGTATATTCCGAGCCCTACCAAAGTTTTTGTCGGCGCCCATCCTCCGGGGAATATTCCGCTCTGCGACCTTCGAATAATATCGCTCTTGCCCGAGCATGTGTATCAACGCATTCCTGCGTAGACTTCATATGTATACAGGAGGGAGCGCATGGCCGTTGGAAGCAGTCCCAAGCAGAATGGTCACAAGTCCGTGGCTGTGAACGTCCGCCTCAAATCGATCGGGGATGCCGAACAGCCGACTCTGGCGAACTATTCCCAGGCGAGTCTCGCACAAGGGGTGGCCTACATTGATTTCGGATTTCTCGAGCCGGGGCTGATTGGTGCGGTCGCACAACGGGCCCAACAAGGCGAAACGATTCCAAGGCAGGTGGTGGGAACTAGGGCCGTTCGCGTAGCCGTACCTTTGGATGCGGTGATTCGCTTGCATCACCAACTCCAGCAAATGGTCGCCAGCCTTCAGTCCTCCAAATCGAAATTGTCCTAACCCGACACTCGCCATTCCGTCATGGATGTCTCAACGTCCCATCTCGATTCTTGTTCGAACGCAGCATCCCGGCCGGATACCGGATTGTTGTGCCTGCTCTTGGTCTCGCGATTTCACGATGTGCCTATGGACGGCGGCCAGATTCAGCATCAGTTCGGGCTGTCTGGCCAAACTTTGACAACGAACGCCTTGGTGCGTGCCGCGAAACACGTCGGCCTCAAAGCCGGTTGTGTGGCCACCTCGTGGGACGAACTGGCGACGACCCCACTTCCGGCAATCGCCCGGCAAACCGACGGGACGCACGTCGTCCTGGCGAAAGTGCAGGGAGAACAGGTGCTCTTGCAGGATCCGCTGAAGGAGCGCCCGCATATTCTCCCGAAGGAAGATTTCCTCGCGACCTGGAGCGGGAGCCTGCTGCTCTGTACAAAACGTGCAGGCCTACGGATAGAAGATCTTCCGTTCGACATCACGTGGTTTATCCCCGCCGTGCTCAAGTATCGGCGTCTGTTGGGGGAAGTCGTCCTCGCTTCGTTCTTCCTCCAGGTGTTTGCGTTGCTGACCCCGCTATTCACGCAGGTGGTCATCGACAAAGTGCTTGTGCACAAGGGATTTACGACACTTCACGTGATGGCGGCGGGTATGTTAGCGCTCGCCCTGTTCGATGCGCTGCTTAGCGGGCTGCGTACATACTTGTTTGCCCACACCACGAATCGGATCGACGTAGGACTGGGCGCGCAACTGTTCCGCCATCTTCTCGCGCTGCCGTTGGCCTACTTCGAAGCCAGACGGGTCGGCGAGACGGCGGCGCGGGTGCGTGAATTGGAACAGATCCGCCAGTTTCTCACCAGCAACTCGGTGACCGTGGTCTTGGATGTGGTGTTTACGGTCGTGTTTTTGGGTGTGATGTGGATCTATAGCCCCACACTCACCTTGGTGGTGATGGCTTCGCTGCCATGCTATGCCCTGCTCTCGGTGCTCATTACGCCCACCATTCGTGCGCGGCTCCATGAAAAATTCAACCGCGGCGCGGAGAACCAGTCATTTCTGGTGGAAGTGGTGAGCGGGATTCAAACCGTGAAGGCGCTGGCCGTCGAACCGCCGCTACAGCGTCGGTGGGATGAACAATTGGCGGGGTATGTCCGGGCGAGTTTCCGTGCCACCAGCCTCATGACGGTGGCCGGGCAGGTGGCGGCCTGTATTCAGAAATCCACCACTATTGCCATCATGTGGGTGGGCGCCTACCAAGTCATCGACGGCGCGTTAAGCATCGGGGAGTTAATTGCCTTTAACATGCTTTCGGGGCAAGTCACCGGCCCATTGTTACGTATGGTGAACCTCTGGCAGGAGTTTCAGCAGGTCGGCATCTCGATCCAACGACTGGGAGATGTCCTGAATGCTAAGCCGGAACCAACCTACAATCCCAACCGCACGACCCTTCCGCAGATTGCCGGCAAGATTACATTTGAGGACGTGGGGTTTCGGTATCGGGTCGATGGGCCACCTGTCCTTCAGCATGTCTCCCTAACGTTGCAACCAGGGCAGATCGTGGGCGTGGTGGGGCGCTCGGGGTCGGGAAAAAGCACGATTGCCAAGCTGATACAACGGCTGTATGTGCCCGAGCGCGGTCGCGTGCTGGTGGACGGCGTGGATCTCGCGCAGATCGACCCCGCCTGGTTGCGGCGCCAAGTCGGAGTTGTGCTGCAAGAGAATTTTCTCTTTAACCGATCAGTGCGGGACAACATCGCGTTGACGGATCCTGGGCTCTCCATGGATCGCGTCATGCATGCCGCCAAACTCGCCGGCGCCCATGAGTTCATTCTTGAATTGCCGGATGGATACGACACGGTTGTTGGAGAGCATGGCTGCGCGCTCTCGGGCGGACAACGGCAACGCATCGCCATCGCCCGTGCCCTGATCGCCAATCCCCGGATTCTCATCTTCGACGAAGCCACCAGTGCCTTGGACTACGAGTCCGAAGCGATCATCCAGCAGAACATGGCGCAGATCTGCAAAGGGCGCACGGTCATTGTTATTGCCCATCGACTGAGCACGGTTCGCCCATCGCACCGCATCTACGTCATTGACCGGGGCCAATTGGTCGAGCATGGCACCCATGACGAATTGCTGAAGCGCAATGGCATGTATACGCGACTTCACCAGCATCAGGAAGGGCGCGCGGCGTGATGATGACTACCATTCAACGACATCTGTCTGTGTGGCGTGCAGCGTGGCGCAGTGAGTCGGCTGCACCGGTAGGAGCCACGCCTTATGGACAGGCGCTCGAATTTCTTCCTGCCGTGCTGGAGATTCGGGATGCGCCTCCATCGCCGATCGGCCGTGCGATACTCTGGACCATTATGCTGGTGTTCACGTCGGCCGTGGCTTGGTCATCGCTGAGTTGGGTCGATATCGTGGCGGTAGCTCCGGGCAAGATCATTCCCAGCGGCCATTCCAAAACTATCCAGCCGTTTGAGACCGGCGTCATCGCCGCCATTCATGTACAAGACGGCCAAGCGGTCAAACAGGGGGACGTCCTGATCGAGCTGGACGCCACACAAAACGGCGCCGATCGGGACCGAGCCACCAACGAGTACCACGCGTCAATGGTCGAAGCGGCTCGCTTGCGTGCATTGATTGCCGGGCGCATCACTTTCACTCCGCCTGCCGATGCCGATCCACAATTCGTCCTGCTTCAGCAGCAACTCTTGCGAGATCAGCTGGCGGAATTCTCAGCGCGGGTGGATGCGGCGCGCCATCTCATCGGTCAGCGCAAGGCGGCTGTGGATGCGACGAAAGACAACCTCAGACGGCTTGAAGCCACCGTGCCGATGGAAAATGAGCGGGCCGAGGCCTATCGCACGCTCCTGGCCCAGCAGTATGTCTCGAAGATGGATTACCTCCAATTCGAGCAACAACGGATCGATAAGGCCCAGGAATGGGCTGGGCAGAAGAACAAGTTGCGGCAGGATCAGGCAGCGTTGGCGGAAGCGGAGCAAAACTATCACGCGCTGCTGTCTGAGTTTCAGCAGACCAAGCAGGCAGAGCTCTCTACCACGGAGACGAAGGCCACGTCGCTCCTCCAAGAGGTGCGCAAGGCCGGGCAGAAAACGGAACTCCAGAAGCTGGTCGCCCCTATCGATGGGGTCGTCCAACAATTGGCGGTGCACACAGTGGGAGGGGTGGTGACGCCTGCGCAACCCTTACTGATCATTGTGCCTCAGGATCATCCGGTAGAAGTTGAAGCGCAGCTCGAAAATAAAGACGTCGGGTTTGTGAAGGAAGGGCAGCCGGTAGAACTCAAGATCGAAACCTTTCCGTTTACCTTGTTCGGGACGATTCCGGGAAAGGTGTTGACCGTCTCGGACGATGCGGTACCGTTAGACAAAGAGAAAGGCGGTTTGGTCTATGCGAGCCGGGTGAGTATGGATCGAGCCACGATGCAGGTCGAGGGCAAGCAGATCCATCTCTCTCCAGGCATGGCGGTCACGGTCGAGATCAAGACCGGCCAACGGCGGGTCATCGAGTTTTTGCTGAGCCCGTTATTGAAGTCGATGCAAGAAAGTATGCGGGAGCGATGAGGCTCAGGATGGATAACGACGGCGCAATGAACCTTCAGGAAGAGGGTTGGGTATGAAAACGATCGAACGATTTGTCAACGTGCTTACCGTCGTCGGGGTGCTGCTCGTCATGATGAAAGGAAGCAGTGAGGCGGGGCTGTTCGGAAAAGAAGAAACGCCGGGTGAACGGTTTCGGAAAGCCATGAAGAAGAAGGCCGAATATTGCGTGACGCACAAGATCGATCCATCGAACCGCCGTTGCGATATCGTGAACCTGAAGCCTGCGGATCCATTGGCAACGGAAGAGGGCCGTTTTGCCCACTCAATCAAGATTCCGAATCCCTTGCCGGAAGATAGCGGCTACAGGCTAGGCATGACGAGCCAGGAGTATTTTGACCATCTCTGCAAGACCGAAGCAGGAGAGGTTATCTACAAGACAGTGGAGAACGTCGAAGGGCTCTACATGATGCGGCCGCGTGAGCAGGCGAATGATTACATGCAAGAGCATCTCTATGCGATGGAAGATCCGTACGGCCACATGGATGCAGAGGCTCAGGACCCGGAATTTTTTTTCGTTGGACCGCTTCGCTATAAATTCTTGGAACACTCCCTCGCCCCCAGTAAGAAGCCTAGTTGGGGGAGATCATTTCTGGACGATTCGTATTTCGTAGCTCCGAGCAATCTTGCACACCATGAACGATACCTAGGTTCGAATGGAAGAGATCCAATAACCATGATTAAGGAGTACGACTCGGCAAGGAAGGCGAGGTATGGGTACACATGGCGAGGTATTGTTCGGCCTCACGATCGAGAAATGGGAATAGCTGGTGGCGAACTCATTGTATTGGACCTGGAGACCAGAGAGGTTTTAGGGGTACGGCGTGGGTATATTCGGACTGGGAGCGTTCTTAACAACCTCACAGGTGTGTGGTGGCTTACTGGTCAAGCTTGTCCCCACTATCAATACAGAGGTGGGCGCAGTAGAGATTTTGATTTTGCCTATTGGTTTATTGGAAAGGTTGTTAAGCCAATCAATTATGAAATGAGTTTTAAGGAGTTAACGAATGTCAAGTAACACGACGGCATGGCTCAATTTTGCTCTCCAGCAAATGGCTGCGGAATCCTATCTTCAAGGGATCAGATTGGCAAAATGCACTTCAAGTTAAGCCTCGCTTGTTGCTTGGCAACAATAGTTTACCTGGAATCAGTCCAGCTGATGCAGATCTCACCGGGAAAACTCGGTTCACCATTGTGTTGGCAGATCGGTTTCTTACTCAGTATGAGATCATCGACCAGCACTCCAGTGACGCGACAGGGTTTAGCGCGACGCTTATCAAAGATTTGAATGATCCAACTGGTAAGACCTTCACTCTGTCTTTCCGCAGCTTGGAGTATCAGAGTCAAGCTGATGGTGGAGATTGGGAGCGGGACGGACAGGGTGGAGCAGCGGGAGAGATTGCTGGTGCAGGATTTGCCCTAGGTCAGTTGGTCAGCATGGAACGGTACTATGAAGACCTGAAAAGCTCAGGCAAGCTCCCATCCGACTCGAAACTAAATGTGACCGGCTATTCATTGGGCGGCCATCTGGCGACGGTGTTTACGGTGTTGCATTCCAACGAGATCAATCACGCGTACATCTTTAATGGTGCGGGTATCGGTCAGGTTGGCGGGGTGACTCCTGTGTTGACGGAAGAAACCCGCATCAAGCAGCTCATCGAGGCAATGGATGCCAAATTTGTCGAGTTTGATCCGACTGGAAACCTTACGCGTGGCGGATCAACCGTCAACGTGCAAACGCTGTCCTGGTATCAGCCGGCCGTGGTTCAGATTGCTGGGCAGTTCGAAACAACGGGAGCCGCCAGTTTCCCAACGGGTGGATTGACCGGAGGCGTGAGACGGACCGATGGAGCATTTCTGAAGATAACACAATTGTTTGGGACCAGTGTTACCGGAGGCGATGTGCAGTTTGTGGCCAATTCGGGGATTCACGGGCCGGTGCAGCCCGTTCTGATTGAAGGCCAGCCATTGATCGAAAGCGTTCCACTCCTCCAGGAATCGATTTATGGCAACGCTCATAGTATCACCCTCCTCGTTGACTCCTTAGCTTTGCAGGAACTTTTTGAGACGGTGGATCCGGATTTATCGCAGGGAGACATTGAAGGCATTTTCAAGGCTGCATCGGCATCGGCTGCTGTTCCTGTGGCATCCTCGGTTGATGAGCATGTGGCCGAAGGCGATACGCTGGAAATGGCTTTAGATGCGCTTCGCCGACTCTTTCTCCCCAACGATCCTGATCCGAAAACTGACTTTAACGATGACACCGGGGGCTTTGGCGACATTGGAACGCGCAATGAGTTTTATTCCCACATTGAACAAGTACGAACGACGTTGAACAGCAGAACGTATTCCATCGAGCCGTTGGTCCAGACCAATAGCCAAGGAATCGTTGCTTCTCGATTGTCTGCTGCGGAATTAAAAGTGGCCGCCCAAGATCCCGGAAACAGCGGATTGGCCTATCGCTATGCGTTGCGAACGCTGAATCCTTTTGTGGTGGTTGGCGCCGACTATGACGGTCTTGGCCATACAGCCAATGGCCAACTGGCATTGTACGATCCGGCAACGGGAACCGGTGAAATGACGGATCAATACCTGAATGACCGTGGAGCATTTCTCCTCGCCCGCCTAGCCCTCACCTTGTCAAACATTCCCGCGCCATTCAGTCCGTCGCTGACTCACTACAAAGATATGACGTCAGGAATTGAGGTGCCGGCAACTTTTCCTAACTTTCAGCGAGAGTATGTCTTCGGCGGTAGCGATGCTGAGACGCTAGAGGGACATGTACTGACGGACGATCATCTCTATGGCGGCGATGGCGTCGATACCCTGCTGGGATATGGCGGGCGTGATTATCTCCAAGGCGACGATGGCAATGATACTCTCGATGGCGGCTCAGGGGCAGATCGCATGTTCGGAGGGCGAGGCAATGATACCTACATTGTGGACGATGTAGGTGATCAGGTCATTGAAGTGGGGGACAATGGCAGTGATACCATCCAGACTTCAGCGACGTTCTCCCTCCTTGGGACGACGGTTGAAAATTTAGTGCTGACGGGCACCGCCAATCTCAGCGGGACCGGCAATGAGCAGGACAATCTGATTCTCGGCAACAGCGGTATGAATCGGCTCGAAGGCAAGGGCGGCACGGATCATCTGATCGGCGGTGACAAGAACGATATCCTCCTCGGCGGCACGGGTGACATCGACCTCCTCGAAGGTGGCATCGGATTTGACACGTACATCTATCATTCCGGCGATGGGATGGATCGGATCGAAGACAGCGACGCGCAGGGACAAATCATTTTTGATGACCATCTGCTGCAGGGAGGTATTCGTCGTGCAGGTGATGCCGCCAATACCTTTACGAGCCTTGATGGCCGAACCACGTATGTTCTGTCCGGAACCGACCTCATTGTGAACGGCGTCCTCATCGTCAACGAGAATTTCCAAAGCGGTCAGATGGGGATTCAGTTGCGGGACGTGTCGGAGATGCCTCGCGACGCGGGCTTTCTCGCAGGATCTTTTAGCGATACCTACATCGGTGGTGGAGAAATTGAATACTTACGTCCAGGTTCAGGTGCGACAGAGATCTATGCAAATGGCGGCGATGATGTGCTCGCTGGAGATAGTTCGCCAGTTTTTGGTGCGTTCGACGATCTGTTGGATGGCGGCGGCGGCAATGACGTGTTCATAGGTGGGTTCGGGGATGACTACTTGATCGGTGGTTCTGGAGATGATTACGCTTTCATGACCGAGGGGGACATGTTCTTGGGTGGGGACGGCGACGATTATGCTGTGGGTGCTGCCGACTACTGGGATTCCAGCGGTCTTCGTATCGATGGTGGGGCATACTATGCCGACGGTGGAGTGGGTAACGACACGTTCTTGGGAGAGATGGGCGCGGATGTGCTGTTGGGAGGAGATGGTAACGATCTCCTCCGCGGAGAGAACCGCCCAGCTGGCTGGGTGAGTCTTTTTGATGACAATTTCATGTGGAATCGATCGCCTCAGTCCGCCGTGATCTCGCTATCCGGAGGAGACGATTATCTGGACGGGGGGGCGGGAAATGATCTACTTGTTGGCGATGGCGGGAATGACATTCTCCTTGGCGGAGCCGGTGACGATCGGTTGTATGGTGAGTCGGATTTCACCCAAACGATTGCAGGCGATGATTGGCTTGATGGGGGCGAGGGAAACGACTCGTTGTTCGGAGGTGCCGGAGCGGACATGCTCTCCGGAGGTGACGGGGATGACCTCTTGGTCGGCGATTTTTCCGGCGATCCAGGGGCTGCTGACATTCTTGACGGTGGCGCCGGAGCTGATGAGTTGCAGGGAGGCGGAGGCGACGACATTCTGTACGGCGGAAGCGGGATGGATCGGCTCGCCGGATTTGCCGGGAATGACCTTCTTGATGGCGGCGCGGACAATGATGAATTGCAGGGAGGCTTAGGCGACGATTTTCTATGGGGCGGGCTTGGAAATGATCGTGTGACCGGGCAGGAGGGGGACGATACGCTTTTCGGTGACGAAGGGGATGACGAACTGCAAGGAGATACGGGAAGCGACACACTCTTCGGCGGGGAAGGTCAAGACGCGTTGTTTGGGCAAGATGGAGATGATCTTCTTTCAGGGGAAGCCGGCGATGATTTGCTGAACGGCGGATTCGGCAATGACGAGTTGGATGGAGGCGATGGAATCGACGATGTGCAGGGGCGGGAAGGAGATGATTTTCTGGTCGGTGGCGCAGGGAACGATTTTCTGTACGGCGATGGTAATAATCCTACTGTTCTGAGTGTTACAGGTGGAAACGATACGCTGGATGGCGAGGATGGCGATGACCAGTTGTGGGCTGGTGCAGGGCAGGACCAGCTATTTGGCGGCGAGGGAGCAGATCAGCTTGTCGGCGACGCTGATGACGATCATCTCTATGGTGAGGCCGGTAATGATCTCCTCTTCGGAGATTCCCCATTCTTCTTCAGCCAAGCGGGCGCCGATGTGCTTGATGGAGGTGAGGGAGACGATATTCTCCAGGGCGGGGGCGGTGAGGATGATCTTCAGGGCGGTGGCGGAGACGATCTTCTGATTGGGGGAGGCGGACTCGATACCTACCGGTTTAATCTAGGTGATGGAGCCGACACGATCCAAGACGATGGGGTGCAAAGCAATCGCCTAGTGTTTGGTGCGGGCATCACTGCCGAATCAATAAGTTTGGATGTAGCCCCAGGAGATTCGCTGGTTCTGCGCGTGGGAAATGGCGGAGATTCAATCCAACTTACCGGCTTTGGAGTAAATGCCTCTGCGGAGTTTCATACCATCCGTCAGTTCGAATTTGCTGATGGGACGGTGTTGACGGATGGCGAGTTGCTTGCCCGAGGATTTCAGTTGTCCTCTCCAGCCAATGGAGGGTCGCTGCAGGGCACAAGCTTTGCCGACCACATTCAAGGAAGCACAGTGAACGATTGGTTGTATGGGCGTGATGGGAATGATGTGCTGAGCGGCGGGTTGGGCGATGATGTCTTGGAGGGCGAAGAAGGTGATGATCAATTAGATGGTGGCCCTGGGAACGATAGACTGTACGGGAACGCAGGACAGAACGTACTGCGTGGTGGGGCCGGGAATGACCTCTTGGATTCTGCAGGTGTTGGCGATCTACTGTTCGGTGGCGCCGGGGATGATGCCTATCACCTGCGGACTTTGGGCCAAGTCATCACCGAGGAAGTGAATGAAGGCCTCGACACGATTTACCTCACTCCGACCGAGTCGCTCACCTTTCAGGCTACGAGCAACGTCGAGAACGTGAGGATCGAAGACGACGTATATCTGAGTCCAACGACTGAGGTGAATTTGCTTGGAAACGCTTTGGATAATGAACTGTCCGGCTCCCATCGACTCGATGGACAGGCGGGTAACGACACGTTAATCGGGACAGGCGACAATACATTTGTGTTCGGCCGTGGATATGGACAGGATACCGTCGAAACGGGTCGACAATGGTATGCGCACACGGGTCTAGACCGAGTGGAGTTTTTGTCGGGCATCATACCAGCCGAACTCATCGTTGAGAACCATGGCAACGACCTTGTCGTAAGAGTAGGTGGTACGACCGATCAATTAACGGTGAAGTCCTACTTCGCTCAGCCAAGTGAAACGGTTGATCAGTTCGTGTTCGCCGATGGCACGGCTTGGGGGTTTGCCGATATCGAAAGCCGAATGGTTTTTGTCGGTAGCGAGGCCGCCGAATCATTTTATGGGACAGTGAGGGATGACATTATCCGTGGGTTAGGCGGGAATGATCAGATCCGTGCCAGCGCTGGAAATGATGTGCTCGATGGAGGCGCCGAAAACGATTTCCTGGAAGGATCGAGTGGGAATGACATCTATGTGTTCGGCCGCGGGTATGGGCAGGATGCGATTGATGAGCAAGGTGACAGCGCTGATATCGATACGCTCCAACTGATCGATGGAATTACGCCTGGCGATATTATCTTGCAGGCCACACCTGATTTTGGAACTGATGCCGTTCTGACCATCAAGAATACGACCGATCAAGTGAACCTCGGAGGATTTTTCTTGTCCGATGGGATGCGCGTTGATCGAATTCAATTTAGCGATGGGACGATATGGGATTACAGCGCTATGCTGGCCCACACGGAAGGCGTCAACCTGGTTGGTACCGAAGATACGGACTATTTCTACGGAAATGTGACGAACGATACACTGTTCGGATTGGGCGGGGACGACATTCTCTCGGGTGGCGCAGGGAATGATATCCTTGATGGGGGCATAGGCGCAGATCGCATGACCGGTGGAACCGGAAATGATCTGTACGCTGTCGACAATCTCAGCGACGTAGTGGTCGAGCAGGCCGGGCAAGGTACGGACACGGTGCAGACGAGCCTGACCTACGTCCTGGGTGCAAATCTCGAAAATCTGATCCTCACGGGAAGCTTCGCGGTTAATGGGACCGGCAATTCCCTGAATAATATTTTGACTGGAAATAGTGCGGTAAATGTCTTGACTGGTGGTGCCGGCAACGACACGTATGTGGTGGGCGTTGGCGATACGGTCGTAGAGGCCGCAAGTGCTGGGACTGACACCGTGAAGTCTGACATTAATTGGACGCTGGGCACGAATCTCGAAAATCTCATTCTGACGGGCGTTGCTGCTGTTAACGGGGCCGGTAATAGTCTTGCCAACACTCTGGCCGGCAATAGCGCAGCAAACATTCTCAGTGGAGAGGCCGGGGCAGATACGCTCATTGGGGCGCAGGGCGATGATCTGTACATCGTGGATAATGTCGGCGACAGGGTCACGGAATTAGCCGGTGAAGGCGTGGATTCGGTTCAGAGCTCCGTGACGTATACACTGGCTGCCAATGTAGAGAATCTCACGCTGAGTGGCACCGCTGCGATCAACGGAACGGGGAATGGATTGGGCAACGTCTTGACTGGAAATAGCGCGGCCAATCGGTTGACTGGCGGCGCGGGGAATGACACGTATATCATTGGCGCAGGCGATACGGTGGTTGAGGCGGTAAATGCCGGGATAGACACCGTTCAAAGTTCCGTGACGCATACGCTCGCCGCGAATGTCGAGAATCTCACCCTGATCGGCACAGCGGGCATTAACGGCACAGGTAATGCGCTCAATAATATTCTCGTCGGTAATAATGCCGCCAACACACTGACCGGCGGCGCCGGAGATGATACCTATGTTGTCGGGGCGGGTGACACGGTCGTTGAGGCAGTGAATGCCGGTACCGATACAGTGCAAAGCTCGGTGACCTGGACGTTGGGAGCGAACATCGAAAATCTTAGTTTTACGGGTGTTGCCGCCATCAATGGGACGGGCAATACGCTGGCCAACGTGGTCATTGGGAATGCCGGCAATAATGTCTTGACGGGTGGTGACGGCAACGATACCCTGTCTGGCGGCAGAGGCAATGATTCCCTCAATGGTGGAACGGGGAATGATGTGTTCCAGTTTGCACGTGGAGACGGCCAGGACACCATTGCAGATGGCAGCGGGACGAGTGATCGAATGAGTTTTGCCTCGGGCATCAATCCCCTCGATCTCATGCTGAGTCAGAGTGCCAATGATTTGCGTATTGCGGTGTATGGATCGACGGATCAGGTGACGATCAGCAACTGGTATGCAGGCGCCGCCAACCAAATTGAAACCGTTCAAGCCGGCAATGGTCAACAATTGATGAGTACTCAGGTGAATCAGCTCATTCAGGCGATGGCGGGATTCACCCAACAGACCGGGCTAAGTTGGGATCAGGCCATTGCCCAGCGACCACAGGATGTGCAACAGATTCTTGCCGCCAACTGGCATTAGCACACTGCCTTCGCCCCGCATATCAGGCGGGGCGAAGGCGTTCTTCTCACATCGTCTGCTCTCTTCTCTGAGACTCCTCGGCCCAGATCGATCCTCGTTTTCCTCTGTTCCAACCCGTCATCAGTCACGTGGACGTGCAGTCTGACGCAAGCGCCCCATACCGAAGAAGTACAGCCTCCGTGTAATGGCTGAACCGAAGCTCGATGGTACATTCAGAACATCGCTGCAAGCCAAGTACATCGCATGATCATCGCGCTCCACGCGGTGAACGCGAATTGAGGAGGATTACAATGTCGAAACATAGGGCGTGCTATTTTACCCTTCTCCTATTGCTCGTTAGCGGTTGCACCACGATGCCATCGGGCTCCTCCACGGTCCTTCCCAGCAGCGCTTTTTTCCCCGTCGATGCCTCGGAGTTAAAGCCGCTTCAGGCGATTGCCCATACGCAGGACGCAAGGATGAAGAATTGCCACAAGGGACCAGCCTGCGAGGATGCCTATTACACGCGAGCGTTGGTCGCGTTGTTTGAAAATCGGGCGGATGCCATCACCGTGTTTCAGGAATTACGCACGGCTATGCCGAACAGCCGGTATGAGATAGCGACGATAGGCTGGCTGAATCTGCTTCAGGATGCCTCGCTGTCCTCAAGCCATAACAAAGCCCTCATGGTTCAATTAAAGCAGGAGGTGTTGCACAATCTGCTCGACCGGTCTGAAATGGCCACGGCGAAACCAGTCAAAGATCACGATCGTCGTGTCGCAGAACTCACCCGGTAACCGTCGCACCGTCCCCCAACCGCTTCCAAGGGCCGGCAAGAACCTTCTTGCCGGCCGGCACTGTTGACGGCTTGTGCCGAATCTTCCCAATTCATCAGCCTGCCTGATTGCCGCTTCTCGCCATTGTGAGGAGCGAGATTGCCTGCCTCATTCGTGCGCTTCTTCATGCAGTTGAGTTTGGCCGCCGGCACGGCTACACTTTGCTCGGCCTTGGTGCCTGCCTCTGGATTCATCGCAGATGGGAGGAATGTATGCGACTCTTCAGTGTCACGGCCGTGTTGACTGCCGTCCTGCTGTTCGGCCTAGAAATCACCTCGGCGGCCGAACCGCCGTCTGCGGCAGGCAGTCCCGCTGCGGAAGGTGTCAAAGGCAACGATGGCGCTCCCATGGTGCTGGTTCCAGCCGGGCCATTTACGATGGGGAGTAACGACGGGCTTCCCGCTGAACGACCGGAACATGTCGTCACGCTTGACCCCTTTTATATCGACCGCTATGAAGTCTCTATGAAGCATTATCGGTCGTTTCTCGTAGAGGCGAAGCACGATGCCCCTCCCACCTGGGATGATGAAGCCGCAGAGACGGTTGGCGATCGTCCCGCCGTAGGCATGGGCTGGGCTGATGCAAAGGCGTATTGTGCCTGGGCAGGGAAGCGGCTGCCGACAGAAGCCGAGTGGGAAAAGGCGGCGAGGGGTACCGATGGGCGGCGATACCCTTGGGGGCAGATGCAGCCCTTCGTCGACATTGCGAATTACAATCGCGGCGTCTGGGTAAGCGAGGCGGTGACGCTGACGTCAGTGAGTGGGGGCGTTGAAGGGATGAGCGTGCGCCACGGGTTGAAGGAAGGCGGGCGTAGTCCCTATGGGCTTCACCACATGGCCGGAAATGCTGCTGAATGGGTGGCGGATTGGTATGACCGGAAATACTATTCGAAGAGCCCTGAGAAAAATCCCACTGGCCCGGAAACCGGAGAGAAGAAAGTGATTCGTGGAGGGGCCTGGTCTGATCTGCCGGTAGCGTTACGATCGTCTGCGCGAGTCTCGGCGGAGCCGGATTTTCAAGATCGAGCTATCGGCTTCCGGTGCGCCATGACTCCGGGACAATAGCATCTGCTATTATTCACGCGTCTGTGAGCCGGATAGTCTTTATTCAGCAGGTGGCACAGTAGGGTGCCCGTTCACTGTGTGTAACGTTCATGGTGCCGGTATATGTTTGCCTCAAACGATTCTTCCTCTGTTCCACCTTCACAGCATAAAAATAAAGCGATTGCGGCATTGGTCGCCGGCCTGGTATTGCTGCTGGCTTTGGCGGGAATTCAACAGGCCCCGCCTCCGTCTGCGCTCCCTCCGGCGGTTCCAATGATCGACCCCAATATGGTGCCCTTGGTGACCGGGGAGGAGCCGATTCAAGAGCTGTTCGTTCGCGCCGGTTGTGTCGTCTGCCATCGAATTCCAGGTATTGCGGGGGCTGATGGAAAGGTCGGCCCTCCGCTCTGGCTGGGCAAGACCGGAGCGACTCGTCTGGCTGATCCGCAGTATCGTGGACAAGCGCAAACCGTTCGAGAATATATTGTCGAGTCGGTGGTGTCCCCGGGTACCTATGTGGTGCCTGGTTTTCCTGCGGATACGATGCCGGTATGGTATGGAAGGAAATTGACCGCAGGGGCGCTGGATAAGATCGCGGCCTATCTTGAACTTGCTATGGAAGGGCCTTAGTCGGCGTTTCGTTCACCTGCTTGCTTGGTATGCCCGGGCGGGGATGACTGCCTGCCCATCCTAGAAAACTTTCGCGAGCAGGTCACCGTTTCTTGATCGCCCCTTGGCCCATTTGTCCTTGGATTTGGAAGCCCTTCTCGTCCCTCTCATTTTTGTCTAGCAGGGCCGCCACTGCGTCGTCACCTTTCAGTCCCGCTAGTTTTATCTTGAGACGAAGATTATTCGCGCTGTCAGCATTGATCAACGCCTGTTCAATGCTGATCTTGCCGGCTTTGTAGAGTTGAAGGAGCACATGGTCAAAAGTCTGGCAGCCTTCATCAATGCCCTGCTCCATGGCCTCTTTTAACGTATCGATTTCAGAACGCTTGATAAGGTCTTTAATGCGCGGCGTATCGAGCATGATTTCCAGCGCGGGAACCCGGCGGCCATCCAGTGAGGGGATGAGGCGCTGAGAGATAATGGCCCGTAGGTTGAGTGACAGTTGGAGGTAAATCTGGGCGTGCCGTTCCACCGGGAAGAAGTTCATGATGCGTTCGATGGACTGATTCGCGTTATTCGAGTGAAGAGTCCCAAGGCAGAGGTGTCCGGTTTCAGCGAAGGTAATCGCGGCCTCCATGGTCTCCGTATCCCGGATTTCGCCGATGAGAATGACATCCGGGGCTTGCCGCAGGGTATTCTTCAGGGCATTGCCGAACGAATGGGTGTCGAAACCGACTTCGCGCTGGGTCACGATCGATTTCTTGTGGTGATGGACAAATTCAATCGGGTCTTCCACGCTGATAATGTGTCCGGCGTGCACGGTGTTGCGGTGGTCGATCATCGCCGCCAGCGACGTGGATTTACCGGACCCGGTGGCCCCGACAACGAGGACGAGCCCTCGTTTCGTCATGGCGATATCTTTCACGATGGGCGGCAGGTCCAGTTGCTCAACCGTCATGATCTCCGCCTTGATGTGCCGAAACACCAACCCGACGTTTCCCTTCTGCCGGAAGATGTTCACGCGGAAGCGGCCCAAGTCCTTGTAATACAGGGCGAGGTTCATCTCCATTTTCTCTTCGAATTCGCCCCGCTGCTGCCCGCGCATGAGGGCCAGCGCCAATGACTCCAACTGTTCGTTGGTAAACGGTGGCGCATCGGTCCGATGGGTTGAGCCGTGGATGCGATAAATGGGTGGGGCATCGACGGTGAGATACAGGTCGGACGATTCCTGTTTGACCATCACTTCGAGGAGCGTGCGAACATCCATGAGACGCCTCTTATCCTGCTGCCGGTAGACGATTGACGTGCACGGGGACGCTAGGCCGCGCCTGCCGCGTTGAAGAGATTCGGATTCATGCTACGAGACTGGGCCTCGGCCTTGGTCACCATTCCGCGCGTAGCGAGGTCGACCAACGCCATGTCCATGGTCTGCATGCCGTCTTTCTGACTGGCCTGCATGATGCCCGGAATCTGATGGAGTTTGCCTTCTCGGATAAGGTTGCGCACGGCCGTGGTGCCGACCATGATTTCCACCGCCGCAATCCGGCCGCCGCTCTTCTTTTTGAGCAGCGTCTGGGTCAGCACGGCTTCCAAGGTTTCCGACAGCTGCGCGCGGACCTGCGCTTGCTGGTTCGGGGGAAAGGCGTCGATGATGCGGTCAATGGTCTTCGGCGCACTGGATGTGTGGAGCGTGGCAAAGACCAAGTGCCCGGTTTCGGCGGCGGTCAAGGCCAACTGGATCGTATCCAGGTCGCGCATTTCGCCGACGAGAATAATGTCAGGGTCTTCGCGGAGCGCGGCACGCAACGCATTGGCGAACGACAAGGTGTGTACGCCTAATTCGCGCTGGTTGACCAGGCACTTTTTCGATTTGTGGACAAACTCCACCGGGTCTTCAATGGTAAGAATGTGGCCTTCAAAGGTGTTGTTCAGGTAGTCGATCATGCCGGCGAGCGTGGTCGATTTTCCGGAGCCGGTCGGGCCGGTGACCAGAATCAGGCCCTTTTCTCGGTCGCAGAGTTGTCGGAGAATGGGCGGCATGCCGAGTTTTTCGAGCGGAAGAATTTCAGTTGGAATGGTCCGGAAGACGGCACCTAACCCGCGACCCTGGACGAAGACGTTCACGCGGAATCGAGCAATGTCGCCGAGATCGAAGGAAAAGTCGCACTCCCGGTGTTCTTCGAAGTTTTTGCGCTGCGCATCGCTCATCATGTCGTAGATGAGGGCATGCGTTTCATCCTGCGTCAGAGGTGGATGGTCGAGCTTTTTAAGGTCCCCGTGCAGGCGAATCATCGGCGGTTCGCCTGCGCTGATGTGACAGTCCGAGGCACCTTGCTGGACACCAAAGGTCAACAGTTTAGAGATGTCAATCATCGGGTCGCTCCATTGAATGAGAATGTAGGCGGATAAACGACTGTAGTTATGGGTGGATGATTAGGGTTCGCCGAATAGTTTCGATCATGCCACAGGAGAGTGGGAAAGCAAGAAAATATCCAGAAGAGACGACGCGAAAATAGCGGCTTGCAGCCGCTTCGGAAGCGCGGACCGGTATCGTCCGATTAGCACCCGTTCTGTCAGATCAGATTGAGTGAGCGACCGGCCCGTTCGAGTGCCGCCAGTGCGCGATCAATCTGCTCATTGGTGTGGTCGGCGGTGATTGTGAGTCGAATTCGGCTGGTGGCGGGCGGGACCGTCGGTGGGCGAATGGCCGGCGCATAGACACCGTGTTCGATGAGGGCCTGTGCCAGGTTCATGGCGCGATCGGGATCACCGACGATAATCGGCAGGATCGGGCTTTCCGATGCGGCGAGCCGGAAGCCGAGCCGATTGAGCCCTTGTGCAAGACGTTCGCGATTCTGCCACAAGCGAGCTCGCCGTTGTGGTTCCTGCTCAATGACCTGGATCGCGGCGGTCGCTGCCGCCGCAGTGGCCGGAGGCGGAGCGGTCGTATAAATAAAAGCGCGGCAGGTGTTGAGCAGGTATGCGATGACCGTGGCAGAACCAACCACGTATCCTCCCGCGCTCCCGATGGCTTTGCTCAAGGTGCCCATGTGATAGGGCACGCGCGATTCGACCTCGCAATGTTCGAGGGTGCCGCGCCCGGTGCGGCCGAGAATTCCTGTGCCATGCGCATCGTCGACATATATCTCTGCACCGTACCGTTCCGCCAAGGGCACAAGATCTTTCATCGGCGCGATGTCCCCGTCCATGCTGAAAAGCCCGTCGGTGACGATGAGGGTGGGGCGGCCGGCCGGCCGGCGAGCGAGCAGTTGCTCCAGATGGTTCATGTCTCGATGACGGTACACACGAAAGGTGGCTCCGCTCAGGCGGCACCCGTCGATGAGGCTGGCGTGGCAGAGACGGTCGGCGAAGATCAGTCCATCTTTTGCGATCAAGGCCGGGATTACGCTGATATTAGTCAGGTATCCGGCGGCAAAAGTCAGTGCTGCTTCGGTGCCTTTGAAGCGGGCGAGGGTAGCATCCAACGTTTCATGGGGCGTCAGCGTGCCGCACACCAGGCGTGCGGCGCCCGAGCCGGCCCCATATCGACGGGTTGCCTCAATGGCGGCCTCCACCACCGTCGGATGCGTAGCAAGGCCGAGATAATTGTTGGATGACAGCAGAATGATTTCACGGCCGTCCAGGAGCACCGTGGGCCCTGTCGCCGAGGCGATCGTGCGAAGCCGGCGTAAGAGATGCTGATCGTCCAGTTTCTTGAGATGTTTTTCAAACATGGGTGCCTGGACTTGGGTGAGGCCAAACATTTGACAAGGCTGAGTGGTCCCTAGTATAAGGCGCGAGGCTCTAAGAAACGACCGTCTTTTCTAACCGAGACCATTGCTCGACTATGAGTTATCGAATCAGGGTTCCTGCAAAAGTTGACCCCCTCGACGAAGCCCATCTCTTGACCGGGGTTGACCGGTTTCTCCATGTGTTGCAGGAGCAGCGGCGCGCCGTGTTGGCTGGCTTCGGGGTCGTGCTGGTTGCGGGTGCGGTCGTCGCCGGTGTGATGTGGTACGACTATCAATCCACGTTAAAGGCACGCGAGCTCGAGCAGGAAGCGACGCTCCACTATCTCAATCGGCCCGCAGACGATCCGAAAAAAAACCACGAGCAGCTTGCCCAAGCCGTTACGCTCTACAAGCAAGTAGTGGAGCAATATCCGAGAAGCCCTGGCGCGCCCTTGGCCTTGTTCCATCTGGGGAATGCCCAGGTGCTGGCCAATGAAGTGGATGCCGGTATCGAAACCTACAAACGGTTCATGTTGTTGTATGGCTCCAATACGTCGCTCTTGGGATTAGTCCAGCAACGCTTGGCCTACGCATACTTAGCGAAGGGTGATCGCGATCAGGCGGTGAAGGCCTTTACCGGCATTCTGGACATCCCGGGCGCCCTCAATAAGGACCATGTGCTATTCGAATTGGCAAAGATTGAAGAGTCGCAGTCCCGTCCTGAGGGAGCCCTCGCACATTACCAGGATCTGATGAAGAATTATCCCAACTCGCCCTTCACCAGTGAAGCGGCGGTGCGGGTCAAAGTGTTGGAAGTGAAGAAGACCCCGGACGCCCCAGCGGCAGCTCCCGCACCAGCCCCAGCTGCTAGTGCCCCTGCTTCTCAGCCTGAACAGCCTGCTAAGGCTTCATCAGGCAAGTCGGCTGCACCGTCCTCCAAGAAAAAACAGTAACCGCCGCGTCCGTCCGCCTACAAGGGGATGACGCGGCGCGTTAGTTTGCGATGACCAGGCGGCTTCCTGCCTTGATGGTAGGACCAGTCAGGTTGTTATTCGACTTGAGCGTTTTGACCGAGATGTTGAACCGTTTGGCGATTTTCTCAAGGGAATCGCCGACCCGGACCCGATACCAATGTCCGGATTCCGGCTCCGGTTTGACGTGCCGGACCTTGACCGGCATGGGGAGCGGCGCGAATTTGTGGGTTGGTGCCCGCTCCAACAGCTGTTCCACTTTCTCTTTGGTGCCTACGGGAACCTTCAAGTGATACTCAGGATCATCCGGAGGCGTGGCATCGCGCCGTAATTCCGGGTTGAGCACCTTCAGTTCCTGGTAGGAAATTCCCGTGACATTGGCGATGGCTTTGAAGTGGATGGGGCGCCGCACGACCACTTCTTCGAATTGATGCGGACGGACGTCGTTTGGGGGAAACCCATACCGGTCGGGGTTCTTGGCGATGATGGTCGCCGCCATAAAGCGAGGCACGTATTCCTTCGTTTCCCGCCGGATAAGCCTGGTTTTCGCAATATCTGAAAAGCTCTCAGCTTGGGCCGTATGCAGGGCCCGCATCACCTTGCCTTCGCCGGCATTGTACGCCGCCATCGCAAGTGGCCAAGTCCCGAACAAATCGTACAGGTCGCGCAGGTAGCGCGCGGCCGCTACGGTGGACTTCACGGGATCCCGGCGCTCATCCACATAACTATCCACTCGCAACCCGTACACCTTGGCGGTGCCTTTCATGAATTGCCAGGGGCCGGCAGCCCGAGCCCGTGAGTACGCGTGGGGGTTGAATCCACTTTCAACCAACGACAGATAGATCAGATCGCTTGGCAGCTGGAACTCAGAAAAGATGCTATCGACCAGCGGACGGTAATGGCTGAGCCTGATGAGCCACTGCTCGAATCGGTTGCGGATCGCGACATTGAAGAAGCGAATATGGCCTTGTACGGACGGGTCGAGCACGATCGGCACATTGTATTCGGAGACGTTGTCCGATTCAGATCCTTGCTCGGCAGCGGCTTCCTGAATGACTTCCGCCGGAGGGGTCAACAAATCGGCAAACCGTGCGGTGGTACCGCCGAGAGGCTTGAGTTGAAGCAACGCCTCGGCCGGCGGGACTTCTGTGGACGGTTCGCTGGCCACGGCAGCAGGAGCTTCGGCAGCCTCACTTTCTGCGGCGGCAGTGCGATCTTCCTCGTCGAGAATATAGTCGGGTTCCTGAGCCGGGGGCTGGATGCCATCCGGTGACGGAACCAACGGATCTGTCGGTTCCTCCGAAGTAAGCGCAGGCTCCGTTTGCATGGGGAGCGACGATTCGGCCTCTGCAGAACCAGCCGAAGCTACAGCGAGCAGGCAAGCGAACAGGAGTGAAAGGGGCGGAACGCCAGCGCAGGACATACGTGCATGCATAAGGTACCCACTAGACGGTTCAGGGAAGGGGAGATGACCGACTCTCGAATCGTAGCCTATCGAGGAGGTGCCTCCTTGTCAAGAAATTGAGAGACTTGAGTTGCTGGTTGAGCGCAGGCTGCGAGCAATGTCAGTTGCGACTTCTTCGGAACATTCCCAAAGCGATCTTCCGTTCAAGGCAGTGAAGTTGCTGAAAAGATGAGCATCTTCCCGGGAACTTACCTTGACACCTCTGGGGGGCTATGGTAGCGTACGCCCCTTCTAAATCCCTGACATTGTTCGTTCCGTACAGCGAGGAGGATCGTCCCATGCTCAAACGGTATTTGCTGGCACCCGGCCCCACCCCCGTTCCACCGGAGGTGCTGCTGGCCATGGCCAGACCGATGATTCATCACCGGGCACCCGAGTTCGATAAATTGTTTGCCGAGGTTCGTGAGGACCTGAAATGGCTGTTCCAGACGCGGAATGATGTCTTGATCTTGGCGGCCTCCGGCACCGGCGGCATGGAAGGGTCGGTTTCAAATTTCCTTTCTCCGGGCGACAAAGCCCTGACCATCAACGGCGGAAAGTTCGGTGAGCGGTGGACGAAGCTCTGTAAGACGTTCGGCGCCCAGGTGACTGAGTTGAAGGTCGAATGGGGGCGCGCCATCGATCCGCAAGCCGTTGCCGATGCCTTGAAGAAAGACCCCTCAATCAAAGCCGTGTACGTACAAGCGAGCGAAACCTCTACGGCTGTCGCCCACGACGTCAAAGCCCTCGCGGACATCGTCAAGCAATACGAAGACACCATTCTCGTGGTGGATGCCATTACCGCTCTGGGAGTGCTCGACCTCAAGACCGACGCCTGGGGCCTCGACGTGGTCATCACCGGTTCGCAGAAGGCGTTGATGCTCCCTCCCGGCCTGGCGTTTGCCAGCGTGAGCGACAAGGCCTGGCGTCTGGCAGACAAGGCCAAGAACGCGGCGTTCTATTTCAACTTCAAGCGGGAGCGGGAGAATCAGCAGAAAAGCACCACTGCCTATACGCCGGCGGTCTCCCTGATCTTGGGCCTCAAGGAAGTGATGAACATCCTGAAGGCCGAGGGCTTGGAAGCCGTCTTCGCCCGTCACGCGATGTTGGCGACGGCCATGCGAGAAGGCGTCAAGGCGGCGGGACTTTCCATTTTCCCCCAGGAGCGGCCAAGCGACGCGTTAACCGCCATTTCAGCGCCGGAAGGGGTGGACGGCCAGGCGGTCTACAAGAACCTGCGCACTCAGTATGGTATGACGGCCGCTGGCGGTCAGGACCATCTGAAGGGGAAGATCTTCCGCATCTCGCATATGGGGTACATCGATAGTTTTGACGTCATTACGGCCTTGGCGGCGGTGGAAATGGTCATCAAGGGGCTGGGGTATCCTGTGAAGCTTGGGAGCGGGGTCGCCAAGGCTCAAGAAATTATTATGGGGAAGTCATAGACTCACCTTCAGGTAAGGCGCCACGACAATGAAAATCTTGGTCAGCGACAGTCTTTCGAAGCAGGGTGTAGAGGTATTGGAGAAGGCCGGCTTTACGGTGGTGGTGAAAACCAAGTTGCCGAAAGAGGAGCTGCTGAAGGAGATCAAGGATGCGGACGGTCTGATCGTTCGCTCCGGGACGAAAGTGACGGCAGAACTCATTGCCGCGGCGAGTCGCCTGAAAGTGGTCGGCCGAGCCGGGTCCGGTCTGGACAATGTCGATACCCCCGCCGCAACCCGTCGCGGCATTGTGGTCATGAATACGCCCGGGGGCAACACCGTGACCACGGCCGAGCACACGATGGCCATGATTTTTTCCATGTCGCGGCGTATTCCGCAAGCGACCGCCTCAACGAAGGGTGGGAAGTGGGAAAAAGAAAAATTCATGGGCGTGGAATTGTACAACAAGGTGCTGGGGATTGTGGGCGTCGGGCAAATCGGTGGGTATCTCACCAAGCTCGCCCAGGGCGTCGGCATGCAGGTGATGGCCTACGATCCCTATCTCGCGCCGGAGCGTGCGGAGAAAATGGGCGTATCCATCGTGGAGTTGGATGAATTGTTCCGACGGGCTGATGTCATCTCCGTACATACGCCACTGACCCCGGAAACCAAGTCGCTGATCAACGCACAGGCGATCGCGAAAATGAAAACCGGCGTCATGATCGCCAACTGTGCCCGTGGCGGCATCGTGCATGAAGGCGATCTCTGCGAGGCGCTCAAATCCAAGAAAGTGGCGGCTGCAGCGTTCGACGTCTTCGAGGATGAGCCAGTAAAATCAGATAACCCGCTTCTGGCGCTGGATAATTTCATTTGTTCCCCGCACATCGGAGCGTCCACGACCGAGGCGCAGGAAAATGTGGCGGTGGGAATCGCCGAGCAAATCGTCGAGTACTTCACCAAAGGCATTGCTAAAGGTGCCGTCAACATCCCATCCGTGTCCCCCGAATTGTTGCCGCAGCTCCAGCCCTATCTCTCCTTGGGAGAACGCGTGGGCTTGTTGCAAGCCCAATTGTTGGAAGGTGGATTAGAGCGGTTGACCGTCGAGTACAGCGGGCAGGTGGCCGGATTGAATGTCGCGCCGTTGACGATTGCGGTGTTGAAAGGGCTTTTGACGCCCATCCTGGAAGACCCGGTCAACTATGTGAATGCGCCGGTCGTCGCCAAAGAGCGCGGGATCGAAGTGAAAGAGGTCAAGAGCAACGATGCCGGCGATTTTACCAGTGTGATTCGTGTGCGGGTGGAAGCTGGAAAGAAGTCCCATCAGGTGGCGGGAACCCTGTATCACCGCAAAGATCCGCGTATCATTGAGATTGACGAATTCAAGGTCGAAGTGGTGCCGGATAATCATCTTCTGCTGATCCAAAACGAGGATCGTCCCGGGGTGATCGGCACGGTGGGGCATATCCTTGGTGATCACAACATCAATATCGCGCGCATGCAGTGTTCACGGGAAGAGCGTGGCGGCAAAGCCCTGCAAATTTTCGGGCTCGATGCGCCGCTGCCTGCGCCGGTGCTCGATCAGATTACGAACAGCAAGCACATCCTTTCCGTAAAGGTCGCCGACCTGTCGAAAGGTCTGTAGATTGCCCGGCCGTCGATCATGGGCTCCCTTTCGTTGAAGGCCTCTGTTTCCTCCACGTCTCTGGTGGCCGGTCGGGAACGGTCGCTTATTCCGGTCGGAATGAGCACCATCCTTCCCGCGGCCGCTCGACGTATTCGCCACCTCGAACAAACCCTGCTGGCCGTTCTGGCCCGCGGGGGCTACGAAGAAATCATCCTGCCGATGTTCGAGTATCTGGACGTCCTCGCGCCGGGCCTTGAGCCGGAACTCCTCGAAAAGTGTTATCAGTTGGTCGATCGAACCACGGGCCGCCTCATGGTGCTGCGCCCGGATGCCACGGCACAGATTGCCCGAACCGTCGCCATGGGGATGATGGGCGAACGCCTGCCGTTGCGTTTGTGTTATCGCACCTCGGTCTTTCGCTACGAACGCGAGCATGCCGGTCGAGATCGTGAAATTTTTCAAGTCGGCGCTGAACTCATCGGGGTTGATGGGGTGGTCGGTGATGCCGAGGTGTTGACGCTCCTGCTGGACTGTCTCAGTCAGGTGGGACTCAGCTCCTTCAAAGTGGCAGTCGGACATGTCGGGTTCTTTACGTCGCTTCTTGTTCGATCCGGGCTCTCAACCGAAGGGCAGAAACGCGTGGAGCAAGCGGCTGCTCGCAAGGACATTCCGCTGCTCGAAGAATTGCTGGCGCGTGAAGGGATGGCCCGATCAAGGGGGCGCATCATTCTGGAGGTCCTGGAATTGTGCGGCGGGCCGGAAGTCTTGTCGCGCGGACGGAAGCTGGTCGGGCGCGATAAAGCCCTGTTGAAACCGCTCGATCGGCTGGCGCAGGTCTATGAACGGTTGGTGTCGCCGGGACAGAAATCAGTCTTGATCGATCTGGGAGAGTTCCGCGGCTTTGAATATTATGACGGAATCGTTTTCGATGTCTTTGCCCCTGGTATCGGAGCGGAATTGGGCGGTGGCGGGCGTTATGACCATTTGATGGGCCGCTTCGGTCGCACAGCGGCATCCTCGGGATTTGCGCTCGATGTCGATCGAGTGTTCCGCGCCATCGATTCGTCGGTCCGACCACTTCCTCCCGATGCGACCGTATCCCAAACAAAGCGTCGGCCTTCGACGCCTCCTCCTTCGCGACGTGCAAGGAGCCGAGCATGAAATCGCTCTCAGCCGTTGATCTGACGGCGCCACGACTGCCTCCCCAGAATATCGAGGCCGAACAATCCGTACTGGGCGGGATTCTATTGGACAACACGGCGATGGCCAAAGCCATGGAGGTCCTGACGGATCAGGAGTTCTATCGGACGGCCCATCGCAAGATTTATCAGGCCATGCTGGAACTGTCCGATCGTGGCGAAGTGATTGATCAGATCACGTTGACGGAATGCCTGAAGGGACGCTCAGAGCTGGATGCAGTCGGCGGATCGGCCTATCTCGCCGAACTGGTGCAGGCTGTCCCTACGGCCGCGAACATTCGGTATCACAGCAAGATCGTTCGGGACAAAGCGCTGCTGCGAGGGCTGATCGAAACGTCCACGGAAGTCATCACGCGGGGCTACGACGGCACGGCGGCGGTGGATGAGTTGCTCGATTTTGCCGAACGCTCGGTCTTTGGACTCGCTCAGGGCAAGCTTGATCGCTCGTTCACCCAAGTGAACCACATCATCAAGGAAAGCCTTGATGTCGTGGATAAGTTGTCCAAGCGAAAAGAGCGCGTGACCGGGGTGCCGACCGGCTATATTGATTTGGATGACCTGACCGCCGGGTTGCAGCCCTCGGACTTAATCATTGTGGCTGGACGGCCCAGCATGGGGAAGACCAGTTTGGCTCTTGGCATGGCTCAACATGCCGCCTTGCATGCCGGGACGGTGGTCGGAATTTTCAGTCTCGAAATGTCCAAGCCGCAGTTGGTGCTCCGTATGCTGAGTTCCGAGGCGCGTGTCGATTCGCACGCGCTCCGCACCGGGAGACTGCAAAAGGAAGATTGGTGGCGGTTGGCTGAAGCGGCCGGCAAGCTCGAGCAGGCGCCGATCTTTATCGATGACTCCGGAGCCGTGACGGTGCAGCAGATGCGCGGGAAGGCCAGGCGGCTGAAGGCTGAGCGGGGGCTCGACCTCTTGATTGTGGACTATCTCCAGCTCATGCAGGGGAAGAGCGATTCCGAATCGCGGCAGCAGGAAATCTCAGACATCTCGCGGTCCTTAAAAAGTCTGGCCAAGGAGTTGAACGTTCCCGTCATTGCCTTGTCGCAGTTGAGTCGAGCCGTCGAAGCCAGAAAACCGCCGGTGCCGATGCTGGCTGACCTGCGTGAGAGCGGCGCCATTGAACAGGATGCCGACGTGGTCATGTTCATTTACCGGGAAGAAGTGTATGAGCCCGCCACGGAACGGAAAGGAATCGCCGAGATTCTCGTGAGCAAACATCGCAACGGACCGATCGGCAAACGGGAATTGTTCTTTCACGACCGATTCGCCAAATTTGAGAACCTCGAAACGCGTGAGACGGTTTGACGCGTTCTTTCACGGGCCGGTATAATTCCGCAGCGTTGTGGCCTCAACCATTCCCCCTGCAAGTTAAGCGGATGAATTGTGCAACGATTGAGTGAAGAGCGTCGGCAGTCCTGCACCCTCCGTGGAGCCGTGGGACCGGGAGCTGCAGCCGTCTTGTTGATGGCGCTTTCTTGTGTGACCGCCGCGTGCCAGAGCGCGCCGCAGGCTCGCTCCCCTCAACCCGTCGTTCCGCCGGTCGCGCCGCAGGTCTCTCGGGCCATGCCTCCTGCGTCTGATTCGCGCGCCTCCTATCACTTCCTGCTTGGGTATCAGGCTGAGTTGGACCAGGAAACTGAGCTGGCCATCAAAGAGTATCAGCTGGCCCTGCAGACCGACCCGTCCTCGAATTATCTCAAGGCTCGATTAGCAGTCCTCCATTTCACGGCAGGTGATGTGCCCGCCGCAGTGCGATTCGCCGATGAAGTTGCGGATGCGCCGGGGTTAGATGCGCAGATGCTCGGGCAAATCGGGGGGATGTACGCGGCGGCAGGAAAGCCGGACAAGGCGTTGCGCCTGTTCAATCGTGCCATCGAGCAGGAACCGCAACGCAGCGAACATTTCTTTGCCAAAGGGCTATTGTTGGCCAATCAGAAGCAGTACGTCGAAGCCGAGGAGACCATTCGTTCCGGCATCAAGGTCAGCCCGGACTCGGCAGTCGGGTATTACTACTTGGGCCGGATCGGTGTCGAGGCCAGGGATTTTGACAAGGCGACGACACATTTTGAACAGGCCGTGACGTTGAATCCGGCGTTTGAGCCGGCCTATGTCGCTCTGGGGTCTGTCTATGAAGCCAAGCAGGATCGCGGGAAAGCCATCGATATCTATCGCCGGTATCTGCAAGGCGTGAATCCGAAAAATCGTGAAATCCGGCATCATCTCATCCGTCTGCAGGTGTCTGCGAAGCAGTATGACGAGGCGTTGCAGGAATTGCAGGAGATGCTGGCAGAGGATCCCTCGGACCTCGATGCGCAATTGCGAATGGGACTCGTCTACGGGGAGCAGAAGAATTACCCAAAAGCGATCCAACAGTTGAACCAAATTCTCACCGTGCGTCCGTCCGAGCTCAAGGTGCGAGATTATCTGGGGTATCTCTACGAGGAAACCAAGGATTACGCCAATGCGATTGCGGCGTACCGGCACAATCTTAGCTTGGAACCGTCGTATTTCGAGGGGCATTTACACTTGGGGGTCTTGCTCTATCGGACCAAGCAATATCCCGAGGCTATCCAACATCTGAAGGAAGCCAGCCGCTTAAATCCAAAGCAGCCTGAGGTGTATATCGTTCTCGGGTTGTCGCATTTTCAAGTCGAAGAGTATGAGCCGTCCCTCCAAGCCTTCCTGGAAGGTATCCGGCACAATCCGGAGAACGCCGACCTGCATTTCAACGCCGGAACCGCCTACGACAAATTGAATCGTTTTGACGACGTCGTGAAGTCGATGGAGACCACGCTCACGTTGGATCCTCATCACGCTGATGCAATGAATTACCTCGGCTACAGTTATGCCGAGCGCGGCGTCAAAATCGAAGAAGCCATAGCGTTGACCAAACAGGCCGTGGCTCTGCGGCCTACGAACGGATATTACGTGGACAGCCTCGCCTGGGCCTTTTTCAAAAAGGGTTTGCTGAGCGAGGCCCTCGCCGAAATGAAGCGGGCGGTGGCGCTCGTGGGCGATGATCCGGTGATCTATGAACACTTGGGCGAAATCCATTTGAAGCAGCAACATCTCTCCGATGGTCGTGAGGCCCTGCTGCACGCCCTCGAACTCGACCCCTCGAATGACAAGCTCATGCAGCGATTTCGCGAGCTCGGCCTAGGCGACCCTGCCAAGGAAGAACGCATTCGCCAAGCCATCCGGCGTGTGACAGAGCGGAAAGCCGCTTCTCCGACCCAATAGGTTCTGCCACCTCTCCTGAACACAGTCCTGTTTCCCGCCAACCGGCTCGGTTTCGTCTAACTCCAGCACTGTACTCCCCTCTATCTCCTTGATTCTGCAGTAGCCATTTGAGCTCACCTAAGGCGGGACCGCCTTCGGGCGACCTACGCACCGTGACTGTTCGATTCAGCCAATTTTTGGCACTTTCCCCATTGAGGTTAGCCTTCCTGCCTGATTGAAGCCGGCTAGAATTTTGGGGTCGAACAAAAATATCCAATTATGGCGCCATCTTATGAGAGAAGAGCCAAAGGACTCTTGGTGTGGCATGGGGCCTGCTTATAGCCGGTAGGTCTTCGGAAGGCGACGCAAGGCAACTAGCACGAGGATAAGTATCCGGAGCAGAAGTACATGAGCTTGATGGTGACTGAATCAAAACAAGCCGGGTTCACGTTGGTCGAGCTCATGATCGTGGTGGCCATTGTGGGCATCTTGGCAGCGGTTGCGATCCCGAACTTCTTGCGATACCGGGCGCAGGCCATGCAGGCCGAGGCACGCTCGAATTTGGCAGGTATTTTTGTCGCGGAGACGGCGTTTTTCACTGAACGAAAAGAGTTCGGAAATTTTACGGATATCGGTTTCGCGATCGCTGGGGGCGGGACGAACCGGTACACCTATCGAGCGGGGTTGGGTATTGCAGCGGGGATGGGACCAAACGGAGGGACGCTGTGCGGGTCTTCCGGCAGCTGCGACACGATCCGGACGGAGATTCCCGTTGCGGGAGCGATTACGTATACCGGCATCGCGGGCGTCGCGACGACTTCCGCATCAGGATTTACTGCGACCGCTGCGGCTGATCTGGATACAGATCCGACGCACGATGGCTGGTATGTGAATGATGCGAAGCAAGGGTTGACCGTTGCGGACCCGAATGACGTGACGAGCTAATGGTGGTACCAAAACTTGTCATTGAGTGACGGAAAAGGGAACTGAAGGTCGTCAGGCGACATAGAACAAGACTCAGCGATGGACGTAATCGGCTGGAATATGAAACGAAGCATGAATAACTACAGGAAGGAGGTGTTGGGCATAGAACCTGCTATTCCCAAGATCTGTTAGGCGTGAACACGTAGTGCCGAATGAAGAGACAGGCATGAAGAACGTGTCGGATGAAGTGGCAACAATAGGAAAGGGAGGCATTATGTTGAAGCAAGTGAAGGGTCAGAAAGGTTTTACGTTGATTGAGTTGATGATCGTCGTGGCGATTATCGGTATCTTGGCGGCCATCGCCATCCCGAACTTCTTGCGGTATCAAGCTAAGTCGAGACAGACGGAGGCCAAGACAAACCTGGGTGCGATCTTTGTGGCGGAAACGTCATATTTCGGAGAACAGTCTCGCTTTGGCAGCTTTCAGGAAATCGGTTATGCGTTGGCTGGTGCGTCTAACCGGTACACTTACCGCAGTCCGACGACCGGTGGCAACGCTGGCTCAGGTGGGGCGGTGAACGTTGATATTTTGAATCCCCCTGCTCCTCTTCCTGCAACTGCTGAGAATACAGTGTGGCCCTCCAATGCAAGCACTGCGGCAGGTGCTCTTGGTTTCACCGCCACGGCGACAGGAAATCTCGACAACGATGCGACGCCCGACCAATGGCATGTCAACGATATCAAGCAGAACTTGCAACAAGCTGATACCGACGACGTAACCGGTTAGTCCCCTGCGTGAGGGGGAGAGGATGTCTTTCCTCTCCCTCTCATCTCTGTCATTCAGAAATTCCCATCCGCACAAATTTTCATTTTACTTCTGGAAACTCCTCCTTCCCGGTAGTATCAAACCGGTCTACGAGCTTTTCTAGCAGGTCGCATTGCTCGAGTTTTGTGGGAGATGTTCATGGTCACACTCAGGCCTGAGGCGACAGCCGCTCATTCCTCTATGGGCCGTGTAATCGTCTTTGCCGTCGTGATCTTCTCCCCGCTGCTGGATGGAGGCACGACTCATCTCGCCGTCATGAGTATTCGGCTAATGATCCTGCTCTTGTTCGGAGAATTCTTGCGAAGAAGTGTCATTAATCGACAACTCGTGTGGCCGTCCCTACCTGTTGGAATTCCGGTGCTGAGTTTCCTCACCTTGGCCGCCGTGTCAGTGGTCTTTTCACCATATACTAACCAGAGCTGGCAATGGCTCATGGTGCTGTCGAGTTACGCGCTCTTCCTCTATCTGGTCGTGTCATTTGTCGACCAATGGCAGCACATCGAAAAGCTGATGATCGTTGTCATTGTGATGGGGATTGTGGAAGCGGTTTGGGCCTTGGTGCAGGGGTATGCGTGGAGGATGGAGCGTCCGGCCGGAACATTTTTTAATCCAAATTTTCTAGCCGGATATCTCTCTGTGAGCTGGACTATTCTCCTCAGTCTTCTCGTATGGTCTCGTGTTGCATGGCGCCAGTTCGGATGTCCACACGTATCCAATCCAACAATAACCGCTGTCATCGTCGCCGGGCTCGGCATCCTTCTATGCGCTCTGTTTGTGACAGGCTCACGTGGTGGCGTAGTTGCCATGATGGTTGGCACGGGGGTTGTGTTGGCATTGCGATTTGGATCATGGCGCGCAGTCGCAGTGAGCGCGGCAATTGTCATGTGTGTATTCGCAGTTCCCAACCCAATTCGCGAAAGGAGCATCAGTGAGCATACGGTCAATCCGGCCAGTTATTCTCGCTGGAAGATGTGGGAGGGGGCGTTGGTCCAAATGGGCGATCATCCCTTCGGAGTTGGTCTGGGATTGTATCAATATTCCTTCCCGCGATATGCGTTTCCGGTGGAGGGTGAAATTGCACGTTACGGAAAAACTGCTCAGACTCCTCACAACGAATATCTCCAGATGGGCGTCGAACTTGGTGCTGTTACTGTTGTCGTGTTTGGGGGAGGCGTCGCAGTCGTGGGACGCAGTCTATCATTCTTACTCGTACAACGGCTGACACGTTGGCAACGAAGTCTGATAGTCGGTCTTGCCGGCGGGATTGTAGCGATGCTCGCCCACGCTGGTCTCGATTCAAACCTGCATGAACCTGGAATTGCGATCCTTTTGGTGATTTGCGTGGGCTTGTTATTTTCTGCCGCATCCATTTGCGGTCAGAGTGCGATTGGTTACAGAGTCGTCCCCATGCGATCGCAGCCCCTATGGGGGATGATTGCTGTGGTATTGCTGTTGGCGCTGGGGAGCGAGATCATTCGCTTAGGCGTGGCATGGTCGTACTTTGAAACAGGCGCGCAGCATGCCCAAAGGAACAACTCAGCTGAGGCCATGGCGAGTCTTCGCTTTGCGGTGGCCTTGGATCCAGGAAAGGCTTTGTACCACCGTGCCTTGTCTGCACAGTATATGCAAACCTATGCGCAGAGACGAGAGCCCGCACTGGCCCGTGCGGCTGTTGCTGAATTGGAACTTGCAATCGAACTGAATCCACTGGACAGCAGGCTGCAGGGGCTTCTCGGCGCCTTGTATGGGCAGTTGGCCGATTCCTTGCGAACAGTGCTACTGCCCGAACAGCGACACAAGTTGTACATGAATTCCCTGCACGCCTATCAGCGCGCCGCTGCACTGGCTCCCTTTGTGGCTTCCTATCGATTTGAGCAGGCCAAGCTCCACTCCTTACTCGGCAATTCAATACGGGCAGAGGAGTGTGCAGAGGAAGTAATCACGTTAGAACCGAACTACCTTCCGGCTCGCGTATTACTTGCTGCGCTATATCTAGAGCAAAAGCGAATTGATGAGGCAAAGGCAGAATTTCAAGAGATTGTGCATCGCCAACACCGGTATGCCAGCTGGCCGAAGAATTCTCTCGAAGAGGTCTTTCTCGCCGTGGATTTGACTCCCCTGAGGATCGCGCTAGACCAGTTACGGGTATCGTAATGACTGTTCCCTCTTCTATCCGGTCGATGATTCAGCAATCTTCTGGTGTCGTGCTCATTCTTGGGGCATTGTCCTCGGCTTTTTTTGCCGAGCGTTTCCTTGATCTGGAACGCCCCAGCCAGGCAAGAGCCGAGGCTCTCGCGTATTTGCCCAAGGGCGAATATTTGAGGTTGGCGTCTTTGGGGTATCGGCAGATAGTTGCTGACATCATATGGCTACAGGCCGTGCAACACCTCGGTCTGCGGAGAGATACGAATCAGGGTTACCGGTGGACCTATCATGCTGTCGATGTGCTCACGGATCTGGATCCCAAATTCGTTGCCGCCTATCAATCGGCAGGCACAATCCTTGGCGTATGGGCAGGGCGCAATGAAGAAAGCGTCGCCATCCTTGAAAAAGGAATGCGGAATAACCCCGAGGTTTGGCAACTCCCCTTCCTGATTGGGTACAACTATTTTTATGAGCAATGTAATCCTTCCGCTTCGGCTCACTATCTTCAAATTGCCGCCGTGCTACCCGGTGCCCCCGAGTATTTGTCAAAGTTGGCGAGCAGGATGACCGTGGAGGCTGGTGACCCGCAAGCGGCTGTTGAGTTTCTGGAAAGGTTTCTCCGGCAGACAAGAGACGAACGATTGCGGGAAGTACTCACCGATCGTATGAAATATGTCCTTCAGGAGCGGAACCTTCGCGTCCTTGAACGAGCTGTACAAGGCTATTCGGCAACCTATCACAAAGTGCCGAGCAAACTTGAGGATATGGTCACGGCAAGGATCATTGATGAAATCCCGCTTGATCCGTTCGGAGGGGAGTATTTTGTAGACACAAAGGGGGAAGTCCAGAGCACTTCTCGGCGAGATCGCTTACGCCTTCATCAGCATGTTAGTTGCCAGTGGCGATCCAAACCATCCGATGTCGCGATACAGTGACGGTTCCTCCAACATCGGTCTCATTCGCAATGGAGTAAGTAAGAGGAGTTACGCGTGGACGCGATCACCATCGAAGGGTTAACCAAATCATATGGGGCCGACTGGCCGTGGCGCTCACCGATTATCGCCCTATCTGACCTGTCGCTATCGGTCAAACAAGGCGAAATTTACGGATTTCTCGGGCCGAACGGCGCTGGCAAGACCACCACGCTCAAGATCCTTCTCGGACTTATGCGTGCGACGAGCGGGTCAGCATACGTTTTGGGCAAGCCAGCTGGAGATGTACGGTCGCGGGAGAAAGTAGGATTTCTGCCTGAGTCGCCGTATTTTTACGACTATTTAACGGCAGAAGAATTTCTTGGCTTCTACGGGCAGCTGGCTCAGTTAGACCGATCCAATATTTCTCGACGAGTCACCGAATTGCTTGAACTGGTTGGGCTATCTGGTGCGAGGACAAGACAGTTGCGGAAGTTTTCCAAGGGCATGCTGCAGCGCGTGGGGTTGGCTCAGGCGCTTATTCACGATCCGGAATTGATTATTCTTGATGAGCCGATGTCCGGGTTGGACCCCATTGGTCGAAAGCAAGTGCGAGATCTCATTCTTGGGCTGCGTGAGCGCGGCAAGACCGTCTTTTTCAGTTCCCACATTATTTCGGATGTGGAGGTGATGTGTGATCGAGTTGGTATTGTGGTGCACGGCAGGCTGCTTGCGAATGGCCGCATCGACGAACTGGTCACCCATCAGGGCGCCCAGTCTGTGGAGATTGTCTGTCGCGATGTTGCGATAGCTGACCTACCGTTGATTAGTGCCAGGGCGACGCGCGTTCTTCAGCAGGGGAGGCAATGTCTGATTGTGGTTGCGAGTGAGGGCATGATCGAAGAAGCGTTGTCGGAAGTTAGAAAGCAAGGGGGAAAAGTGGTATCGATCACGCCACACAGAGGGTCACTGGAAGACATTTTCTTGCGACAGGCCAGCGGCGCTGAACCCAATCCCCATATTCAATCACGAGTGGCATAGGGGGCCTACATGCAGGCTATCGCTGTTATCGCTCTAAATACGTTCCGAGAAAACCTACGGGACAAGATCCTCTACAACCTTGTCTTTTTTGCCGTGCTGCTGATCGGTCTTTCGGTGTTACTTGCCGACCTGACCATCATGGAGCACCACCGCATGATTAAGGACCTGGGGCTCGCGGCGATTAATCTTGTGGGCGTGATCATTGCTATCTTTGTTGGAATTGGCCTCGTCAACAAGGAGATTGAACGGCGAACCGTCTACACGATCATGGCTCGGCCAATCAGTCGGACCACGTTTATTCTCGGCAAGTATTGCGGACTCGGACTCACCTTATTGATCAATGTTCTTGTGATGCTGAGCGTATTCCTGGCGATTCTAGGGTTGTACGGGGTGCCAATCACCTGGACACTTTTTCAAGCAGTGCAACTTGTCTTTGTGGAGATGCTGCTCATTACTGCATTGGCCTTGCTCTTTTCCACATTTAGCTCATCAACGTTGAGCGCCATATTCACTCTTGCCTTCTACGTTATCGGGCATCTCATTGGGGACCTCAAAGGTCTCATGGAGAACAGCCAGACTGTTGTGCTGAGGCGGGCGGTTGCCGGCCTGTATTATCTATGTCCGAATCTGGAGATGCTGAATATTAAGGGGCAGGCGGCGATCGGCGTTGCGGTGCCGGTGACCTACCAGACGTTGGCCTCGGCCTATGGGTTGTCGTATGCCGTTGCCTCAATTGTGTTGGCGTGCATGGTTTTTCAACGGCGTGATTTCTAGTGTGCGTCTCGGCAACATTTTGCCGTGGCGCCGCATACGAGGCGGTATTGTTCTTCTCACAATTGGTCACAGATGCATCATGGGAACTGTGGTGAATATTCTGGCGCTGCAGACGGGTGGATTTGAACATTTCAGTGCTGCCGTTCAGCAGGCTGTTGCGCGCTACCCCGGAGCGAAGGTCACCGGGCTTGTCAAGCCTGCAGATATTGAACGAGCACAAGCCAGCCAGCTATTTATTGACCTATTTTGGATCCAAGAGGGGGGGGCGGTGAAGAGCGCCTGTTCGATTGACGCCGGCGTATTCGATTATTGTCTTGTGCCTTTCGAAGATCGACTCGGTATTCAGTATTGGGCATATCGTTCAATTCCTGTTCGATTGGGGATTCGCCGAATCGCGTCCTACAATAAGTATCGCCGATTTAAAGAGTTGGGACTGGCGTTATGGGTTGCCGAAAGCTTGTTTGTCAATACTGCAGTGCGAGGGATCTTTTTCTGTCTGTGTACGTGTAGGCGCATGTGGTGGCGAGTGCGCAGGAATTTGTCCATTGCAGGACTGTTTCTCCTGGCCGGATTAGCACTGCTGTTTCGTTGTTTGGCCTCCGCGGGTTGTCACCCCTTGAAATGGAACATCGCCAACAGACTGCCCACGGGCCGCCGAAGGCTAGTACTTCATATTCCCAGCCTTGGCCTGGGAGGCGCCCAACGGCAGCTTGCGATTTTCCTCGAACGAATCGATCGGACTCAGTGGGACGTGGAAGTTGTGACGGTGGATGCATTGGATAAGTTCTTTGAGCCGGTCATTCGTGATCTGAATGTCTCGATCCATCATTTGAGTCCCCACTACCAGCTATATGAAGTGGGACTCGTCTGGCAACTCGTTCGTTATCTGTATCGGAACCCATGCCATGTTTTGCACAGCTGGCTTCATTTTTCTATGGCTATTGGGTCCGTTGCGGGCACGCTGGTGGGTATTCCTACCGTTGTTGGATCTGTCAGGAGCGAACGTCCGTCGCGGTTTCCATGGTTCTTTCCGCCTTGGCAGCGCGCGATTGATATTGTGACGGCACCTTTCCAAACCTGGGTCATCGCAAATTCCGACGCCGTTCGGCGCGAGAGCCGGGAATGGGCGTTTCTGCCTGATCGGAAAATGGTCACCATCTACAATGGAATCAATTTTCGGACTATCAAAGCGCTTTCTCCGGATCACCGACGACACCTTCGGGAACAACTCAATCTTGCACCAGAAGCTTCTGTGGTAGGAATTGTCGGGCGCCTTTCTCCTGAAAAAGACCATCTGACGTTTCTTCAGTCTGCCCGCCTGATCGGTCGGCAAATGCCCACTGCAATATTCTTGATCGTTGGCGATGGTCCAACGGGTGATCTGATCAGAAGCGAAATCGTGGCTCTTGGGTTGCAGGGGCGTGTCGTCATGACAGGTGAGCGCCGAGATGTATTGCCTCTCATGCAGCTGATGGATGTGTTGGTATTGACATCAGTGAGCGAAGGGCTTCCGAACGTATTGTTGGAGGGCGCTGCTGTCGGTGTTCCTGTTGTGACGTCTACAGCAGGCGGAGCATCTGAGGTTGTGCTCAATGGGGAAACCGGATTTGTGGTTCCCTGCAGGGATTCCCAAGCTGTTGCGGACCGAGTCATGCAGATCCTGCGCGACCCGTTGTTGCGGCAGCGGTTTGCCGATGCGGGGCGAGAACGGGTACACGCCGTGTTTTCGGCTGAGCGATTTGCCGCAGCGGTTCAAGGCTGCTACACCCAGAAAAATATCAGCTCACCTCAGAGCCAGGTCAATCGGCCACACGAAATCACTCGTGTTGCCGTCGAGCAACCGCACGACTGAAATGAAGGGCGTTCTATGAAAGAGGCGTTGGTTCGATACCTCGTGTGTCCCGACTGCAGGGAGGCGTTGCGTCTCACAGTGTTCAGTTCAGACCATCAGGAAATTGAAGAGGGAGAATTGCTCTGTTCATCCTGTTCCACGGTTTTTCCCATCGTCAAGGGAATCCCACGGTTCGTTCCAAGCGACGCCTATGTCAAAAATTTCTCCTTTCAATGGAATACCCATCGAACAACGCAGGTGGACTCTCTTGCAGGCCATTCCGAGTCGCTCACCACATTCCAGACTAAAACAGGCCTGAGCGGTTCCGAGCTTACGGGCAAACTGGTTTTGGACGTCGGGGTAGGGACGGGAAGATTTATGGAGGTGGCGAATCAGTTGGGCGCGGAAGTAATCGGCATAGACCTCTCCTTTGCTGTTGATGCAGCGTATACGAACATGGGCCGACGAGCAGGAGTCCATTTGGTTCAGGCCGATGTCTTTCGTCTGCCGTTTCGGTCGGAAACCTTTGATGTGATTTATTCCATCGGGGTTTTGCATCATACGCCGGATACAAATAAGGCGTTCGCTGGTCTCCCTCCATTGCTAAAGCACGCAGGGATTGTGGCCATTTGGGTATATGTCGATGCAGGAGAATATTCAAAGCGTCTAGATCGGGTACGGGCTATTGCCTCGCGTATTCCGCGATTTCCGCTCTACGGGGTTTGTTGGGTTGCGGTGCCGCTTTTGCACGTGATGGCGCGCATCCCAGGTTTCCGAGGGCTTGCCATGCATATTCCTGTCAGCAATCAAGGCCGGGGGATAACGTGGGATGTGCTGGATACCTTTGATGCATATTCTCCGCGTTATCAGTGGAAACATTCGGAGCCTGAGGTGATCGGCTGGTTCAAAGATGCGAATTTGGAGGAAATCAAAGTTTTGAGTTTTCCGGTCTCGCTAAGAGGTCGGAAGCCGTAGTTCTAGTCATTGGAAGGGGTCAACAGATGTGCGGCATTGCCGGAAAAATCCAAGGTGATCGACGCCCTGTGCAACGGGAATTATTGACGGCTATGGGCGCTCAACTTCGCCATCGCGGTCCTGATGATTCTGGAGTCTATCTCAAAGGTCATGTCGGCCTCGTCCATCAGCGCTTAAGCATTTTGGATTTGAGTGCTGCGGGCTGCCAACCGATGTCCAATTCAAAAGGCACTCTATGGATTGTTTTTAATGGTGAGATCTACAACTTCGAGGAACTGCGAGGCCGTCTCCGTGTCCCGCGGGAGTTCCGTACGGGAACCGATACAGAGGTGCTACTCTATCTTTATGAGGATTTCGGCCTGCAGTGCCTAGACTTGTTGCGTGGGATGTTTGCATTTGCGTTATGGGATGAGTCGGCACAGAGACTCGTTTTAGCACGTGACCGTCTCGGCAAGAAGCCCCTCTTCTATCGTTTGACGAATGAGAGCCTCACCTTCGCCTCCGAAATCAAAGCGCTGCTCGTTGAGCGACCAAGGCCGGACATCGATCCTATTGCGCTTAATCATTATTTGACTTTTCAGTACGTTCCCGCGCCACTCACAATTTTTCGTGGAATACAGAAATTACTTCCAGGCCAGGTGATGGTGTATGAGGGAGGGAAGGTATCTTGCCGTACGTACTGGTCTCTGCAATACGACAGGAAAATTCGCTTGCGATCCGACGATGAGTGTCGCGAGGCGTTCGAGGAACTTCTTGATGAATCTGTTCGGCTCAGGTTGGTCAGTGATGTTCCGCTCGGAGCGTTTCTCAGTGGCGGGCTAGATTCGAGTAGCATCGTTGCTATCATGAGCAAGCACATGAAGCAGCCCGTAAAGACCTTCTCGATCGGTTTCAAGGACGAGGCCTACAATGAATTGCCCCACGCCCGTGAAGTCGCACAGCGATTCGGCACAGACCATCACGAGTTCATTGTCGAGCCGTCAGCCTTTGAAATATTGACCAAGCTGGTCCGCATCTATGATGAGCCCTACGCCGACTCATCGGCCGTACCCACATACTACCTTTCGGAACTGAGTCGGCAGGCAGTTACGGTGATTTTGACCGGTGACGGCGGCGATGAGCTGCTCGCGGGGTACCCAAGATATAAGTATTCTTCGCTGGAGCATTGGATGGCACGGTATGTCGGCAAAAACATGCGGAAGTCGTTGAAAGCGGTTTTGTCTCGATTCCCGTTCATATCTTTGTCACAGACCGGAAGACGAATCATCGAGCGTATTGTTGAACCATTTGCCGCAACCTACCTTAGTCGAATTTGTTATTTCTCGCCGGCTGAGAAAGCAGGCCTCTACGCAACGGATTTCAATGAATCCATTTGCGAGCATGATTCATTCGATCTGCTCGGGAAATGGTTTGAAGAGGCGCCGGCGATCGAATTGCTAGATCAATTGTTGGCAGTGGATACACGAAGTTATCTGCCGGATGATCTCCTGGTGAAAGTCGATCGGGCGACAATGGCGCATGGCCTTGAAGCTCGTAGTCCATTCCTGGATCACAAGCTCATGGAATTTGCCGCGTCCTTACCCATTGATCTCAAAGTTCGAAAAGGAATGTCGAAGTATGTGCTGAAACGTGCCATGCGCGGGGTGTTGCCGGATCGCATCATCACACGAAGCAAGCAAGGGTTTGGGGTGCCGATCGACCGATGGTTTCGTGAAGATTGTCGCGACTTTGTCCATGAGACGCTTCTATCCTCTCGCAGCCTTACCCGAGGGTATTTTGTTCCAGATAAAGTGCGCGAATTGGTCGAGAACCACCAGCATCGTGGGGTTCCCAGTGGCTACCGACTGTATGCGTTGTTGATGTTGGAGTTATGGCATCGTGAATATGTGGACAGCGATTCGAGCGCATACCCTGTCGCAGTCTGAATGCGTAATGCCCGCGTACACATGGTGTGCGGATGACCGGAGTGGACCCTATCCTGAGCAAGGGGCTCAATTTGATGGCAGTACCGCAATTGGTTATAGCGCCTGACAGTGGAAGGTTGCCCCTTTCGTCCCGAGTCCATGAGTTGGGGAATAGGGGCGATGACACATCTAGGTTGACGGAGGGCGGCGCAATCCACGTGTGTGTGATCTCGCCGCTCGGGTCGGAATTGTATGGATCGGAGCTGCAATGTTCGGGCGGAGCCGAGTTCCAACTCTTCTTGCTTGCCAATACTCTTGCTGCTGATGCCCAGTATCGGGTTTCGGTTTTGACAACCGTGAAGGATGGAGAAGGGACCGAACAGGTAGGGCGTGTCGTGTTAATAAAACGCCAAGCGAGAGGTCGGCTTAACGCTACTTCCTGGGGCCTGGCATTGAAGACACTCTGGGGATATGTCGCAGCGTTTCTCGAAATGTTCTCTCTTTTCCGCTCTATCAACGCAGATGTTTTCGTCCATGCCAGCGCGGGAGTTGAGGTGGGAGCTTACGCTCTCATTTGTCGATTGCTTCGGAGGCGATTTGTTTTCGTGGTGGCATCATCTGCCGACTTGTGCGAGCCATACGGAAAAGTTACGTCTCCGCTCAGGTGGCTGTATCCGCTCGGTGTTCGGTATGCCCATGCTGTAGTGTGCCGTTCTGTGGAGCAACAAAGGTGGCTGCAACTCAATTTTCACAGAGAAGGAATATTGATCAAGGCTGCTCATGCGGAGAGACGGCCAAGCTGTATAGATCAGCCACCGAGGGAAAGAGAAGCGCTTTTATGGGTTGGACGAATCACTTCTTTGAAGCGACCGCAACTGTTCTTAGACGTGGTGCGTCGCTATCCCAATACGCCGTGCATTATGGTCGTGATGAAAGATAATGGAAGTCCGGAGCTCTGGTTTGATGTCCGGACGCAGGCTGCCGCCTTGCCCAATCTGCGTCTCCATGAGAATGTGGCATGGCATCAGATGGATGTTTTTTTCGAGCAGGCGACGGCATTGGTCTGCACTTCTGAGTACGAAGGATTTCCCAATACTTTTGTCCAGGCGGCAATGGCCGGTACGCCGATTCTTTCGTATTCCGTCGATCCGGATGGTGTATTAGCTCGGCATCAGATTGGAATGTGTGCGGAGGGATCATTCGATCTGTTGCTCCAGTCTGTGCAACAGCTACTTTCGTCGAAGGTTTTGAGGGATGAATATGGCCGCCGGGGATATGCGTATGCCATCAAACATCATCGACTTTCCGAGTCAGTGGGCCGGTTTAAGCAGGTCGTTCGAACTCTCCTGAGGAAAAACGCAGATGTAAGGTATTCTCGCAACGGCGCATAGATGGCTGGCTGTTGTCGAATACTGTTCGAGGGCTTCCTCCTATCCGGAGAAGACATTGGGTACATAGTTCAATGATTGAACATGCGCGAAGACTTGTTCGGTATCGAGGGTTGCTCTGGAACCTTGCCCTCAGTGAATTGAAAGCAAAACATCGCCAAACCGCTCTCGGAATGGTGTGGGCGCTGCTTCAGCCGGTGTCTTTGATGGTCGTCTATACGATCGTATTTTCCTTATTTGTCAATGTGCCGGTCGGGGATAGCCCCTACGCGCTTTTTGCCTATGTCGGACTCGTAACCTGGCTTTTTTTCTCCACTTCGGTGTCGGCAGGAACGGCTAGTGTCGTCGCTCAGATGAATCTCATTACCAAAGCCAACTTTCCACGAGAAGTTATCCCTCTATCAAAGCTTATTGCTAGCGGATTCGATTTTTTAATTGGGTGGGGATGTTTCATGATTCTGCTCGCTTGGTATGGCACGCCCCTCACGTCCGCGTGGTGTGTTTTCCCTTGGATCCTCACCGTTCAAGTGCTGTTTATTGCCGGCATAGTTCTTTGGGGGGCGGCCCTTTATGTGCTGAAGCGCGATGTGGGAAGTCTGCTTCCTCTTGTGCTTCAGGTTTGGATGTACCTGAGTCCTGTTATCTATCCGGCGGATCTGATTCCTAGTGCCTATAGGGCGTTCTATTTGTTGAATCCCATGGCTGCGGTTATCGAAGCCTATCGGAGCGTAACTCTCGGGGGAGCAATACCTCCACTAGCGGTCATGGCTCCTGCCACGGTCATTGCCCTCACAGTATTCGTGAGCGGGTACGTATATTTTAAGCATACCGAAGTTCGTTTTGCGGACATCATGTAGGCATGTCTTTGCCCGAACCTATGATTGAGTTTGACAAAGTCTCGAAGTGCTATAACCAACAACCGAAGACATTTCGGGAGTCACTGGCTTGCCTGAGCGGCCGGAGCGCAAGGGGCAATCCGTCAGAAGACGCAGGGTTTTGGGCACTTCAGGATGTGAGCTTCAATGTGAAGCGGGGAGAGACCCTTGGAATTATCGGCGACAATGGCGCAGGGAAAAGTACGCTGTTGAAGCTTATGGCGGGAATCACACGACCAACCCAGGGACGAGTGGACGTCAAGGGCCGTATCAGTAGCTTAATTGAACTGGGCGCAGGGTTTAATCCAGACCTTACCGGCCAGGAGAATATCTATCTGAATGGGGCAGTTCTGGGATTGACTCGACGAGAGATCGATGGCTGTTTGCAGCAGATTGCTGATTTTTCTGGGCTAGGGTCGTTCCTCACCATGCCCGTTAAATACTATTCGTCCGGGATGTATGCCAGATTGGGATTTGCCATTGCGGTGCACGTACAAGCCGATGTCATTCTGACCGATGAAATTCTGGCAGTCGGTGACGCCGCATTTCAACGACAATGTTTGCGAAAGTTCAAGGTGCTCCAAAACTCCTCGACGATCATTTTCGTCTCACATGACTTGGCTAGGGTCAAAGAAGTGTGTTCACGAGTGCTTTGGATACGAAAAGGGCGGCTCCACTGTCAGGGGGAATCGGGGAAGGTCGTTGAGGCCTACCTTCAAGCTGTTCGCGAAGATCGTGACCACGATCTCCGTGCCGGCAGAGAACTCCATCATGAGCCGGAAGAACGACGTTCTGGAACGGGCGAAGTGGAAATCGTCGAGATTGGCACCTGCACTGAAAGGGGTGAGCCTAGGTTTGCGTTCAGGAGTGACGAGCCGCTATTGGTGCGGATCAAATACCAGCTTCATGGGCACTCCCATGATCTGGGTTTTGGAGTAAACATCATGTCCTATGCGGGGGTTTTCGTACATGGAACCAATACATTCATTCATGGGATGGCGCTTGATCTGATAAAAAAAACAGGAGTGATAGAACTGCTGTATCCGAACCTGCCGATGGTACCGGGCACATACTGGTTGACGGCGGGAGCCACGTCCGACAACAACTGGTCCGTTCCGTATGACCTGCGGGAGCGTGTGTGTAAATTCGAGGTCTTGAGCACGAGACGTGATGGAGGGCTTGTCTGTTTGGAGCATCACTGGAGCGATCCTGTTGAGCACGGGTGAGCTACGGATTTTTTCATGGCGATGAAGGTTGCCGCTCCGTACGGACGAGTAGCGGCGGATTGAACAGGCTGACGCAGTGACTGGTCTCATGACGTCCTGGTTCGCGACGATTCTTTTTAGTGTGAACTGGAGTAACAGTCACGTTGGCCAGAGAAGGACTCATGAGGCGATTACGTCTGTGTTTCGTAGGCCCGGCGCAGAATATTTCAACGAGACGATGGGTTCAGTGGTTTGCGGCGCGAGGGCATGAAGTAACGGTGCTTACGGTGGAACCGGCGGATCAATGGGAGGTTGAAGGCTTTCAGCAGGTTGATCTCTCTACTCGTGTGATTTCACGCAAGTTGAGCCGGCTGATTTCCTCTGTCCGATTGGCCCTGCATATCCGGCGCTTTTCTCCGGACATTGTCCATGTCCACTATCTCAGAGGGTTGGCATGGGGCATTCTGTTAAGTCGATACCATCCGTATGTCGTGACGCCGTGGGGAAGTGATGTTTTGGAGGAGCAGGGTGCCTTTCGAGACTGGGGTGGTCGCGTCCTGACTCGGCGACTCCTCACCGGTGCCGATCTGGTGACTGTCCATTCGCAATATTTGGAAAGTCGGGTGAAGGGATTCGTTGCAAGCGGGACACCGATTGCACAGATTGGGTGGGGCGTCAATTTGTCGTTATTCCGCCCGGGGCTTCAGACGGTACAGCTACGCCAGAGATGGAATATCGATGCCGATCAGCAAGTGGTCTTTAGCCCGCGACTCGCGCAGCCATTTTACCGTCACGAGTTGATCATCAAAGCGTTCCACGAAGTACACGTGAAGATTCCACGCGCCGTGCTAGTGATCACGGAACAGTTCGCCGACCCTGATTATGTCCGACGATTGCGCGCATTGGTTGATGAGCTTGGTCTTGGGGCGGCTGTCAGGTTTGTAGGATCTATTACTTATAGAGATATGCCGTTCTGGCTCAATTTAGCTCAGGTTGTTGTCATGCTTCCAGTATCAGATGGTATGCCGAATACTCTGTTTGAGTCCATGGCGTGTGGGGCATTTCCGGTGTTGAGCAGGCTCCCTCAGTATGAAGAGATCGCTAACTTAGGATGGAACGGTTCGCTGGTGGATCCGCTTCCGGGAGCAGTCGCTCAGGCTGTGGAGACGGTGCTGTGCAGTGCGACTCTGAGGCATGCGGCCGCACGACACAATCGCGAGTTGGTCGAGATGACCGGAAATCAAAATTTTGAGATGGTACGAATGGAGCAGTGGTACGATCAGCTCAGGTCGAAGGCTGCGTAGTAACGAACCTGAGAGGCAGGATTAATGTGCGGCATCGCGGGTATCCTCCAACTCAATAAATCTCCCATGGATCTGAAGCTTTTGGAGGGGATGACGCGTTCCCTGGCCCATCGTGGACCGGATGGTGAAGGCTATGTGCTGCTTGCTTGTGCTGGCGCAGGAGCCCCTATCGTCGCGGCGAATAGTCTCTTGGACTCTGTCCGTCAAACTCTCAGAGAGTATTCGATTGGATTTGGTCATCGCCGTCTCGCAATTCTCGATCGGTCCGCATTGGGTAAACAACCAATGGCTAGTGAGGATGAGCGTGTGTGGATCACCTATAACGGAGAAGTATACAACTATCTAGAAATTCAAGGCGAATTGATGGCGCTGGGGAGGCATTTCCGTTCGGCCACCGATACCGAAGTGGTGTTGCAGGCGTATCTAGAATGGGGAACCGCCTGCGTGGAACATCTCAACGGAATGTTTGCCTTTGCTATCTGGGACGGACATCGGAACCGGCTCTTTTGCGCCAGGGATCCCCTAGGGATGAAGCCGTTTTACTATCGGCTTTCTGGCGAGCGCCTGATTTTTGCATCAGAAATTAAGGCGTTGCTCCAAGATGCGTCCTGTAGTCGATCACCCAATAATCCCATTATTTATGACTTTCTTGTTCTCAGCCTTCAAGACCACACGGGGGAGACGTTTTTCGAAAATATCAAACAACTTCGTCCCGGGCACATACTACTCGTTGAAGATGGGCACGTACAGATTCATGAATGGTGGGATATTCGTCGGCCACCTTCCGGTGGAAATATGAAGGAATGTGCATCGACGGCTGAGTTCGGCAAACTCTTTCGAGATGCTGTCCGTATCCATCTGAGAAGCGATGTGCCTGTCGGAAGTTGCCTGAGTGGTGGGTTGGACTCATCGTCGATCGTCTGTACGATGCGACAGTTTCTTCCGGCTAGCCCGCTACAAACCTTTTCGTCGTATTTCGATGATCCGGCCTGTGATGAACGCGCATACATTCGTGCGGTTGCAACCGAGGCTCATACCGAAAGTGTGGAGATTATGCCTGATGGACGTCGACTGTTTGAGGAAATGCCGACTGTCCTGTGGTTTCAGGAAGAGCCTTTTGCAGGGACGAGCTATCTTGTTCAATGGGAGCTGATGCGCGTCGCCTCTGATCATGGCGTCAAGGTTCTTTTGGACGGTCAAGGAGGAGATGAACTCCTCTGCGGGTATCCTGGATACTGGGGGTCGTACTGGGGAGATTTGATTTTTTCGGGGGGCTGGGGGAAAGCTTGTCGCGAAGCGACCGCATATGGCAGGCAACAAGCGCGCATCCATCCAACTGTATATAGCAATTTGGCCCGCGCGGTACTGCCGGCTCAACTAGTATCGAATGCGCGGTTCAGCCTCAAGCGACATGCGCTTTGGTTAGATTCGGATTTTGCCGATGCGCATAGAAGCCGCGACCAGGCCGGGTTGTCATACGGCGAAAAATTTCCTACCGCACTTGGGAATCACACTGCATCATACCTTCAAACGCATAGCCTGCCGGCGTTGTTGCACCACGAAGACCGAAGCTCCATGGCGTTCTCGATCGAAGCCAGGTTGCCATTTCTGGACTCACGGCTAGTCGAGTACTTGCTGGGGGCACCGCCTGAACTAAAGTTGAATCGTGGTCGGAGTAAAGCAATTCTGCGAGATGCGCTCGCGGGCGTTCTTCCTCAGGCCGTG
>WBZQ01000231.1_pt1 | contig 49507 bp, 49 predicted proteins | sample 5204251 | NCBI WGS metagenome assembly WBZQ01 (sample SAMN12412402, study PRJNA552823) | activated sludge metagenome | isolation source: activated sludge from nitrification reactor of wastewater treatment plant... | place: USA: Virginia | collected 2017-09 | reverse complement strand
CGATGAACTCACCACGCTTGTCGGTTCCCTGGAGCGCCAACGGGCCACGTTCGCCTGGAAATGCACCGGAGTGGACGCAGACGGGATGCGGGCGCGGATCGGCGTCTCAACCATCACACTCGGCGGGCTTCTCAAACACATGGCCTTCGCGGAGGACTTCACGTTCTCGTACAAGCTCCATGGCCGGCCGCTGCAGCCCATGTGGCGTGAACACAGCGAGGAATGGCCATGGACATCCGCAGCCCACGACAGTCCCGAGACACTGACGGCTCTGTGGCGGACCTCCGTGGTGCGCTCACGCGAACTGCTCGCTGAGGCCCTCGCCGCGAACGGGCTCGACCATCTCGGTGTGAGGTTCCCCGACGGACAACGCCCGGGACTGCGGCGCATCCTGGTGGACTTCATCGAGGAGTACGCCCGCCACACCGGCCACGCCGATCTGATCCGCGAAACCGTGGACGGTTTGGTTGGCGAGGATCCGCCGGGGCTCGAGGACTAGCCGACGGTCCGCGAGATCAACTCGCGCAACACCGATTCCTCCACGTCGGAGAGTTTGGTGATGTACAGGCATCCCTTGCCCAGCTTGTGCTTACCGAGTCTGGCCAGCAGGTCGTCGTCGTGGTCGATGTACAGCACCAGGCTGGCCTTGCGCGGACTGAACGCCACCACCGGCCAGTCGACCGTGGCACCGGAGGCGTAGACCATCGGCCTGGAACCGAAGCCGACGATGCTGGGTCCCCACATCACGGCGGGCTGCCCGGTGATCTCGCCCATGATCTCCAGCAGCGTGAATCCGTCCGTTCGACGCTGCCTGGGAGTCGCGGCGTCCAGGAATGCCTCGACGCTGGCGCCGGTGGGGCGGGTCTTCGGCTCGGCCATCAGCACTACCTCAGCAGGGCGTCGCCTTGGGGGCCAGCAGATCCGAGACCACCCGGCCGATCTCGTCATCCTCGAGCAGGAAGCCGTCGTGGCCGAACGGGGAATCGACGACGTCGAGCTCCACACCGAGTTCGTCAGCGATCTGCTGCTGCAGGTACAGCGGATACAAGCGGTCCGACGGGATTCCGACCACACGTGTCGGGACCGCCACGTCACGCAGGGCGCCGAGCCCCCTGCCCCGGTACACGTCGTGCAGGCTCATGGCGTCCGACAGCGCGACGTACGTGCCGGGGTCGAACCGCTTGCTCAACTTGTCTGCTTGGTGATCCAGGTACGACTGCACGGCGAAGCGCCCGTCGGCCAGCGCGTCCTCCCCGAGCTGATGGTCCCGGCCGAACCGCGCGGCGAGTTCGCGCTCGGTGCGGTATGTGAGGTGCGCGATCCGGCGCGCGACGCCCATCCCGGCCAGCGGAACCTGCCCGGTGTCGTAGTAGTCCCCGCCATGCCAGGCCGGGTCGGTCGCGATGGCCTGGATCTGCACGCTCTGGGTGGCGATCTGGTCGGCTGTCGCCGAGGCCGATGTCGCCATCACCAGGGCCGTGCCCACCCGCTGCGGGTGCTGCACGATCCACTCCAGCGTCCGCATACCGCCCATCGACCCGCCCATCACCGCGGTGAAGTGCTCGATGCCCAGGGCATCGGCGAGCGCCACCTCGACGGCTACCTGATCGCGGATGGTGATGCGCGGCCACCGCGACCCGTAGGGACGGCCATCAGGGGCGAGGCTCGAGGGACCCGTGGTTCCCTGACAGCCACCTAGGACGTTGGACGACAGGACGAACCACCGCCGGGTGTCGATGGCCTTGCCCGGGCCGATGAGCGGGTCCCACCATCCCGGCGTCGGCTGCCCCGGACCGGCCGGACCCGCGGCGTGGGCGTCGCCGGTCAGAGCATGCTGCACCAGCACAGCGTTGTTGCCGTTGTACGTTCCCCACGTCTCGTAGGCGACGCGCACCTCCGGCAGACGGCCGCCGAGATCAAGATCCATCGGGCCGAGGTCGGCGAAGCGCCGCCAGCCGGGATCGTCACCCTCGCGCCATCCGCCGGAGGTGCTCATCGCTCAGGCCTGCTTCGCGGCGCGGAAACCGGCGTCGAGGTCGGCGAGGATGTCGGCGATGTTCTCGATCCCGACCGCCAGACGCACCAGACCGGGGGTCACTCCCGCGGCCAACTGCTCGTCGGGCGTCAACTGCGAGTGCGTGGTCGACGCGGGGTGGATGACCAGGCTGCGCACGTCCCCGATGTTGGCCACGTGGCTGTGCAGTTCGAGCGCCTCCACGAACGCCTTGCCCGCTTCCACGCCCCCGACGATCTCGAAGGAGAGCACTGCACCGGTGCCGCTGGGGGCGTACTTGCGGCCGGTCTCGTACCACGGGCTGGTCTCCAGACCCGCGTAGTTGACCTTCTCCACCTCGTCGCGGGTGGTGAGCCACTCGGCGACGGCCTGCGCGTTCTCCACATGCCGCTCAACCCGCAGGCTCAGCGTCTCGAGGCCCTGCGACAGCAGCCACGCGTTGAACGGTGCCACCGCGGCGCCGAGGTCGCGCAGCAACTGCACGCGCGCCTTGAGGATGAACGAGAGGTTCGCGCCGAACTGCGAGCCCACGCCGAGGTCACGGGCGTACACCAGGCCGTGGTAGCTCGGGTCCGGCTCGTTGTAGTTGGGGTAGCGCTCGGGGTACTGGGCGTAGTCGAACGTCCCACCGTCCACGATCACGCCGGCAACGGCGGTGCCGTGACCGCCGATGTACTTGGTGGCCGAGTGCACGACGATGTCCGCGCCCCACTTCAGCGGCTGGACCAGGTAGGGGGTGGCCACCGTGTTGTCCACGATCAGCGGCACGCCGAACTCGTGCGCCACCTCGGCGACGGTCTCGATGTCGAGGATGTCGTTCTTCGGGTTCGAGATGCTCTCGCCGAAGAAGGCCTTGGTGTTGGGCTTGATGGCGTCACGCCACGACTGCGGGTCGTCGGGGTTCTCCACGAAAGAGACCTCGATCCCGAGCTTCGGCAGCGTGTAGTGGAACAGGTTGTAGGTGCCGCCGTACAAGCTGGGGCTGGACACGATGTGGTCCCCGGCCTCCGCCACGTTCAGGATCGCGATGGTCTCGGCGGCCTGCCCGCTGGAGACCAGCAGGGCCCCGACGCCGCCCTCGAGGGCTGCGATCCGGTCCTCGACGGTCGCCTGCGTCGGGTTCATGATCCGGGTGTAGATGTTGCCGAGTTCCTTGAGGGCGAACAGGTTCGCGGCGTGGGTCGTGTCGTTGAAGGTGTAGCTGGTGGTCTGGTAGATCGGCAGGGCCCGCGCGTTGGTGGTCTCGTCGGGGGTCTGTCCTGCGTGGATCTGCTTGGTTTCGAAGGACCAGGCGTCGCTCATGGTTTTCCTTTTCTCGGTTCTGGGATCGGTGCCGGATGGGTGGGAGTCCGGGCGCTCGACGCACCGAAAAGAAAAGCCCCGGACTCTTCGCCGGGGAACGTAAGGAATCGTCGCTCAGGCCCCGGCGACGGACATCATTCGACACATACACATCTGCCGGGAATCCATCGTCGCGAACCTCCTTCCTACGTTGTGCAGAAGTGTGGCACACGTCCGTGGTCTTGTCGAAGGGGGGTCAGGCTTCCGGCTCACCGATCCCGAGGCCCTTCTTGGTGCGGGCCAACTGCTCGTACAGGTCCCGAATCCGGGAGTGGGCCTCGTCCGGGCTGAGTTTGCCCGCCGTCTCCAGCCCACAGAGGTAGGCCACCCGCTGCGCGAACTCCTGCAGGTTGGCGTCGAACGCGAGGTTCTCGGGGGTGAACTCGCCCTGGAATCGTGCCATCGGCGTGAAGAACTCGTCACGCGTGGGAACGGAACGGTCCCGTGTGGCCTCGCTGTCGTCGTCGGTAGCGATGTCATCCTCCTCGGATCGTGGATCCGCATCGGGTTCCCCATCTTCCACCGGGGAGTGCCGGAACGGCCAGCCGAACCACCTGAACAAGTCCATCATCGATCCGTATCGGGGTATTGGCCAGTCCCATCGAGCACATGAAGTGCCCCTTCGCCGTGTGTGTTGTCCACTGCCACCAACCACCTACCCTCCGGCGTGCGCGCCAGTCCCTCGGGTTTCTCGATGTGCTTGGGCAGTGCCGTCGCCGGGTCCCCGAGTCGCTGCATGCAGCGGGCCTTGTCGCTGAGCAGCCATATGTCCGACCCGACCACGCACACGTCGCTGACGTCCTCGAGGTCCAGTTCGGTCCAGGCCAGCGCGCTGAGTTCCCCGTCGGCTGGTGGTCGCCAGGTCCCCACGCGGGGTGCCCCGATGCTCTCCTGGCCACGGATGCCGAACTCGACGATCGCCGCCGGCTTCTTCTCCTTGACGATGAAGAGCCGGTCAGGGCCGAAGAAGAAGCCCTCACCGTGCGAGTTCGGATCCTTCGCCCAGGGCTTGGCCAATCCCTTCAGATCGACGTGCAGGTGCCACGAGCCCACGATCTGTTCGGCACGCAGGTCCACGGCCACCAGCAGTGCCGGCTCCTCGCAGAGGATCACGACGATGTCGTCGTCGAGGTGCTCGACCGCCTCGAACTGACCGGTGTCCGATGGCGCCCCGGGAAGGGCCGACACATCCAGGGTGTGCCACTGTCCCGGCCCATCGGCCCACGTCGCCCAGGCCAGCACCGGTTCGGAGTCGCCGACGAGGACGAGGCGGTCGCCGGCGAAGCAGGCGCCGCTGACCTCGGCGATGGGCGCGTCGTACACGCGCCAAAGGGTAGCCGCTTCAGACCTCGAACAGGACGGTGATCGGCCCGTCGTTTGTGAGACGGACCTGCATGTCCGCGCCGAATCGCCCGGTCTCGACCCGTGCCCCGGCCTCGCGCAAGGCTTCGACGAACGCCTCCACGAGCGGTTCGGCCACAGGGCCGGGCGCTGCCGCATCCCAGGTCGGGCGGCGACCTTTACGGGTGTTGGCGTAGAGCGTGAACTGGCTGATGACCAGCAGGGGCAGGCCGACATCGGAGGCCGACAGTTCGGCGGGTCCGCCCGGCGGCACACACACCGACGGCAGGCGGTCACGGTCGAACAGTCGCGCCCCCCAGACCTTCGCGGCCAGGCGCGCGGCGAGTTCCGGGGTGTCGGTGTGGGTCACGCCGACGAGGACCACCAGTCCGGGCCCGTCGAAGGATCCCGTCACTTCGCCGTGGATGCTCACGGCGGCGCCGTCGGCGCGCTGGACGAGTGCCCGCATCAGGAGGTCGGGCGCCGCACGACTCGGCCGGCCATCCGGGTCGCGGCCCCTGGCAGGGTCCGAATCGAGTCCACGGTCGTCGTCGCCAGCACGCCGGTGAGATCGGTGGCGTCGATCTGTGTGAGAGCGTCGGCCACCACTGAGTTGAAGTCCACCTTCTCGAGGACTTTCTCGAGGGTCACCCGCTCCACCAGCGCATCCATGTCCACCTCGCTGAGCACCATGTTCATGTCGACCCGGGAGAGCAGCTCGGCGGTCGTCTCCGGGCCGACGGTGGCGAGGAACTGCGCGGCGACCTCCGCACGTTCGGCCTGCTTGTCACGGAACTGCCGGTCGAGTCCGGTCAGCCAGGCATGCAGTGCGCGCATCGGGCGGCCCGTGAACTCGACCCCGGAGGCCGCTGCGGACGCCTGATTGAGCAGATCCTCCACATGCGCGACGGCGTCGAAGATCGCTGACTGCGCCGCGGCCGCGATCGAGGCGGCGGCACCGGGCAGCACGGCCAGCAGGTCGGCGAGCGTCACGACGTCCGGGTCACCCGGGGCCGGCTGCCCGTCGTCCACCAGCCGGGAGCGGGTGTAGCCCGACGCCAGCCCGGCCAGGCCGAGGCCGAGGTTGCTCCAGCGCTCGAGTTCGTCGAAGAGTGCGCCACTGCGCCCGGGTCGATCGGCCATGCATCCATGGTTACACCCGGTCCGCGTCCCGCCGTCGAGCCCGCCCCGTTTCGGCGCCGAGACATGCGCCACATGCCCCCTAGGGTTGGGGCATGTCGCTCACGCTGTCCTCGGGTCAGGGGCGCAGAGCCCTGAGCGCCAGCGTTGTCGCCTCGGGCATGGCATTCCTCGACGGCACCATCGTGACCGTGGCGGCGCCCCACATCACCGAGGATCTCGGTGGGGGCTTCTCCGGGATGCAGTGGGTTCTCGACGGGTACCTGCTGACCCTGGGGGCCTTGGTGCTCGTGGGTGGCTCACTCGGAGACCTGCTCGGCAAGCGCCGGGTGTTCGTGTTCGGGATCGTGGGATTCGCCGTGGCCAGCGCGGCGTGTGGCCTTGCGCCATCGATGGTCGCGCTGGTGGCCGCGCGCATGCTGCAGGGTGCCTGCGCGGCCTTGATGGTGCCCACCTCACTGGCACTGCTCAACTCGGAGTTCGCTGGCGACGACCGGGGGCGCGCGATCGGGGCGTGGTCGGGTCTGTCCGGGATCTTCACCGCACTCGGGCCGTTCGTCGGGGGGGCGCTGGTCGATGCGTTCCCCATCGGCTGGCGGCTGGCGTTCCTCATCAACCTGCCACTGGCCGCGCTCGCGGTGTGGCTGGCGCGCGCTGTCCCTGCCACCCCCGGCACCCGGACCGACGCCGGCCTGCTGCGTCAGCTCGACCTGGTCGGGGCCGGGCTGGCCACCATCGGCCTGGGGCTGGTGGTCGGCCCGCTCATCGAGATCAACCGCCTCGGCGGGCGCGCGTGGCTCCTCGTGGGGATCGGTGTGCTGCTCCTGGTCGTGTTCGTGGTGGTGGAGCGCCGCGCCGCCGCGCCGATGCTGCCGCTGAGCATCTTCAACATCCGGACCTTCACCGTGGCGAACCTCGTCACGTTCGTCGTCTACGGGGCATTGAGCGTGTCGACGTTCCTGCTGACGGTCTATCTGCAGATCCAGATGGGGTACTCGGCGCTGGCCGCCGGTGCCGCGGGCCTGCCCATCACGATCCTGCTGGCGCTGGGCTCGGCACGGGTGGGGGCTCTGGTCAGCCGCTTCGGTCCGCGGTGGTTCCTTGTGGCCGGGCCGGTGATCATGGCCGTGGGGCTGGCGTGGCTGAGCACGCTCGGAGCCGGGGATTCCTATCAGGGGAAGGTCCTTCCAGCGCTGGTGATCTTCGCCGTGGGACTGGTGCTGGTGGTGGCGCCGGTGACCACGGCGGCCCTACTGGATGTCGGGCCCGACCTGTCGGGCACCGCCTCAGGTGTCAACAACGCCGTCGCCCGGGTGGCCGGGCTCATCGCCATCGCGGTGCTGCCGGCGCTGGCCGGGGTGGGGGTCGGCGGCGCGGGCCTCGACCCCGGATACGCCCGGGCGATGCTCATCTCAGCGGTGCTATGCGGGGTGGGTGCCCTGGTCGCCGGCGTGGGTTTCCGTGCTCAGGCGTATCGAACTGGTTGAGCACCACCACCGGCCAACCAGTTCGATACGCGACACGCCGTGTGAGGCGGGTGTTCGGACCGCCCACCCGCGTGTTACTGGTTGGCGGCGGGCCTGCGTCAACCAGTTCGATACGCGAAACGCCCCCCACCTCGCGGCGGGGGGCGTTCCAGGTGGTTGCGGATCAGGCAGACAGGGCCTTGGCCTTGAGCTCCTCGAACTCCTTGTCGCTGATGACGCCGTCGTCGTGCAGCTTCTTGGCGTTGGCGATCTGCGTGGCGGGGTCGGCGTTGCCGGACACCTGCTTGATGTAGTCGGCCTGCGCCTGCTGGATGCGCGCGGCCTCCTGCGCAGAACGCTCGGCCATCCCCTTACCGCGCACGATGATGTAGATCAGGCCGGTGAGCCACGGGATCAGGATCAGGGCGACGATCCAGACCGCCTTCCACCAACCGCTGAGCTCGTGATCGCGCATGAGGTCGCCGACGATGACAAAGACCAGGATCAGGTACGCCATGAACAGGAACGCGAGCAAAATGGCCTGGAAAACAGAGCCGTCCATTCAGTAACTCCTTGTGAGTGGGCAGAACCCTCGAGTGGGATCTACCACCAGTCTAACTACTCGGCCTCGGTCTCCTCGATCACGTCGGCCAGCAGCGTCTCATTGCCGTCGGCGTCGATCGCGGTGACGGTCTCCTCCACGAAGGTGCTGCCATCCGCGGCCTCCACCGCTACGACGTCGTCGATGAGTGCCTCGCCGGTCTCGGTGTCGATGGCCGCCACGATGTCTTCGGCCACGATGTCGCCGTCCTCGGTGACTTCCGCGGTGACGGCCTCAACGACCTCGATGTTGTCGTTCTCGCTCATTGCGTTCCTTTCGCTGGGGAGCCACGACGTTAGCGTGCCAGAGGGTGCCCGTGCACCCGGGGCGCGGCGACTTTGAGCAGAAGTTGACCCCGACGAACCCCACCCCAGGCGTGAGGACTTCGGTGATCCCCGAAGTCCGGAGTGCTCGCGGATGACCCAGCCAGCCGCGTCAGGGCAGTGACCAGTCGATGGCCGAGCCCCCCTGCTCGACAAGTGCGGTGTTGGCGCGGCTGAAGGGCCGGGATCCGAAGAACCCCCGGTGGGCCGAAAGCGGGCTCGGATGCACGCTGGTCAGAACCGGCACCCCGTGGTCGCGAAGGATCGGGGTGAGTGTCTGGGCGTCGCGTCCCCACAGGATCGCGACCAGAGGACGATCCCTGGCGGCCAGCGCACGGATCGCGTGCTCGGTGATCGGCTCCCAGCCCTTGCCGCGGTGCGACGCGGATCTGCCTGGCGCCACAGTGAGCACCCTGTTGAGCAGCACCACCCCCCGCTGCGCCCACGGCCGCAGGTCGCCGGTGGAGGGCATCGGAACGCCTAGGTCGGACACCAACTCGGTGTAGATGTTGACCAGGCTCGGCGGAAGGGGCCGCACGTCCGGAGCCACGGCGAAACTCAACCCGATCGGATGCCCCGGCGTCGGGTACGGATCCTGGCCGACGATCAGGACCTCGGCCGCGTCGAAGGGGTACGTGAAGGCCCGCAGCACGTCCGCGCCCGCAGGCAGATATGCGGGCTGGGCGCGAAGGAAGTCACCCATCGCGCGGATCTGCGGCTCGACCGGAGCGAGAGCAGTCGCCCACCCCGGGTCGATGATCTGTGCCAGGGGCTTCACGGCACCCGCACCTCGACGTGCGCATCGAGCCACTCGATCGGTCGATGGGTGACGACCACCAGGGACCGTCCAGCGCTCACCCGCTCGATGGTCGCCAGCACCCCGGCGGCCGTCGGGGGGTCCAGGTGTTCGGTCGGCTCGTCGAGTAGCAGCACAGGATGATCGGCGAGAACCGCGCGTGCCAGACCCAGCCGCTGCCGCTCGCCACCCGACAACGTCGCGCCGTGCTGGCCGACGGCCCGGTCGAGTTCCAGCGGCAGCCCGACGGCCTCGAGCGCGGACCGCAACTGCTCGTCCGTGGCATCAGGCTTGGCCATGCGCAGATTGGCCGCCACATCGGCGTCGAACACGTGGGGGATCTGGGGCGTCCACAACACCTGCCCGCGCACCTCGTCCCCGGCCTGGTCGGCGATCTCCACGTCGCCGAGCGCCGCCCGGCCCTGATAGCCGAGGTAGGCCGCCAGTACGTTCAGCACGGTCGACTTGCCCGAACCAGACTCCCCCACCAGACCGACACGCCGCCCCTGCGGCAGGGTGAAGCCCACGTTGCGAACGGCCACGGGCCCCGTCGGGTACTGCGCACGCAGGCCCGCCACCTCGATCGCCGTGCCGGAGCCGACCTGCGGCGACGTGGGCTCGCCGACAGGCGGCACGGCATCCAGGATCTCCACGAGACGCCCGGCCGCCGCCCGCACGCGGATGGCCGCAAGGGCCGACGGGGCGAGCACCGCGACCGCCTCGTAGGCCGCCAGCGGAAGCAGTACGAGAACCGCCAGGTTGACCCCGCGCAGATCCCCGTTTCGCACCGCCGGGACCGCCACCAGGATCATCGCGATCACCGCCGCACCCTGGATCAGGATCCCCAGCGCCGACGACAGCGCCGAGCCGACGGCGGTGCGTCGCATGGCCGAGGTCAGCCGGTGGTCGACGTCCGCGATGCGCCGCGCGTACTCGTCGTCGGCGCCGAGCACCATCAGCTCTGGCCCGGCGTGCAGGGCGGTGAGCACCTCGGACGACAGCTCGGCCTGCAACGGGGCCTGCACGGCCTGACCCCGCCCGGACGACCAGATGATGACCGCCGGCACGACGATGCCGCCGAGCAGCAGCATGACGGCCATGATCACACCGGCCGTGGGAAGGAGCCACGCACAGAGGATCACCGAGCCGGTCCCCACGAGGATCGCCGAGAAGATCGGCAACATCACGCGCAGGCTCAGGTCCGCCATCGCCTCGACGTCGTCGACCATCCTGCGCAGTAGGTCCCCGCGCTTGAAGGCCGGCAGGCCCGCCGGGGCCAGAGGGATGAGCCGCTCGTAGAGCGCGACCCGCAGGTCCACGAGCGAGCGGAACGCGGCCTGGTGGCTGACCAGACGCTCGGCGTAACGGAACACGCCACGGCCGATGCCGAAGGCGCGGACGCTGACCACCGCCACCTGCAGGAACAGGATCGGGGGCTGCTCCCAGGCGCGCGAGATCAGCCATGCGCTCGCGGCGATCAGCCCGACCGAGCACCCGAGGGCCAGCGCCCCGAGGAAGGCGGCCAACCACAGGCGACCCGAGGCGGGACGGTAGATCTCCCGCAGCCGGGTCACGGCCGGATCGCGCAGGATCACACGACCACCCCCACCGAGACGGTGTGGTCCGCGATGTCGTTGATCGCCGACCGGTGCCCGACCACGACAACCGTGGCATCCACCTCGCGCAGCACATCGATGATCGCGGCCTCGGACTCCGGGTCGACCCCGGCCGTCGGTTCGTCGAGCATGAGAACGCGGGCTCGCCGCAGCAGGGCCCGGGACAGTGCGATGCGCCGCGCCTGGCCGACCGACACCGGCCGTCCGCCCTCCCCCACCACCGTGTCCAGCCCGTCGGGAAGGCCGGCGACCCAGTGCGCGAGCCGCGTCTGCGCCAACACCTCGGCGACATCCACGTCCTGACCCAGAGTCAGGTTCTCCCGCAGGGTCGTGGGCAGCAGTTGCGGCGACTGCGGGACCCAGGCCACGTGTTCCCACCACTGCCGCACGTCGATATCCACAAGGTCCTGCGCGCCGATCAGGACCTCTCCCTCGCGGGGTGTGAGGAACCCGAGCAGCGCATTGAGCACGGTGGTCTTACCCGCACCCGACGGCCCATTGATGACCGTGATCCGTCCGGCGGGGATCGTGGCCGACAGACCGCTGACCACAGGATCGTCGCCGTAGGCCAGCGACACGTCACGCAGACTCAGGTCGGCGTCGGCGGTGACAAGGTCGGCGGACCCCTTCGAGGGCGGCGCCTGCGCCATGATGGCGAAGACCCGGTCCGCGGCATCGGCACCCTCGGCAGCGGCATGGAAGTGCTGCCCCACCATCCGCAGCGGCAGGTACACCTCTGGCGCCAGGATCAGCACGGACAGCCCGGCCATCAGGGTCATGTCGCCGTCCACGAGCCGCACGCCGATGGACACGGCGATCAGCGCGACGGAAAGCGTCGACAGCAGTTCGAGCACGAGGGCAGACAGGAACGTGATCCGCAGAACGCCCATGGTGGCCTGCCGGTGCTCGTCCCCGACCCGACGGATCTGGCCGACCTGGTGCTGCGCACGGTTGAACGCCTTCAGGGTGGGCAGACCCTCGACCACATCCAGGAAGTGGTTGCCCAGCACCGACAGCCAGCGCCACTGCTTGTCGACACGGGCCTGGCTCACCCAGCCGACGAGGATCATGAACACGGGGATGAGCGGGACCGTCAGCGCCACGATCACCGCGGCGAGCAGGTCCTGGGTGAGGATCGCGACGCCTACGATCAACGGCACGACGACGGCCAAGACCAGCTGCGGCAGGTAGCGCGCGTAGTAGGCCTCGAGCCCCCCGATCCCGCGCACGAGCAACTGTGCGAGCTCACCGGTGCGCTGGTTCGACAGCCACGCCGGCCCCAGGCTCATCATGTGGCGCCAGGCAGCCATCCGCAGCTCGCTCATCGCGGTGGCGGCTGTGCGGTGGGCCAGCCACTCAGCGAAGAACGCGGTCAGCGAGCGCAGGCCGATCACGACCGCCAACTGCACCACCCGGGGCATGACCTGCGCGAGCGTCGCGCCCTCGGTGAAGGCCTGCACGATGATCGTGGCGATCAGCAGGGCCTGGATGACGATGAGCACGGCCTGCAGGGACTGCACCGCGACGCTGGCGATGAGGAAAGCGCGCGTGGATCGGGCGTAGGTCAGCAGCCGCCGATCGAATCCGCGCACGTGGCAAGGCTACTTGCGCACGCCCCTGCCCGCTTCTAGCGCTCCACCTTCCCGGGAAGGATGAAGTCGTACTCCCGGCGCAGCAGCCGCTTGGCCGCCCGGTCGAGTCGACGCACCCGCAGGAACAATTCCAGGGTGGAGGCGTCCTGCTTGTAGTAGTCGTCGACCTCGGCCCGCTCGATGGGGTCGAGGTCGTGCGCGGTCAGCCACTCGTTGGCTGCGACGATCCCCTCGGGCAGGCGGGGCACCGCGGACTCCTTGATGAAGTTGCCCAGCAGGTCCACCGCCACCAGGCGGGGCGCGAAGTAGTCGTCCATGTATTCCGAGGCCGTCCCCTTGCGCCGGTAGTAGGCGCGGATCCCGGGCGGGACGGCGGACAGCAGGATCTCCTGATCGAAGGCGTGAGCCCCGGCCTGCCGGACGAAAGGCGTGCCCACGTCCAGCAACACCGGATCATCGGGGTCGCTGAAGGACCAGTTGGACAACTGCGCGTCGATCGCGACCTCGGGCGCCGCCGTGCGCTGGTGCAACGCCCACACCCGGTCCAGCACCGTGTGGATCGCGGCGGTGAGTTCATCGTCGGCCGCGGTGTGCAGGATCTTGTTGCCCAAGGCGTCCAGCAAAGGCTGCACCAGGTATACGACGGGGGCGCGGCCCCGACGGTCGAGCAGAACCACCTCGGTGTCCACGACCCGCACGCCGTTGTCGCGCAGCACCGCGATGTACTCGGTCACCAGATCGCAGTACGCGGCCGCCATCGCGTGGTCGGCGAAGCCGGACATGCGCTTGCACACCCTGCCCTCGAGGCCGGGCACCAACAGGGCCGCTGAGATCTCGCCGTAGGCCATCACGGTGACGCCCTGCGGATGGGCGGGATCGAGCCGGGACTCGAGTTGCTCGAGTGTCTGTCTCACATCGTCACCGCCACGGCGCATGCCCGATGGAAGGCCTCGAGCACCTGCCCGCGCTCGCCGTCGCTCATCAGCAGGCCCGGCTTCACCTGCAACACCGAGCGGTCGAACCCCGCGAACATCGCCCACACCCCCTGGTCGTACAGCAGCCGGGTCATCAGCATGCCGCCCATCTCGTTGGCGAACTTCACACCGATGATCAGCCCCGTCTGGCGCACCTCTACGACCCACTGCGGGTATGCCTGCGCCAGTTCGGCGAACCCTGCGGCCCAGGCATCGATCGGCAGCGTCGGCAGCGCCTCGCCGGTGAGCTCGAGCACGCGGGAGGCGACTCGACAGCCGAGCTCGGCGCCGCCGAAGGTCGACACATGACCCCAGCCGTCGGTCTGCAGCCATTGACCGGCGCGCTCGTTGAGCAACGTGGCGGCAATGGGGTAGATCCCCCCGGACAGTCCCTTGCCGGTCACGAGGATGTCCGGGACCACGCCGAACAACTCCACGCCCCACATCCGTCCGCTTCGGCCCAGGCCGGTCTGCACCTCGTCGGCGATGTAGAGCGCGTCGGCCTCGTCGCACAACCTGCGAACTGCCGGCAGGTACGCGTCCGAGGGCCTGGGGAAGCCGGCGGTCGCCGGGACGGTTTCGAGGATGACGGCCGCGGTGGGTTCCCGCAGGGCCGCAGCCAGTGCCTCGGCGTCGTCGAACGGCACTCTCACGATGTCGGGGTCGAGGGACAGGAAGGCAGTGGCGGCCTGTTCGTCCCCGGCGGCCAGGGCCAGCCCGGTGTGTCCGTGGTAGGCGTCGGTCACCGACACGATGCGTCGGCGCCCTGTCACCCGGCGGGCACTCTTGATAGCCAGATCGATCGCCTCGCCACCCCCGCTGGCGAAGACCGCGTACTGCATGCCCGGGGTCAGCCCGACGAGTTCATGGGCCAGTTGGGCGCGCTCGACGCTCGGGAAGTGGTGATTGCCGATGTCGAGGGTCTCCATGGCCGCCCTCAGCGCCTCGATGACCTGCGGATTGCGGTGGCCGAGGTTGAACACGCCTCCGTTGAGATGGATGTCGATGAGCTCCCGGCCATCGAGGTCCCACAGCCGGTACCCCTCGCGGCGACCGATCACCAGGTCGATCCCGGCGGCGGTCAGAAAGCGCACCCGATCGGGGCACACGTACTGCTCGGCCCACTGCAGCGCCTGCTGCTTCGCCGCGGAGGTCACGGCATGCCCGCCAGACGGTCCCACGTGCGCCAGGCCCGTTCATACAGCCGCGGGATCTTCGCCTCCGGGAGCGCTCTGACCGCCTGCAGCCATGCCGCCTCCGCCTCGTCGGCCTGGGAGAAACAACGGGCTGTGAACCCTGCGCGATCATCGGCGGTCGGCGCTGCGGCCAGGAACTCCGCCTCGAGATCGTCGCGCAGCTTGGCGTAGGCGGCTGCCCGTTCGGGATAGTTGCCCAGCGTGGCCCGGTGCAGCAGCTCGTGGCGCCACCACAGGGTCTGAGCGTCGAACTGCATGCCGGGTGCTTTCAATTCGGGCAACCCGCCGTCGAACCAGACCGGCTTGAACACCGAAGTGCACGGCGCGGATGTCGCCGTGAGCCAGACCGTGATGTCGTCGGCGGTGACGTGCGCGACCATCGAGCCCGTCGACTGTGCCACCCGGATCGGACCGAATCCGGCGTGGGCGCAAACGGTCTGACCGGTGATTCCGCGGGCGGGTGACCAGTCCGGGCCCACGTCACCGTGGTCGCGCAGCAGGCGCATCGCCGTAGGCACGTCGATGCGTCCTCGCGCGGCGCTGAGGGCGTCGGAGGTCCGGCACTGCCGGGCTGCGGAGTCCGAGAACCGCGTGTACAGGAAGTCGGAATGCGACGTCACAGGCTCGCCGCGCAATCCGCCGGAGGCGCGTTCAACCGAGCCGAGCGTCAAGCCGTTGCTGATGGACGCGGTGCGATCCACGCGCTTCGCGGCCCAATCCCGGCCGACGGTCTCAAGGATCCAGGCCTGCGTGCGATCGCTGACGATGAAACTGTTGTCGTACTCCAGCTTGTGCGTGTGACCGGCCTGTCCGCCCTGTCCGTGGGCCTCGAGCAGGGCAGTGATGACGTCCACCGCCTCGTCGGCGGTCGCCGCGCGCTCCAGACCGAGGCGCAACAGATCCATCCCGAGCAGGCCCGGCGTCTTCTCCCGCTTGGCCTTCGTGAAGACCGCCTCGTTGCCGATCGCCACCCCGTGCTCGTTGACGCCCATTTCGGCGCCCCAGATCCAGTAGGGCTTTGACAACAGGACAGCGTGTGTGTGGGACACCTGCGCGATGTCGAGGTAAGTTGCCTTGACCCGGGCCCGATCGTGGTCGGCAGCCGGGATCATGACGACCTCGTGCGCCTCGTTGGGCTCGCGGTCGCTGTTCTTCCCGAGGATCACCGAGGCGTCCGTGGTGGCATCGGGCAAAGAGACGAACGTGTCGCACATGCGCCCATTGTGCGCCCGCGCGGCACGTGGTTGTAGCGAAACATCAAGAGGGGGTGCACCCCCCCGCGATGCACCCCCTCTGTCACACACAGTCGCCCAGCGGACACCGTGCGTTCCACCCCGGCGTGTCACCGAATCGGGGGACAGGCTTTGTTAAGGCCCTTGGCACAATGGTTCGCGTGAACGGGGAGCCCCTGCGCGTAGCGATCATCGATGATCACCTGATGTTCGCCGAGGGGTTGCGGGCGTGGTTGGGGGACAACGCACCCACCGTGCGGGTCACCTACCTGGGGGGTGACCCTGCCGAGGCACTGGCCCGAGCCGGCGAGCTCGACGTGGTCCTGCTCGACATCGACCTCGGCCCTGGTGGCCCGCGCGCGGCGGACACGGTGGAGGCCTTCGGGACCCGGGGTATTCCGGTCCTGCTCGTGAGCGCGGTCGTGCGGGGCACCGCGCTGCGGGAGGCCCTGTTGGCCGGCGCCGGCGGCTACGTGTCCAAGGCGTCCGGACCCGACGACCTCCTGAACCTTCTGCGGGAGGTCGCCGGTGGCAACTTCATCCTGACCCGGGAGATCGCCGAGGTCATGTACAGCCCGGGCCTGCCCGAGCTGAGCGGCCAGGAACTGCGGGCCCTTCAGCTGTACGCGCAGGGACTCACGCTGAAAGCCGTGGCGCGCCGGATGGGGGTCAGTCAGCACACCGCGAAGGAGTACCTCGACCGGGTGCGCGCGAAATACCGCGCCACCGGGCGCCCTGCGCGCACGAAGGCCGAGCTGCAAGCCGCGGCTCGTGAAGACGGACTGCTCGAAGGAGACGAGTAGGCGCGAACGGCTGACGGTCACGCTGGCCGTCGTCGCCCGTGCCCGTTATCGCGGTCCTGAGGAACTCCCCGCGCGACGAGTCTTTGCCTAGACCCGCGCAAACACCACCGATCTCTCCGGTTGTTGCCCTGGACCTTCGGGACCAGGTGACCAGTTGCCCGACCCTCTTTCTAGCCGGTTTGGGGTGGTGCGCGGGTGCCGGTGGTGGTGATGTGGGGGATGCCGTGGGTCATGGTGATGGTGTAGTGGCCGTGGTGGAGGTCGTGGTGGCATCTTGAGCACAGCAGGACGAGGTTGTTGAGGTCTGTTGTGCCGCCGTGGCGCCAGTGGTGGATGTGGTGGGCTTGGCAGTATCGGGGGGTTTTGCCGCAGCGGATGCAGCCACGGTCTCGTGCGGTCAGGGCGCGCCATTGGTCGTGGTTCGCGGTGCGTTTGCCCCGGGCGAGGGCTAGGGGGACGAAGGTTTTGTCGCGGCGGGTGCCCAGGATGATCGAGATGATGGCGGTGCAGGTGATCAGGTCGAGCATCCGGGTGCCGAGCGCGGAGTCGTCATCCAACACTGCGCCGTCGGATGAGAGGTCTTCCAGGTCCACCATGACGGACACCTGGGAGACGCCCAGCGGGTTGGTGTTGGCCGTGCCGGCGGTGGTCAGGTCGGTGAGCGCGTCGGCGCGGCGCTGCAACGGGGTGCGCCGGTCGTCTCGTCCGGTGCGGCCCATCAGGGTGGCCAGGGCGTCGCGTAGCGCGGCCCCGGCGATCGGGTCCAGGTAGCCGTCGAGGCGGAACATGCCGTTGGCGGTCTCCGACAGCGAGATCCCGCGTTTTGCGTGGAGGTGTTCGGCGGTGTCGTCGCGGGCTTCGGGACGGCACTGCTCCACCAACAACGTCAGCAGCCGGCGTAGTTCGGCCGGTTCCACGGTCTGCGCGATGGTGACCACCTGGGATTCGATGAGGTGGAACCTGGTGATCCGCGGCGCCTCAGTGGTGATCACCGCCACATGGGCACCAGAGATGCTGCCGTCGCGGAACGCGGCACTGACTGCCGGCAAATGTTGCAGGGCGTTGCCGCGGGCCACGGTGGCCGACCCGACCGCCGGATTCTGCCCCGTGGCGACCGCGACCATCGTCCCCGTCGTGCCAGCACCCAACACCCGGGAGTCGTGGTGCTCGTCCGCGGCACCGGCGGTTTCGGTCAGGTAGGCCTCCAGACGGTTGCGGAGCCGGGCCACCGCCGCCAACGTCCCGGCCCGGGATTCGGCGTGCATCAGCTGCGGGTCGGGCAACTCATCGACCAGCGCGTTGATCTCATCAAGGACTGGGGGGTGTTCGGACGGTAGGTCGGCGGCCAGACTGATGCGGCGCTGGACTCTTCGTGAGACCTCGAACACCGCCATATCGTCACCCCGCTTCCGTACCTCCATTATCGCACGGGTGTACGACGAACACCAGTACCAAACCGGGGTTGTGGACAACAAATTCGGCCGCGCTGGATTGTCGGACGGCGAGCGTCACGAACAGGTCAACTCCCCACCCCGAAACCTGGCCCGTTCGCAGCACTCGACGGCGGCAGCCACACCGGGGCCTGTCGGCCGGGGGTCACGTCCGCACGGGCTCACACTCGAGGCCGGGGTTCGACGCCAAGTGCCTGAGCCTGGCGCGGGGCCGGCTCCCAGGTCAGGTGCAGCCACCACCCGTCCTCATCACTCCACTCCTCCGGATCCTCACAGGCTCCCGGCCGATCGCTGTGCACCAGCACACTGGCGGTATCCCCGGTGCGACTGACGGTGACCCTGACAGCGGCGCCTGGAACCTGGGGAATCCAGTCGGCCAGGCGCTGCGCTGCTTGTTGCGCGCCGAGGCTGTCATCGTCCACCGCGCGCGGATCACCCTCAAGATGCAGTGCCGGTGACCACGGGAAGTGCTGCAGCAGGTCTGCGAGCACGATGGGGACCGGGCCCGAGGTGCCCAGCAGGAGCAACCATTGCCGGACCTGCTGGGCAACCGTACGCGCCCTGCGACGCAGGCTCGGGGAATCCGGCTCGCCCGACGCGATCCGCTCCAGGACTGCGGCCGCCTCGGCGACTTCGATCCCCTTCCAGGACGACAACTCCCTGGTCCGGGCCTCACGCTGTGCATCGGCAAACATCGCCTGCTCGTGCCCGAGCACCTGCCTGGCCAGAGACCTGCCCTGTTCGTCCATGGTCCGTGCGAACCAGAACGCCGCAATCCCGATGGAGGCCGCAACACACGAGATGAGCAAATAGGTCCATCCACACGTGGATCCGATGTTGATCCACAAGAGGTTGGCCATACCCGACGCCAGCAGGAGCACCACCACGGAGGCGGCCAACCCCCGCCATGTGATCACTGACAAGGCGATCGCCGCCATCAGGACCGCGCGTAGATCGAACGGGTACGAACTCTGCAAGGAAGCGCACCGAGGATCGGACAGAGGCAGCAGGACGACGACAAGGGCCAGCCCGGCCAGCGCAAGCATCAGGCCGCCGCGGCCCAGGTTTCCACGCATCGCCGAACGCAGGAGCACGAGGATCGTGGTTCCCGCGACCCCGATCACACACAGCCTCCAAAGAGGCCATTGCAGGCCGGGATCGACGAGTGCCGAGATGGTGAAGGCGGCCAGGGACACCGTGGCGGCCATGGCGAACACCCGCTGCAGGCGCAGTCTCATGCCTGACAGTGCACTGGCCACACGTGCCTTGTCGGCGTCCCAGACGAGACTGATCCGGGTCCCGACCCCCGGCTGGCTGTCGACGAAGGCGTGCCCGGAGACGGCGTCCATCGAGGCCACGATCGACGTGCGCACGCCGAGCCGGTCTGAGGACGTCCCCGCCAGGCCCACGCCGGAATCCACGACTTCGACGAACACCGCGTCGACGGTGACCCGGCCACGCACCAGCACCCGATCGGTTCCCGAGTGCCGGGCGGCATTGCGAATCGCCTCGGCCGTGGCGGCCAAGACGGCTTCCTTGACAAGAGGGGGCGGGTCGCCGAGCCACTTGACATCGGCGTCTATGGCGACCCCCACGTGGTGCAACTCGCTCACCAGGTCCGCCAACTCACGAGCCGCTGCGACATCGGGGATGCTCTCCAGTGTCCGCAGATCCGCCGTGCACCTGCGACGCAGCTGGGGCCACTGCTCCTCCGGGACCCCATTTGCGACCGTTTCCAGTGTGTTCAAGACCGTGTCGTGCAGGACTCGTCTCACCGACATCCGCGCCACTGCCTGCGTCTGCCCATCGGCGCGCGCCATGAGTTCCCGACGGGAGACTTCGCGATCGTTACCCGCTGTGCTTTGAACTCTCAACAGAACAGCGGCCCCGACGGCTGTGATCACATAGGCGATCACGAGTTGTTCGAGCCGGTAGAACACGAGCCCCTCGTCGGTCGTTCCCATCGGGGCGAGCAACAGGCCCGGTGCGACGGACACCACGATCGTGACGGCGGCTAATGCGGTCGAGGCAGGAATCCTGTGCATCGCGGCGGTCGCCATCACCGCGCCGAGAGCAGCGATCTCCAGGGGAAGCCACCAGGAGGCGGCACCGGCGATGATCTGCACCGCCGCCAACGCGACCACCACCAGCGGAGGAATCAGCAGGTTGAGAGCCGGCTCGAAGGGACGGTCCGCGCTCCTGACCCGCCACATCCCGATGGCCCCCGCCACACACACCGCGAAGGACGCCGTCCGCAGAGCAAGCCCCTGACCTGCGTACGGCACAAGGAAACTCAACCCCGCCACCACGAACAATCCGACACTCAGAGCGGTGCCGAGGCGGTCCAGGGCCGTCTGCGTCGCCTGGACCTCTGGGGTCGCGCGCCCCCGTGTCTGCATTGCCCCAGACTACGAAGGCTCGCCTCAGCCGGTGGCCGTCTCGACGGATTCGCCGGCCGGGGCCGCCCTCATCGTCGTGGCCACCAGTGGGAACACCAGGACCGACAGGGCTCCTGCCCCGACGAGCGCCGCTGCATTCTCCGGAAGCATGAGACCGGACGCGGTGCCCACGTCGGCCAGTGCCACCAGCAACGGCAGGGCCGTGGCCGTCAGGAACACCATCTGCCACCGCTGAACACGATCCAGGTGCCCGCGGTACATGACCAACTGGGGCAGTCCGCGCACGACGAACAGCAACACGAAGAAGAGCAACAGGCGCCCAGGGTTCTCCATGATCGAGATGACGTCGAGCCGCATGCCGGAGGTCACGAAGAAGATCGGGATGAAGACGCCGTATCCGACGGCCTCGAGCTTGCGCTCCAGCGATTCGGCCGAGACCGGCGACCACTGCCGCAGCACCACGCCGGCGAGGAAGGCTCCGAGCACGACATCGAGGCCGAAGTCGTCGGCGACCAGAACCAACGCCGCGAGCAGGACCAGCGTCCAGCGCAGAGTGGTCTGGCCCGTCGACTCCTCGGGCAGCCGCAGACGCTCACTCCAGCCCTTACGCTTCACCCATCGGATCAGCAGCAGCGCCAGCAGAGTCGCACCGGCCATCCCGACCAGCGCGAACACCCCCGCGATGGGCCCGGACGAGGTGAGCAGCAGGGCCATGGCCACGATCGGAAGGAACTCCCCCACCGCGCCGGCGGCGAAGATGTAGGGGCCCAGCGGTCCGTCCAGCATCCCCGCGTCACGCACGATGGGAAGCAGGGTACCCAGGGCGGTCGTCGTCAGTCCGATGGCGATCGCCACGAAGTCTGTGATGACACCCGCCTCGTAGAGCACCGCCGTCACCGCGACGGACAACGCGGCACTGACGAACCACGAACGGATCGCGATCCTGCCCGGCGTCTGCCGCATCAGCGTCGGCTCGAGCTCGTACCCGGCCAGCAGGAAAAGGAAAGACAACCCGATCGTGGACAACAACGACATGTCATCGGGGTCAGCGTTGGCCAGGACCTCCGGGCCGATCAGCACTCCGCCGATGAGCATGAACACGACCCCCGGAAGTTTGCCGGGGAGCACCCGCGCGACGACCGGCGCCAGCGCGGCCACGAGGATGACCCAGAAGAGCGACTCGAGCGGATCCACAGGCACACTGTGGCAGAAGTCAGGCCGGATCCGGCGTACGCCTGCCGAAGCGTCGGTCGAGGGCCCGCAGCACGGGGGCCGCCGAGACACCGTGGATCACGACGGACGCGAGGACCACGAACGACACCGTCGCCCACAGCACGTCGGCCTCGGGGAATCGCGCCGTGTTCAACGCGAAGGCCAGGTAGTAGAAGGAGCCGATCCCGCGCACGCCGAAGAACGCGATGCTGCGTCGGTCGGCCGTATGCAGGTCCAGGCGACGCAGGGACAACCACGCGGTGACCGGACGGACCAGCAGCACTGCGCACAGACCCCAGAGCACCGCGGACCATGTGAGGCCCCCCAAGATCCCACGCATCAATGCGTAGCCGAACACGAGCAGGAGGGCCAGTGTGAGTAGTCGCTCGAGCTGGCCGACGAACTCATGCAGCACCCGGTGGTACTCGTGACCACGCTCGAAGGCCCGCAACGCGATCGCCGTGCAGAACACCGCCAGGAAGCCGTACCCTCCCACAGCCTCCGCGAGGCCGTACGACACGAAGACCGCACTCAGGGCGACGATCGCCTCTGCGGTCTCCGCGAATCGCAGGGAACGCGCAGGTGCCCGGAACGCCAGCCGGGCGAGCAGCATGCCGACTATCCAGCCGCACCCCACGCCGATCGCCACTTTGCCGATGAGCTCCCACGCGACCCATCCGCCGACCCACTCCCAGCCCCCGAACGCCACAAGCAGAATCGCGGCGTGCACGAACGGGAACGCGAGCCCGTCGTTGAGTCCGGCCTCCGAACTCAGGGAGAACCGGACGACGTCCTCACTGCCCGGGTCGTCGGTCGGTTCTCCCACCTGCACCTCCGAGGCGAGCACGGGATCGGTGGGCGCGAGCACGGCCGCCAGGAGCACCGCAGCGGCCACCGACACACCCAGGACAGCCCACGCCAGACCGGCCGCGATGGCGATGAAGGCCGGCATCCCGATCGCCAACAGACGCCAGGTGGGCGCCCACCCGCGCAGGGACAGTGGTCGGTCCAGTGCCAACCCCACTCCCATCAGCGCGATGATCACCACCAGTTCGGTGACGTGCTCGATCAGCCCGAGATGCGCCATCGGGTCCACACGACCCCCCACCGGAACGAGCGCCGCAAGGGCACCGGCCGCCACGAAGACGATCGCCGGAGAAAGGGGCAGCCGGCTCAGGATCCTTGGCAGGATCGCCGCCAGCAACAACGCGATCCCCGCCAGCAGGTAGCCGACGGGGACCGCGAAGGATTCGTTCAGGGGGTGATCCGCCCCGAGATGGCATCCCGCAGACGATCAACCATCCCCACCCCGGGACCGACCACCTTGTGGAAGAGCTCACTGTGCGGGGTGTTCGGGTGCGGCCGGGTCGGCGCCACCTTCTCGGCAGCCTCCACCTTCTCGCGAAGGTCGATGAGCCGCTGCTCGGGAACGACCTCGCGCAGACGCGGGAACTGCTCGTCCTCCTCGTCACTGACGTGATCGGCGATGAGCTCCTGCAACCGGGCGACCACCTCCGTGAAGCGGCCGTCGGCCGGCTCGAGCCCCTCGAGATCCTTGAGGCACTCCTCGATCTCCTGGTGTTCGGCGATGTCGTGCTCGACTGCCGCGTCACCGTCCTCGAGGTACTCACGCATGGCCGGGTAGACGTACATCTCCTCTGCCACGGAGTGCCGCACGAGGCTGGCGATCACCAGATCGGCGACGTCCCGCGGGTCCTGCTCCTGCCCGTCCTGCATGCTCAACTGCTCGAGCATCTGCTCGACGTCGCGGTGTTCCTGAATGAGTAGGTCCAGGACGTCCTGGCCATTTCCCGTCACGGTCACGTGTCCTCCTGAAGGCTTCGGATCGGTCACCACCACCTGCCCGGTGCGGGAGGGTCCATACCAAGTCCCGCCCTGCGGATGGACGCCGCATCGGCGGGTACTCGGCGACGACAGCGAACGACACGCCACAGGAAGGGCACAGAACATGTCGTACGATCCACAGTCCCGCCGGGCCACCGGGCAACCGGCCGGTCAGCCGACCACCTACTCGTCCGGACCCGACGTCCAGACCCGGATGACGACCCCGGCCAAGACCTCAGCAGCTGCGGTCTTCGCGGTCGTCTTCGGCCTCTCCGCGCTGCTCAGCGTGCTCACGGTGGTCCTTGTCCCCCTCGGGCTGGTGCTGAGCCTCATCGGCATCGTCCTCGGAATCGTCGGGATCCGCAATGCCGACCGGATCCAGGTGACCGGGCGAGGCACGGCGATCGGTGGGCTGGTCCTCAGCATCATCGCTGCGCTGCTGGGGGGTGCGATGGCGCTCGGCGTCACGTACTTCCTCAACGACGAGCGAGCGCTGGATCGCGTGGAGCAACAGTTGCAGGACTGGCGCGACGATCTGCCGACCGAGGTCGATCTACCGCAGTAAGACTCCGCAGGATGCCCCGGCTGCGTCGCTCGGATCCGACCACCGCAGGGTGGACAAGGGTCAGGCGCGGCCGGGGCTTCTCGTATCTGGATGTCGAGCGCAATCGCCTGCCCGACATCGACGTGCAGCGCTGCAAGGACCTGGCGATACCGCCGGCCTGGACCGACGTGTGGATCTGCCCGTGGGACAACGGCCACATCCAGGCCCTCGGGACCGACGAGGCCGGGCGCCGTCAGTACCTGTACCACCCTGGATGGCGCGAGCAACGCGATCGGGAGAAGTTCGACCGGGTGCTGGAGTTCGGACGCAGCCTCCCGCTGGGGAGGGATCGAGCGGCGAGGCACCTGAGGCTGCCCGGCATGCCGCGAGAGCGCGCGCTGGCTGTGGCGTTCCACATCCTTGACCTCGGCGGTCTGCGGATCGGCTCAGAGGGGTACGCGAACAGCTTCGGGGTCGCGACTCTGCGCCGCGATCACGTCAGCACCCGTGGCGGCATCATCCGGCTTCGGTTCCCCGGAAAGTCGGCACGCGACCATGACGTGGCACTCCACGACGACGGCCTGCTGGCAGCTGTGCGCCATCTTCAGAGAAGGCGGGGTGGCGGGATCGAGATACTCGCCTGGCGCGACGCATCCGGCTGGCACGACGTGACCAGTCAGGACATCAACGACTACCTCGAGGAGATCGGGGTGCAGGGAACCGCCAAGGACTTCCGGACCTGGCAAGCCGGCCTCCAGGCGCTGGCCACTCTCAGCAAGACGCACAGCGGCGCCGCGTCGCAGGCACGGGCGGTCGAGCAGGCCATGGAGGCCGCCGCTTCCCATCTCGGCAACACACCAGCGGTGGCTCGCTCCTCCTACGTCGACCCGCGCGTGGTGCAGGCATACGTGGACGGCGCCGATCTTCCCGAAGCGGCCGGAGACGAGTTGTGCGACTGGGAACCCGCGCTGCTCAGGCTGTTGTGGGAGGGGTGAGTCCCGCCGGGACGCGGGAGCGAACGAACCCCCCGGCATGTGCGCCGGGGGGTTCGCCGTGACAGGTGACCGGGTCAGGAGCCCTTGACCTTCTCCTTGGTGGTCTCCGCCAGCGACTCCGCGCTGCTCTTGGCCTGTTCCGCGACCTCATGCAACGCCTGCTGCCCCTGGGACTGCGCCTCGTCGGCGAGTTTCTGGGCGGTCTCCTGCAGCGGCTGGGTGATCCCCGAGTCCTGTATGGAGCGCACCGCGTCCTGTTCGCGCTCAGAGGCGGGGATCAGCGACGAAACCAGCCATCCCAGGGCGAAAGCCCCGAGCCCGACGGCCAGTGGGTTGCCCTGAGTGCCCGACCGCACGCGCTCAGGTGCAGCAGTAACGGCGCTGCGGGCGGTGGAGGCACCGTCCTGCGCGGATCCCATGACTCGGTCGGTCACCTCTGACACCGTTTCCTTGACCCGCGCCGCGCCACGACCGGCAGCACCTCGGGGGTTGACCTTCTCCTGCAGGGCCTCGACGTCCTGCCGAACGTCCGCCCGGGTCTGCTCGATATCGTCCTGGATCTCTTCGGGTGTGCTCATGATTGTCCTTTCAATGCCTGCGGAATCTCCTTGACCGTCTCCACGGTGCGTTCCGGCTTGGGGTTCACGTTCTGCAACTTCTTGCGGCCGGCTGCGAACAGGACAGCCGCGATAACGGCCCACAGCAGGCCGACGATCAAGTAGCACCAGGCCAGATCGATGTCGAGCAGTCGCTGCAGACCCTCGACGGCCGCGAAGGACAGCAGAATCAGCGCCACTGCCCCCAGCGCCCCGGCCGCCGCCATGAGTGCGGCCGCCGTGGCGGCCACAACGGCCTCCTGCTTGACCTCGGCGCGCGCCAGTTCAACCTCCTGGCGGAACAACCGAGAGGTGTCCTCGGTCAGTTTGCCCACGAGTTCGGCGAAGGAGTTGTCCGCCGAGGGTGTCTCACGGACGTCCAGCGGATCCGCGTGATCACGGATGTCGGCAGTGGGCTCACTCATCGCCCGCCACCTTGTGTGCGCGGCCCGATCCGGGTGCCGGGTGCCGGCAACTCGTCCCCGACGTCGATCGCGGGCTGGTCGTTGCTGGGATACGCCGACTGGGGGTCGTGCCCGCGCTGCGCCAGCGGTCCGGACCCCTGGGTCAGCCGTGCCTCATCGACCGGCTGCCCCGTCATATGCGGCTGCATGGCCTGCCCGCTCGGCCCGCCAAGCGGAGGCACCTCGCCGGTCACCAGCTGTTGATCCGGGCCCAGGTAGTCGGCGTCGGCCCGTTTACCTCCCGCGTAAACGCCATGGTCGACCCTCCTGCCGGTCGAGAGGTTCTTCTGCGAACTCTGTCGTGCCGCCATCGCGTTGCGCGTTATCCGGCCCACGATCGCTCCTGCCGCAGCGGCCCCCACTAGGAACAGCATCGGCCGCTGGCGCGCGAAGTCCTCGATGGAGCGCACGGCATCGCCGGGTTCGTGGTCCTCCACCCAGGCGGAGATCCGGCGCGCGTTCTGCGCTGCGGTGGAGGCCATGTCGGCCACGGTGCCCGAACTGCTTCCGGAGGCCTTCTCCAGTTCGTCACCGATCTCGCGGATCGAGCCCGCCACGTGGGACTTCTGCTCCGACATCTGCCGACGGAACTCCTGCTTCATGTTCGACATCGCGCCGCGGGTCTGGTCCTTGGCCGTCTCCACGACCGCGCGCGCGTCGGCCGCGGCCTCCTCTCGGATGTCCACGGTGGGTTCGGTGGTGCCAGCGGTGGGCTGGTCGGCGTGTGCCGTACCGGGGGTCCCATCCATGTCTGGACTCCTCTCCTGTTCTAGGGGTGTGTTCACCACCGGCGTACCCTCACGGGTCAGCGCCATACCGAACAGCGGGCATGCCCAGCAGGCATGGGGGTACGGGACTGACACGGCGGTAACGACCGCAATCACAACGCAAGGAGAAACTGATGGACTCCAGGACGTCCCTGGGACAAGAGGCCATGGACCGCGTGACCGGTGCGGCCAAGCGCATGGCCGGCGCGGTGACCGGCAGTGAAGACCTCGAGCGCGAGGGTGACCTGCACCGCGAGAAGGCTCAGAGCATCCGTAGCGCTCGCGAGCAGCGTGAGCGCGCCGAGCTGACGGAGGAGTTGACCGAGGCCGAGATGGCGCAGCGGGAGGCCGCCGATGAGCGCGCGCGCTTGCTCGCCGAGAAGCGAGAGCAGGAGGAACTGACCCGTGCCGAACGGGAGGCTGACGCGGCCCAGGACGCCGTCGTCGATCTCACACAACGGGGCAAGGGCGCGGTGGCGCAGGACAAGCAGCGCGCCGAGCGGGGTGCCGACCAGCGAAAGCAGGCGGCCCACAGGCAGCGTGCCGACGCGGACAATGAGGTCGCCGACATCCGCGACCGGGCCAGCGCCGAGCAGAAGCGGGCCCATGCGCTCGCCGAGAACGGGGCGATCGAGGATGGCTCCTTCTCGGAGCGGATGCTCGGACGTGGTCTGTCAGCGGTGCGACTGCCTCTGACCGGCGTTGAGAGGGTCACGGGCCGACAGGGGTCCGACTGGCCACCAGCCATGGGCTTCGGTGCACTCGAGGCGACTGTGATGCAGGTGGCCGGGGGGCTGCTGAGAAACGAGGAGCTCACACGAAAGGGCCGCTCGAAGCAGGCCGCGGTGCGAACCCTGAAGGCTGCCATGGCCGAAGAGGCCGAGGCGCAGCGCCGTGATGCCGAGGCGCAGGCCCGTGAGCAGGAGCAGGTCGAGAAGGCGGAGCAATCGAAGGAGCAGGCCCGCTCTGAATCACAGAAGCGCACCGAGGACCTCGAGCGCCGCGAGCAGCGTAAGCGCGAGCAGGTGGAACAGACCGAGCGGCGCCGGAAGGCAGACGCCCGCAAGAAGGCCCAGAAGGCCCAGGAGGGTCAGCGGAATCGCCAGCGCACCTCCGACCTCGCGGACTCCGCCGACCAGCAGAAGGCCGCGAGCCGCAAGAAGGTCGCCGCCAAGGCCGGCCAGGAGGTCCTCGCCATAGATGAGGAGATCGACGCGAACAAGCGCCGACGCCGCACCGCCAAGTGACGCGGGGGCCAGGGGCGGGCCCCGATGGGCGTGCCCCTGGCTCCGGCCGCCCCCAACCAGCAACACGCACTCCGCCGCGCACTCCGCCGCCACCTACGGCGTGTCGCGTACCCAACTGGTTGAGGCCCGCCGCCGCCAACCAGCAACACGCACTCCGCCGCCACCCACCGCGCGTCCCTACGGCGTGTCGCGTACCCCCTGGCCCGGCCGGCAATCCGGTCGGCAAACTGGTCGCAAAGAAGTGGCCGGGAGGGTGCCGCCACACCCTCCCGGCCTGCCGGACGGAAGGGGAAAGCCCGCCCGGGGGACGTCCGGCGGGGCAGAGCCCGCGGACGCGACTGGTGGTTCAGCCAGGCATCGTCTGGCCTCCGACGGGGGCCAGGACCTCGCCGCTGTAGTAGGACGACAGGCGATCACTGGCGAAGAACACGTAGGACGGGGCGATCTCGTCCGGCTGGGCCGCTCGCCCCATCGGGGTGTCCGTGCCGAAGCCCTTGACCTTCTCGGAGTCGAACGTGGCGGGGATCAGCGGTGTCCACACGGGACCGGGCGCGACCGCATTGACGCGGATGCCCCGGTCCACGAGCGCCTGTGCCAGGGAGTACGTCATCGTGATGATCGCCCCCTTGGTGGCCGAGTAGTCCAGCAGCGTCTTGTGTCCCTGCAGGCCGGTGATCGAGGCCGTGTTGATCACCGCGGACCCCTCCGGCATGTGCTCCAGGGCCGCCTGGGTCAAGAAGAAGGTCGACTCGATGTTGGTGGCGAACGTCCGGCGCCACTGTTCGAGGGTGAGATCCTCCGGGCGGTCGACAGGGTTCTGGAAAGCCGCGTTGTTCACGAGGATGTCGAGGCGACCGAGTTCGTCAACGGTCCGGCCAACGACCTGCCGCCGGTGGTCCTGGTCACTGATGTCTCCCGGGATCCCCAGGTAGCGTCCGCCGGCGGCCTCGATCAGTTCACCGGTCCGCTGCGCGTCGTCGTGCTCATCGAGGTAACTCACAGCGACGTCGGCGCCCTCCTTGGCGAAGGCGACGCACACCGCACGCCCGATGCCGCTGTCACCACCGGTGACGATCGCCACCTTGCCCTCGAGCAGTCCCCTGCCGGTGTAGTCGCGCATCTCATCGCGGGGCTGTTCACTCATCGTCGACTCGTCGCCCGGGTAGCTGATCGTCTGGTCGGGATGCGCCGTCATGATCACCCACTACCCGCGTGGCCCGCGGGCATACTCACGTCTGGTCCGGCCACGGCACGACGCTGATCGACCCCGAACTCTCCAGCACTGCCCACTGGATCTGCGCGAAACTGCGCAGGCCATGCTGCTGACGGCCGGCGGACAGGATGTCGTCGCGTGTAAGCCGGTAATGGCGCAGTTGAGCCTCCTGCGCGGCGCCCTGGTGAACAAGCACGACCGGCACACTCTCGCTCCACCGGCGAAAGCCCGCAAAGCGCCAAGACAGGTAGTCCGATCCGCGCTCGAGCGCGATCAATGTGGTGATCACGATGAACGCTTGTGTGACCGAGAAGTCCTCACCGATCAGTGCCTGCTGGGTGGCCTCGGAGATGATGAGAAGCAGTACGAGGTCGAACGTCGTGACCTGTGCCAGAGTGCGTTTGCCGGTCAGCCGGAAGAGCAGCATCAGGATCAGGTACACCGCAGCGGCACTCAGGACTGCTTGCACGTCGCACCTCCTTCAGGGAAGGACCAGTTGCCGGACGTCGACGCGGCGGCCGTCGACCACCACCTCCCCGGACACCAGGCCCACCCTGTCCATGCGGAACGCCACTGTGAACCGGCCCCGGCCCGGTCCGGCCGGCAGTTGGTAGCGCACACCCCCCGGGACGCTCAACTGCTCGGAGGGTTCGGGGGTCAACCCTCGGATGGTGGCCGCCTCCACCCAGCCACCCCGCAACTCCACGGCAACGTCCTCGCCGCTGACGGGGAAGACGATCGTGAGGTCCTCCTCGGTCTGGTGATGCACGACGCGTGAGTAGTCGACGGCGACCATGCCCGCGGACGCCGTGGCCCAGCTCGCCGGTCCCGCACCCAGCAGACCGGTCGCGGCGGCGATCATCAGCACCAGCACAACCATCCAGCCCACCCGCTCGACGCGGCGCTCCCTTGCGAGGAAGGCGGACTCGTCGGGGATCTCGAGGTCGGGACCGAGGATCCTGCCGGACATGATCAGTCTGTACCCGGTGGGCGGATGAACAGACGTTGCGGATACCCGGGCCGCCCGCGGGTACTACCCGGCATGAATGATCATCCTTCGATCCCCCGGCGTGCCGAATCGTTCTGGGGTCCGGTGCTCGGCGACGGCACCCCGGATCACCTCGGGGAGCGTCACGAGGTGATAGTGGTCGGCGCCGGGATCATCGGCTTGTCGACGGCGCTGGTGCTGGCCGAACGGGGTGTGGATGTCGCCGTGATCGAGGCCCGCCGGCCGGGTGCGGGCACCACTACCCGCTCGACCGCGAAGGTCACTCTGCAGCAGAGCACCATGCTGGGCAAGATCACCGCAACCCACGGCCCTCAGGTCGCGCGGGCCTACCTCACGGCCAACAGGCACGGTCAGGATCTTGTGCGGCGTGTGATCGACGGCGCGGATGTGGACCACGATGTCCGTGACGCCTGGACCTACACGATCGCCGAGCAGGGTGTCGGCGCCATCCATCAGGAGCACGCCGCGCTGGCGGAACAGGGCCTGCCGGCCACGCTGTCCGTCCCCGAGGAGCTTCCGTTCCCGACCAGGGCGGCCGTCCGGCTGCCGGGGCAGCTGCAGATCAACCCCAGTCAGTACGTGGCCGCGCTCGAGGGTCGTCTGACCGAACTCGGTGTCCCGGTCGCGTGGCCCACCCGGGTGGCCGGCGTAATGGACTCCGGCGACGAACTGCATGTGGTCACCACCGGCGGACTGACCGTCTCGGCGCGCTGGGTCGTGCTGGCCACCCTGCTCCCGTTCCCCCGCCGCACGCTGGTCTTCGCGAACAGCAGCCCCTCGCGCTCCTACGTGATGGCCTGCCGCGGCCCCCGGACGATGCCCGAGGGGATGTACATCAGCGCGGACTCACCAACGCGGTCGCTACGGACGGCCCGTTCGGCGGCCGGTGAACAGTACTTGCTTGTAGGCGGCAACGGCCATCCGACGGGTAAGAAGAACCCCACCCATCAGCACGTGGACGACCTCGCCCGCTGGGCACACGCGAACTTCCAGGTAAGCGAGTTCACCCACCGGTGGTCGGCTCAGGATTACAGCAGTGTCGATCTTCTGCCACAGATCGGTCGGGCGCCGCTGGGGCCCTCGGGACTGCTCATGGCCACGGGTATGGGCAAGTGGGGCATGACGAACGGGTCGGCCGCAGGGCTGATCCTCGCCGACATCATCACGGGGCAGGAGAAACCGTGGGCTGCTGCGTTGAAGCCCCGGCTGGCGGGCAGCATCCCCGGGCTGGGCAAGTTCGCTCGCCTCAACGCGGAGGTCGGCGTCAAGTTGCTGAAGGGCTGGGCGGTCGAACCGCGACTGACTCCGGACTCGGAGTCGCAGGAGGGTCGCGGCGCCGTACGGCGGCACGTCCCTGCCCCGCAAGCGGTGAGCACCAGCCGTGGTCGCCGGCGGGTGTGCAGTGCCGTGTGCACCCACCTCGGCGGCATCGTTGCCTGGAACGACGCCGATCAGAGTTGGGACTGCCCACTGCACGGGTCCGTCTTCTCACCCGATGGGGCGGTCCTCGAGGGCCCGGCCGTACAGGCGATCGCCTCGGAGAGTCCGCCGGAGACGGTACTGTCGGATGAAGTGGGGCAAGGCTAGGCGGAAGGGACGGTGCCGCCAGTGGGTCCGCGATTGCGTTCGGCGACCATCGGCATACCGCTGGGCTGCCTGCTGGTTCTGGCCATCGTGGTGCCGGAGTTCGGTGGAGTCCTCATCCCCACCATGGGCATCGTGGTCGTCGCCGCCGCACTCTTCCTCAACCCCCGCGAGACGATGATCGTGGCTGGAGCCGCAGTGCTCACCGCTGTGGCGGTGGCCTTCGCAACCGACACCGACCACAAGGCGTACCGGATCGGGAACGTGGCGCTCGCCTCGCTTCTCGGCGTCGCGGCCTCGTGGGCGATCGACCTGCGTGTGGCCCGCCTGACCCGCCTGAAGCGCACCCAGTCGCGGGTGTTCGAGTCCGTCCCCGAGGGTCTGGCGGTCCTGGACAACGAGGGTCGCGTCGTCCTCGCGAATCCGGCGATGAGCACCTTCGCGCCGGGCGTGGCACCCTCTGTCGCGTTGCATCGCCTGCTCGGCCACGTCCTGGCCGACGGCCGAGTCTGTTCGGGTGGTTGTGTGATGGACGACCCCCGGCGGCTGTCTGCCGACGAGCCCGCGCGCCTGCATGAGGACGAACGGCTGCTCGGACCGGACGGTGAACGGTGGATCGAGTACTACGCCTCACGCGTGGACGAGGACACAACTCTGGTCTCCATCCGGGACGTCACGACGATCATCGAGGCCGAGCAGGATCGGCGGGCCCTGCTGGAGGCCGCCGCCCGCCGGCGGGAACAGACCGCGCTGCTCAAGGCACTCGGCTCCCCGCAGCAGGCGACGCTGCCGCGAATTCCTGGAGTGGAACTCGATCTGTGGGGTACCACTGCCGGCCCGGACACGCCAAGCGGGGGAGACGTCATCGACGTCGGCCAGATGCCGGACGGGCGAGTACTCATCCTCGTGGTCGACGCCCTGGGCTCCGGGGTCATATCTGTGCGGGACGCGTGGAAAGTCCTGTATGTGAGCCGAGCGCATTTCGCCGCGGGAGTCCCCCTCGACCAGCTGATCGCACGCTCGGCGCAGACGCTTTCGGCCGAGACGCAGCCACCGCGGGCCTCTCTACTGGCGGCCGTGATGGATCCTGCCACCGGGCGGGTCGAGCTGGTGTCCGGCGGACACCCGCCCGCCTTGCTGGTGCATGACGACGGTTCCTGCGACTGGCTTGAAGCCACAGGGCGTGGCATCGGAGCTCCTCGCCCCGGATCGCAGAACGTGGTTCAAGCCCGCGTGCTGCCGTCGGACTCGCTGCTCATCTACACCGACGGCGTGGTCGATGGCACGCGCGATCTGGTCGAGGGGCTGTCGAACCTCAGGGCCAGTGCGGTGGCACTGCGTCGCAGGTCCACGCAGGGGTGGGCGAGGATTGTCATGAATGCGGTGATGACGCCCCGGCAGGCCCGTGGAGACGCGTCCTTGCTGCTAGTGCGGCTGGCCGGTGCGCCAGAGCAGAGCCACACGTAGCCCCAGGCGGACGGACCGCAGGATGCCCCCCGGGACCCCCCACGGCGCCGCCGACTCCTCAGCGATGGTTACCGACCAGGATCCGCCGGTCCTCGCCAACTGCATGAGGGTGTCACCTGTCCCGTCCTCGGCGAGGAAGGGCCAGATCTCGAACAGGCGGCGCCCCAGCCAGTCGCCGCCACCAGCGACGTTGGAGGCGACATCCTGGACGACGAAATCGGTGGGCTGGCCCTGTGAGTTCTGGACGATATCGAGGATCAGCCACGGATCCAGGTGCAGCCGCATCAGGGTGTTCATCCAGTCGAGTTCCGGATCCGCGGCCCGCAGATTGCGCATCAACAGCGGAGCCACGCGCTGAACGGTCTTGGTGATCGACCGTTTGCGCAGGTCGTCGAACGTTTGCCGATCACGCCAGATCAGACCGATCACACCGATGACCGTCTCTTCCTCCACCACGGGGATGGTCGCGGTCGCCTCGAAGCCGGCCGAACCGCTGCGCGCCACCTGCGGGAACTCGGCGATCCGCTCCGCGCGGTCCCCCCAGAACAGGGCGACGTTGTCCACCACCGAGCGGACGAACGGCACATCGGTGCTCGGTGGCACGCTGCGCCAGGAGCTGACCAGGTCCCCGGAATGTTCACGTGGCCGACCAGGCGCAACGAACCATCGACGCTCGTCCGGTACATCGTCAACGCCGCCGCCCCGGACGGCTCCATCAGTTCCAGCAGCAGCTGTGCCGCCTCCGACCCCTCGTCGGTGGCACTGGCCACCGCATCCATCACGGCAGTGACAACGCCGGCCTTCACATCCGGTTGCTCGCGCAGGGTCTTCCACGTCGCTGAGGTCGCCTCCGACGCCGGAAAGGCCTCGTCGACGAGGATCTCCGCGGACTCCGGTGCCTCGTCCTCGGGAAGCGCCACACCCACGACTGTGGCCGCCACTTCCACAAGCTTGACGTTGTGCTCCTGGGACATGCTGCGCAGCCGTGAGAAGGCCTCGTCAAGTGAGATCCCGTGCCGCTCGACCAGCACGCCCTTGGCCTGTTCGATCACTGCGCGCAGCCGTGCCGAGGCACGCAGATCGCGAACCTCCTTGCCGAGGGCCGCGACTGTCTGCACCAGTGGGGTGTCCGGGGCCTCCCACCGGCTCCCCCCGTCCACCGGATTCATGATCCACCCTCTCCCCGGTCGGCCGGGAAGTCCAGCAGTCCGGCGATCCCGAGAATCACTCGCACGTTGGCCGACGCACCTTCAAGGACGATGGGTATGTCCCGCTGGTCGGCCACGCCCATCACTGAGCCGATCAGATCGACGGCCTCCGGGTCCAGGAACTTGCACGCAGACAGATCGATCACGAAGCGCGAGAGCGGCTGCCGCAGCTCAGAACTGACGCGCTCTCGCACCAGTTCCGAGTCCTCACCAGTGACTTCCGCGGCAAGGATCAGCCTCGCCACCGAGTCGGAGACGACCAGCCTCGACGGGTCCGTGCTCATGACGCCGCCCTCCTGCCGTCGCATCGTCGGTGGATGGTGCCCGCCGGACCGAGCAACTCCTCGGCGCTTCGGATCACCGACTGCGTCCGGACGTCGCTGACGAAACTGATTTCATCGTAACAACGCGGGGGGAAGGGCTCCCCAACACGAATCCGGCCGCATTGCGGGCAGTGTGTGGTCCAGGAGATGTGTACCCGGTGTCGATCGCGTGACAGCGGACCGGCGTTGATCACATTGCCGCACCAGTAGATCGAAACCGTGGCGGTCCCGACGGCCTCTGCGAGGTGCCGCGGACCGCTGTCGTTGCCCACCAGCAACCGAGACCCCTCCAGCACGCCGACCAGCGCCGCGAAGTCCGGCGTCGATACAGCTACCGCACCGGGGGCGTTACGGACCACCTCCTCGACGACGGGTCCTTCTGAGGGGGTCCCGATCACGACGACCTGTAACCCCATGCAGCGCAGTGCTTCGGCGACCTGCGCGAACCGCTGCGCCGGCCACCGACGCTGCGGATCGGTCGCGCCAGGATGAATCACGACGTACGCCGTGTCGGGCTCGACGCCTGCCATGGCCAGGCTCTCGGCTGCAGCGCGGCGGTCTTCAGCAATGACCGGGAACCGCGGTCGCACCCGCTGGGCCACCACACCCAACAGACCGACGACATCGAGCCACTTGAACACCTCCGGCTGCCAGTACTGGTACGCGAGGGTGGCGTCCAAGGGCGGCGCATCATCCGCCTGGAAACCGGCGGTGAACGAGGCTCCGAGCGCGCCCACGATCGGGTTGCTGTTGCGGCCACCACCGTGCATCTGCAACGCGATCTCGAAACGCCGTGATCGCAAGCCGGCGATGAAGTCGGATTCCTCCACGGCGGCGCCGCCAGGGACTTCCGGCAGGACGATCACCTCGTCGACGGGTCCGGGCCGCCCGGCCAGAGCCTCCAAGTGCCAGGCGGAGGCGAGAAGGGTGATGTGTGCGCGCGGCGCTGCGCTGCGCAACGCGGTCAGCGCCGGCTCGGCTGCGATGTAGTCCCCCATCGCGTTGGCCCGCAGCACGGCGATCGACTCGACATGATCGAGCCGTGGCAGCTCGCGGGGGGTAGGACTCACGCCGGGCGCCCCTGTGCCGCGGCACACGCGGCGATCACACTGCTGGTCGAACGGTCCGGCAGCAGTGGCACACGGTGAAGGCGCCCGCCGAACCGGGTCACAGCCTGAGCCTCGGGCAACGTGCTGATGTCGTGATCCTCCCCCTTGACGTACACGTCGGGGCGGATCATCTCGATGAGTGACACGGGGGCCGGCCGGTCGAACGACACCACGTGGTCCACGGTGTCCAGGGCGGCCAGCACCGCGGCGCGGTCGGCCAGGCGGTTCACCGGGCGACCAGGACCCTTCACCGCACGCACCCCGGCGTCGCTGTCGAGGGCGACCACCACGACATCGGCCTGCTCGGCGGCAGCCCGCAGACTCGCGACGTGCCCGGCGTGGAGTACGTCGAAGCACCCGTTGGTGAAGGCGATCGTGCGGCCAGCGTGCCGATGCTCGCGACAGAGCCCGGCGAGTTGTTCGGTCGTGAGCAGTGCGGTGTCCGGGCCGGCGACGAGGTCGGCGGCCGAACACGTCGCGGTACCGGGGCGCTGCACGACCACCGTGGCCGCGGAGACCGCCAGATGTGCGGCCTGCGCCATCGGGGCGCCGACCGCCAGGGACAGGGCCAGCGCTGCAGCGAATGTGTCCCCCGCCCCGGCGCTGTGCTCATCGACCACCCTGCGCGTGGGTATGTGGCGCACCCCCTCGGCATCGACTATCAGGGCCCCATCACCGTCCAACGTTGCGATCACCTGCCTGCTACCGGTCGCAGCCATCAGCCTCTGCCGGTGACCCCAGATGCGCTCGATGCGCGCCTGCCCCGTCATGCGCGGGTCGAGGCCCAGGATGTCGGCGGTCTCGGACCAGTTGGGAGTGACCACACCGGGATTCACTCCGCTCCAGGCACACACGTCGTGAGCGTCGACCACCAGCGGGATCCTCGTACCCACGTGTGCGAGTGCCTCCTTGACGGCGGCTCCCCCCAACGTCCCGAGTCCGTAGTCCGCCACCACGACCGCATCGCTGGACTGCGCCAGGGCGCGCACGCGCTCGGCCACTTCGATGTCGATCGCCTCGGGAGTCGGCCCGGTGTCACCTTCGTCGAAGCGCGCGAGGACGTGCCCGTCCACGACGACCCGCCGCTTGGCCACCGTGCGCCGCCCAGGGACCCTCACCAGGGACGGATCCACACCGCGGCGCCGAAGGTGGCCCACCAGCTCGTCGGCCACGACGTCATCGCCCACAGTGCAGATCAGGCGGGCCTGGCCACCCAGACTGGCGACGTTCACCGCCGTGTTGCCGCCACCTCCGGGTGCGGCGTCGCGATAGCCGATGGTGACCGTGGGCACCGGAGCCTCCCGTGCGATCCGCGCGCATGACCCCTGTAGCCACTCATCGAGCAGGACATCGCCGACGACCAGCACGCGGCCCCAGGCCAAGGACGGCACCAGCCGCTGAAGTTGCCAACGATCCGGGTCGTCCGAAGCAGCCTGCAGATTCCACGGATGCGACGGTTTCGACGGACCCGATGGATTCTGAGTATTCGGCAACTTCTGCAGCTCCGGAGGACCATTCATGACTGCTCCAGCAGCGCAGCCACAGACTTCTCCACATCGGCCACGGGCACATCCGCCGCGAGCGGTTCCTCGCCCGGACCACGCAGAACGATCGAGCGGACGGCGGTGGGCGGCCCCCACTGTCCGGGAGAGGCGGGCCCGAACACCACCACGGAGGCAACGCCGTACGCGTGGGCCAGGTGTGCCGCGCCCGTGTCCCCGGTCACCACGAGGCGCGCGTCGGCGATCAACGCCGCAAGGTCCTCGAGTCCCAGCCGGCCTGCCAGAACCTGATCGCTGGCCAGACCGGCCAGGTGTGCGGTGCGGCGGGCTATCACGATGTCGGCGGGTCCCCCGGTGAGCACGATGCGGTGGCCGGCCAACCGGCGGGCCAGATCGGCGAAGTACTCGGGAGGCCATCTGCGTCGTGGGTCCGTGCCGCCGACATGCAGAACGACGTGACCGTACGAACTCCTGCGATCCGGACGGCGAATGCCCACCAGTTCGGGGTCTGCGTCCAGACCGATCCAGCGCACGAGCCTGCAGAACCTCTCCCGCTCCGGCTCCTCCGGATCCACGAACCACTCCGGACCGGTCTCCCACACCCCGGGGCACGCGAACGCCACCAGCTCCCTGGGCTCCCGGGTCATCAGCGCCTGATGGCTCTGCGGGCCTCGACCGTGCATGTTGAACGCCACGGCGTCCGACAGATCACGTCGTGGGATCAGCCCATCGACATCAACCGCCCCTGCGACCCCCGGAACGAGATGTACCAGCGGATGCAGCCAACCTGGTGCTGCGATCTCCAGTCGGCGTACCCCATCGCATTGCGCCACGGCGCGCAGGGCCGGGACCGCCGTGAGCAGGTCACCCACACCGGCGGCACGCAGCGCCAGGGCTACGGCCATGAGGTCTCCCCACCAGGGGTGATCATGATCTCCGGGACGGTGGCCGATCCCCGCCGGCGAAGGACGTCCACGATGACCTCCGCCACGTCCTCCGGCACCATCAGGGGGGCGTCGGCGGCCGGCCTGTACTTCTGTGGCCGGCCGTCGAAGAACGGGGTGTCCATCCCCCCCGGCATGACACAGGTGACGCGCAGACGGTGCCCCATCTCCGCATTGAGCGCCCGCGTCAGGCCCACCACGCCGAACTTGGAGGCACAGTAGGCGGAGGCGTCGGGCAAGGCGCGCCTGCCCAAGGTGGATGCCACCGTCACGACCTGCCCCTGGGACTCCAGCAGGGCACTCATCGAGGCCCGAATCACAGCCGCAGTACCCATCAGATTGACCTGAACCACGCGCTCCCAGTCCTCGGTCTTCACCGTCTCGAGCGGGCCGCAGGAGTCGATCGCGGCACAGGTCACCACCGCGTCGAGGCCATCCGCGGCGATGAAGGACGTCACGGATTCGGTCATTGCCGTATCCGCGAGATCGACGGCGAAGTGGACGTGGGAGCGCCGAGGCGCGACGAGGTCCATCACGATCGGTTCTCCACCGGCAGCTGCCACGCCGTCGGCCACCGCTGCGCCGAGCCCGGATGCCCCTCCGGTGATGAGTACCCGGCCTAGGCCGACTGCGTCCGACATGTCTGCTCCTCCACTGCGTGATCCGCTCCACGTGCCGCATGCACGAGGCGGGTACTGCTGCGCCCGATCAGTTCGGGCAGCACAACCACCTGGCCGCCGTAGGCCTGCACCGCGGCGGCCTCCGGGATCGAGTGGCCCCGGTAGTCCCCGCCCTTGGCGAAGATGTCCGGCTTGAGGCGCTCGAGGACCGGGACCGGGGTGCTGGTCTCGAACACCTCGACCGCGTCGACGCAGGCCAAGGCACTCAGGACCCGGCTGCGGTCCGCGGCCGGAACCAGCGGACGGCCCGGTCCCTTGAGTCCGCGCACACTGTCGTCACTGTTGAGGGCGACCACCAGACAGTCGCCCAGCGACCGGGCCGCCTCCAGATACGCCACATGGCCCGCATGCAGCAGATCGAAGCAGCCACCGGTCATCACGACGGTGCCACCGCCGGCTCGCGTGCGGGCGACGACCTGATCGGCACCGATCGGCGTCGGCGCACGGAACTCAGGGGCATCCAGGCCTGCCACCGCTCCCCTGCCCAGGAAGTCCCCGGCTCGCCGAACGCCGGCCGACAGCGCCTGCGCGGCATCAGCCCCGGTGGCCAGGGCGAGGGCGGTACCGGCCGCGAACGCGTCGCCTGCACCGCACGTGTCGCCTGCATGTATCCGCTCGGCGGGCACGACCAGCGGCGGGCTGTCCGGCGCGCACAGGACAACCCCGTCGCGGCCACGCGTAACCGCCACGCCGCTGGCGGACCAGCGCTCGACAAGGTCCGTGCCCTGCCTGATCGCGGCGGCCAGACCGCTGCCTGTCAGGCCTGAGAAGTACGACGCCTCCTGGACGTTGGGGGTAACCAGCGTGACGCCGGGCACGGGCTGTGCGCCGCGAGGATGGGGGTCCCACACAGTGGGTCCCGCCGCCAGTAGCCGACGGATGCCGGGTTCACAGGTGACTCCGAGGCCGTAATCGCTGACCAGCACCGCAGCGGCGGACCGCAACCAGGCGGCGACGTCGTCGGGCACGCCATGAATGCCCGGATGCCCGGTACCGGACTCGTCGATTCGCACCAGCGTGCGGCCATCCACACGCACCCTCGTCTTGACCACGGTGTGTGCGGCGCCGAGATCGACAAGCGTGACGCGTCCGTCCAGCAGCTCCCGCAGTCGCTCACCTGCCTCATCGGCACCGATCGCGGTGACAAGCACGACCGGGCGGTCACGGGCGGCGAGCAGCGCCGCAAGACCGGCACCTCCTGGGCGATCGATCCTCCGGCTGGCATCGACCACCGGGGCCGGTTCGTCGGGGCACATTCGCGTGCAGGAGCCGTCTACATCGACATCCAGGAGGCTGTCGCCCACGACCACCAGCGGCGGCGCGTCGGTCCAATCCGGGGACATCAGAGCACCTGCCGCGAAGTGGCCGGCAATGCGGCGTCGAATGCTGCACAGAGCACGTGAACGGCGACCAGGTGCACCTCCTGGATCGCGCTGGTGGACACGCTCGGCACGGTCGCGGCCTCATCGCAGCGCTGTGCCAAAGGATTGGGGGCAGGTCCGGTGAGACCCCAGGTGCGCACGCCGAGCCGGTTGGCGCGATCAGCCGCCTCGAGAAGATTCGGGCTACGGCCGCTCGTCGACAGCAGAAGGAGCACATCACCGGGATTGGCGTGCGCCTCCACCTGCCGCGCGTACATGTGCACGTGGCCGTAATCGTTGGCGATCGCGGTCAGACTCGAGGTCTCGGCATGCAGCGCCAGTGCGGAGAAGGCCGGGCGGTCGTCCCGGAAACGGCCCACGATCTCCGCGCTCAGATGCTGAGCCTCTGCGGCGCTACCGCCGTTGCCGCACACCAGCAGACGACCGCCCGTGGACAACTTCTCGGCCAGACGTCGGCCCCACGCAGCCACCTTCTCCAGCGCCGGGCCCGCCAGCTCCAGGGCTGACACTGTTGCCGCTCGGTGTTCCTGGACCAAGGGGTCGACCAGGATCTCGATGTCCGGTCCCGAGGTCCGGGCCGCCGTTCGGGGACTCATTACCGCGCCGTCCGTCCCACCGCGACGGACTGCTTCGGTCCGCGCTCCTGCAACATCTGCTGGTACACCGCCTCGGTCGCCTCGGCGACCTCTCGCCAGTCGTACAGACGCTCCACCTTGCGGCGTGCGGCCTCACCCATTCGGGCGCGCCGCCGGGGGTCGTCGAGCAGACGCCGCACGGCCGAAGCAGCCTCACTCGGTGCCTTGGGTGCTACGAGTAGTCCGGTCCTGCCGTCACTGACCGTGTCGAGAAGGCCCCCGACCGCAGATCCGACCACCGGCCGGCCGCAGGCCATGATCTCCAGCGGCACGATGCCGAACGGCTCGTACCAGGGAAGGCACACGGCCACGTCACAGTCGGCCACCAGCTGCGGCACGCGATCGCGGTCCACGGCGCCGACGAAGCGTACCCGATCAGCCACACCGAGCTCCCTGGCCAACGATCGGAGCCGCTTGACCTCCGGGTCGTCGTCCACCTCGGCCGCGGGCGGTCCGCCTGCGACCACCAACTCCGCATCAGGGAGTTCCGTCATCATGCGCACGGCCTCACCAACCCCCTTGCGCGGCACGAGACGGCCCAGCGACAGGACCTGGAACGGACGTCCGTCGGGCCGCACCGAGGGCCGGGGCACGAAGGCCTGCGCATCGACACCACACGGCACGACGTCGATGCGGTCGATCTCGCCACCGAGACCCTGCAACTCACGGACCTCATCACTGCACGTGGCGATGATGCGATCCATGCGAGCGATCAGTTGCCGCTCGGCGGGGATCCGGACATCAGGACTGGTGTCGGCCTGCGCCTGGTGCCGCTTCTTGACCACGCCGAGGGCGTGGAATGTGATCGCCGACGGAATCGCGTACTGCTCGGTGCCCAGTAGGCTCACCACCCCGCTCATCCAGAAGTGCGCGTGGACGATGTCGGGTCGCCAACGACCCCAGTAGCGTGCGAGTTCCTCCGCGAACCGCGGCAGGAATGGCCCGAATTCGTCCTTGGGCACATACGTGGGCGGGCCCGCGTCGACGTGATGCACGCGCAACCGAGGTGCGAGCTCGACGGTGGTGGGCAGGTCAGGGTCGTCGCGCCGGGTGTGCACGACCACCTCGTGACCGCGGGCGGCGAGGTTGCGGGCGAGTGCATCGACGTGGACGTTCTGGCCGCCGGCATCCACACCCCCGAGCACGGCCAGCGGACTGGCATGTTCGGACACCATTGCAATCCTCATCAGAGGACCTCCTTGAGTACTCGGTCCCAGTCGGTCTGGAACCTCTCGAGACTGAAGCGGGAAAGCACGGCCGACCTGTTCCGGCGCCCGGCGGCGTCGGCGGCGGCGTCGTCGTTGAGGTACTCGCGCAGCGCGCTGCGCAGGACATGCGGGTCGTTGGTCAGTACAGCCGCGCTCGCGGCCAGGGACTCGGGTGCCGCCGTGGTCGACAGACCGACCACCGGCATCCCCATCGCCATGGCCTCCAGCAGGGAAAGGCCCAGGCTGGTCCAACGGCACAGGTGCACGTACACCCGGCGCCCGGCGACGAGATCCAGCAACGGATCGTGAGCGATGTCGCCATGACCGAGGATCTTGTGCCGGTGGGCCGAGGTGGTCAGTGCCGCCGTTCCGATGCCGAAGACGTCGACCGCGGCGGAGTCGGCGACGGTCGACAGGAGATCAGTGCCCGTGACGCGTCCCCGGCGAAGGGGTTCATTCACCACCACCGCGGCCCTCGGAAGCGTTCCGCGGTACCGCGGCCCCGGGTCGGGAATCCCATGTTCGATCACCTCGGTCCGCGCCCGCCCGTTGTCCCACATCAGCTCGTTGAAGTGCGTGACATGCACGATCGGGATCCGGCTCTGCTCGGCGAGCGGGTGCCGGCTGGCCACCGGCTGCAGTGGCGCATTGTGTTCGACGAACACCGCGGGCACATCGACCCCTGCCCGCAGACCGCACCACAGGCGAAGCAGGTCGATCTCCTCGGTCCGCTGCAGAACGACCACGTCGAACTGCTCCTGCGCGAGTTCCCCGGGCGAGACGGCGCGGGCGGACGCCGGCCATGCGTAGGTGGCCGGCAGACCACGGCCGTCGGGTCCTCGGTCCGGTGTCAGGGGAACGAGCACCTCGTGGCGGCCGTGGACGAACGCCGTCGCCCAGGCGCCGTGGACATGCCACATGAGCACTTTCATGCGACCACCCGCGTGAGGGTCTCGACAGCGGCCAGGACATCGCGCGGACCGACCGAGCGCAGACATGGGTGACCCGCGACCGGGCATTCCCGCGCCCGGGTCTGTGCACATGCCGCGTATTGGTCGCCGAGCACGAGAAGCCGGTCGGTGTAGGGAGCCCACTTGTGCGCCGGTACGACCGGCGAGAACAAGGACACCACAGGTGCGCCGAGCGCTGCTGCCAGATGTGCGGGGCCCGTGTTGCCCACCACCACGGCCTGTGCTCCCCGCAGCACTCCAGCCAGCTGTGCCAGTGTTGTACGCCCGCCGAGATCGACGCCGTGGGCGCCTGCGACGTGGGCAGTCAGTGCGCGCTCATCGGGGCCGCCCGTGACCACAACCCGGTGACCTTCACGCTGCATGAGTTCCACCGCATCGCGCGCCAGGTCCGGATCCCACATGCGTGCCGGGACCTCAGCGCCGGGGTGCAGCACCACGTACGGTCCGCCCGGAGCCCAGCCCGGCACCTCCGGTAGGTCCTCACGGATGCGGGGACCCTCGCCATCGGCGGGGTACCCCGCGGCCTGCGCGATCGCAGCGGCTCGCTCGGCCTCGTGCAGACCGTCGTCGACCCGCACGCGCACGTCGAGCAGACTTCCCGGGTAGTCGTCGCTGACCCCGCAGATCCGGCCCACCCGCGCCGCGCGCAAGAGCATGGCCATGGGCAGCGAACTCTGGAAGGACGAGGTCAGGATGACCGCGTCGTCGAAGCGGCGGCGGTACAGGCGCCAGCTCAGCGATGCGAGGTCGCGTGCGCGCAAGGGCGGAGGATCGCCGTGCACCCACGGGGCATCGAAGACCAGGATCTCACTGACGTCCGGCAGCAACTGCGCCGCTGCCAGACCCTTGCGCGAACACAGAAGGGTGACGCTGGCACCCGATCGCGCGACGGCGCGCACCGCTGGTCCGGCCAGCAGCACGTCACCGGCGCTGTCGAGCCGGGTCACCAACGTGCGCGCACTCATGCGGGCATCACCCACTGACCCGCGAGGACCCAGTCGACTGCTGACAGAAGGTCTCGGCAGACGAGCCGGGAACGCCGCATCTCCGAGGCCCGTGTCCGATCGGTGAGGACGAGGATCCCGGTGGCACCGGCAGATTCGGCAGCTCCCACGTCCATGACGGTGTCCCCGATGACGACCACGGTGCGCGCATCGACTCCCAGAGCGTCGGCGGCACGCAGAATCAGACCGGGCGCGGGTTTGCGGCAACTGCACTCGTCGGCGGGAGCGTGCGGGCAGTACTGCCACGTGTCGAAGGGTCCGACCACTTCGTCAACGCGCGCGTTGACCTTCTCGACCTGCTCATGGGTGAGCAGTCCCAGACCGATTCCTGCCTGGTTTGTCACAACCCCGACGGGAATACCCGCGGTGCGCAGGCGGGCCACAGCTTCCACCGCGCCCGGCATGGGGCGCACCAGGTCCGGATCCCCGTTGTAGGGCGGGTCGTCGATCGTCAGTGTGTGATCACGATCGAACAGCACCGCGTTGACGGCCATCATGTTCAGTCCTCACTGGTCCTTCCGGAAGAGAAGAACAGGTCAATCAAGATGTGGGCTTTTTCCCGGTCCGCCGGTTTCCATACCGGAACTGCAGGACGGTCGGCGGGGCCGGTTGGCAGGGCTTGGCAACTCGCCGGCCGGCGGAGGGCCGGCCGGCGAGTTGCACGAATCAGGCCGCGCGCCGTCCGGGCTCTGCGCCGTCCTCGGACTGCCACGACCGCGGCAGCGGGACGTCGTTCAAGACGTGGTCGCGCAGCGCCGCCAGCGTCCTGGTGATCAGGCGGGACACGTGGACCTGCGACAGTCCGAGCGCCTGCGCGGTCTCGGACTGGGTCTGCTCGCCGTAGAAGCGCATGAGCAGGATCTCCCGCTCGCGTTCCGGCAGCTGCTGCAGAGCCGCGCGCACGGCTTCCCTCATCTCCACGTAGTCGAGATCCGGGTCGAGGTCGCCCACCAGATCACCGAACGCCTCATCGCCGTCCTCGCCCATCGGGTGGTCGAGGGACTTGGAACTCATCGCCTCACCGCGCGCCTGCATAGCCTGCAGGACCTCTTCCTCCACAAGGCCCAGGTGCTCGGCCACTTCGGCGGGAGTCGCATCCTTTCCATGCGTGGAGCGCAGCTCGTCGGACACCCTCTGCACCTTCAGCGTGACCTCCTGAAGGCTGCGCGGGACGCGGGCCGCCCACGCGTGATCACGGAAGTGCCGACGCAGTTCGCCGAGGATGGTGGGCACGGCGAACGAGTGGAACTCGGTCCCGAAATGGGGATCGAACCGCGACGCCGCTCGCACCAGGCCCAGCGAGGCGACCTGGACGAGGTCGTCTATCCGCTGCCCGCGGCCCGCATACCGATGTGCCAGCTGGCGGGCCAGGGGCATGTAGGCCAGGGCCAACTCCGTGCCCTCCTCGGTCAGAGGCGCCGTGCTGCTCACACGAACCGGTTCCGGGGCGGGATCGCCCAGGACCCGCTCGTACATCGACAACAAGTGCTGCCCCACCGCGGGCTTCTCGTGCAATGCGTGCAGACGCAACCACGCAGCCGAGCCCATGCCACGGCACCGCAGCGGATCGCCCAGAAGCTCGCCGACAGCCTCTCCGAGGCCTCGCACCCCGTCGTCCGGCTCGATCAGTACACCGGTCGCTCCGGGGACGATGTGGTCGAGATGTGCCTCACGTGCGACCGCCACGGACGTGACACCGTGAGACGCGGCCTCCAGCACGTGTGCCCCGTTGCGGGCACCCTCCGCACCCGCCACGAGCAGTAGCGCGTCGCGCCAGACGGCCGTTCGTGCCTGACCGCGCAACCCCGGACGGTGGTCGACCATGGCCCGAACACCAAGTTCGTCGGCGACCGCCCGGAGGCGTCGCAACTTCTCCTCACCTATGTGCCCGAGCAGCACGAGCCGCTTGGGTCCCCACAAGGGCATCGACCTGATGAGCGACTCCAAGCCGGGTCCAGTGGACAGGCTCACCACATGGCCGTCCTGAGGACGTGTCGGCATCGGCGTGGCCGGCGCAGGCACCCCCATCACACCCGCTGGCAGCGAGCGGACGCCGGCCTCACGCCAGCGCTGCTGCTCAGAGGTCGACAGAGGCAGGATTGCGTCCACCTGTCTGGCGAGTTCCTCCTCGAGCCGCGCGGGCGAGGGGTTCTCGTCGAACGTGGCCACGACCGGTAGATCATCAGGGCGGACGTGCAGAGCGGCCAGCGTGGCCACCACCCCGACTGCGTGCACCACCTCTGGGCGCTTGTGGCGCCAACTCGCGAGGAGCTGGTCGCCGCAGGCCGTGACTGCGGCGCCGATGTCACCTGCGGTGGCAATGTCGAAGTCCGCCTCACCCCCGGCGCGCCGGATGGAGTCAACGAGGGCACGGACCCCGCTGCGGGGAACGTGCGTCACATCGGACAGGGGACGGGATACAACGTGGATGAACATAGGAAACCTCGCTCAACAGGAGTGTGGAGCGACGCGGCCTGGTGTCTGAAGCTCACGTCGGGATGCAGAAGTCGTACCGAGAGGTACCGATCGACGGGTGGATCCAACGTCTCTGTAGATCCGAGAGTGCGCCGGATTCTCGACGCACGAACTACAGTACATGTTTCGGTAGGTCCCGTAAAGGTGCATTTCGGATTGATTGATCAACCACTGCTGCGGGCTTCGATGGCCGCCTGTAGTTGTGCCTGCGTCATCCGGGAGCGATGCTCCACCCCGGCCCGGCGGGCCATTTCGTACAGTTCCGTCTGCGACCGGCGACGCCGCGAACCGCTGCTCGAACCGCGCAGCTGCGCGTCGCGGCGGATCCGGAAGACCTTTCCCAGGCGGCGGCGTTCGTCGAGTCCGAGTTGCTCGAGCAGCGCGACGATGTGCCGCTCGATGCGGATCAGCCCCTCCGCGGCGCCGGTCAGTTCCTCACGAGCCGGATGGCTGGACTCCGCGCACATCCGGATGTCGGCGATCTCCTCAGCGGGCCATTGCGACGAAGACCCAAGCGCCGCGGCGGTCGGGTAGACCTCCGCGGTGGCGGCCAGTACGTGTGCACGCAGCGCCTTGTGCAACTCCTGGGCCGGGTCATGGAAACCCCGGCTGGACCGGCCGCACCGGTCCAGGAGTTGCCGTAGACGGCGGTGTTCGGAACCGAGAACGAGAACGATGTCGACAGCCATGCGAGAAGGTACCCGGGCACGCGGGCACCATACGCCGCGAGCGAGCTCAGCGGCTCACTTCGGCCAATCGTGCATCCACCAGCGCCCCGATGAGATCCGCCGGCAGGGGCTCATCGACGGCGAACCGCAGCGCCCCCTTCGACCATTGGTAGCCGGCCAGCGCGTCGGCCATCTTCGCCAGGACCGAGCCACTCATCGGCAGGTAGGAGCAGTGGTTCTTCGCCGCGGAGTACCCGGCGACCGCCTTGCCGTCGACGGCGAAGGCCGGCACCCCGTAGGAGATGACCTCCTCAGCGTCCGGCAGGTGCGCCTGCAGGCGGGCCCGTACCACCTCGAGGGTCGCGCGCTGCGGCTGCGGCACCCCGTCCAGATATGCGTCAACCTCGGCTGCCGTCACGCCCACATCGTAGGGGCACCCGTCGGCGCACCCCCGATCGTGGTCACAATGGCGGAAGGGGAAGGGAGGCGCACGTGCCATTCACCATCGCTGTGGTCGGCCCTGCGCAGGCCCAGCCCGATGAACTCCAGGCGGCCGAAGAGGTCGGCCGTCTTCTCGCAGCAGGCGGACATGTCGTGGTGACCGGGGGCCACGGCGGCGTCATGGAGGCGGCTGCCCGCGGGGCGGCGATCAACGACGGCGTGGTCGTCGGCATCCTTCCCGGACTCGAGCGCGACGCCAACCCGTACGTGACCATCGGCCTACCCACCGGCCTCGGCGAGATGCGCAACGCGCTGATCGTCCGTTCCGCGGACGCCGTCATCTGCGTGGGGACCAGTTGGGGTTCGCTCAGTGAGGTCTCGCTGGCCATGCGGACCCGGATCCCCGTGGTGATGGTCGGTGGCTGGAACATCCCGGAGGGCCCGCAACGTGCGGAGCATCCGGGCGACGCGGTACGGATGGCTCTGCGCCTGGCCCACCGGCGGCGCCACCCGTGATCGTCCCCGGCGCCCAGTGCTGCGCCGTGACCAGTTCTCGGGGCGCGAATCCGTCAGCCGCACGACGGTCCAGCGCGGGGCCTGTCAAGAATCAGAGGGCGGCGGGATCCCTCGATCCAGCCGCCCTCACCGATCCCGGTCGGTTCAGACTCCGACCGTCTCCCCTGGCTTCTGGCCCTCGCCGGGCAGATCGAGCGAGCCCTCGCCCGCATCGGAGATCTGCGACGGGGACACCCGCTTGCGGAACACCCAGTACGTCCACGACTGGTAGGCCAGCACGATGGGCGTGAAGATGACGGCCACCACGGTCATGATCTTCAGGGTGTAGTCGGTGCTGCTCGCGTTCCAGATCGTCAGTGACAGCGCCGGGTCGTTGGACGCCGGCATGACGTTCGGGTAGAGCACGCTGAACAGGTACGCGACGGCACCGGCGAGCGTGATCGCGCTGAAGATGAACGACCAGCCCTCACGGCCCGCCCGGTTCATCGCCAGGCCGGCCAACCAGCACACGGCCGCCACGACCACCAGCGCCCACGTCCAGGCCTTGTCGCTGTAGGCCAGTTGCGTCCACAGCAGGAACACCACGGCGAGCACGGTCGCCACGAGCCCGACCTGTCCGGCCACCTTGTTGGCACGCACGCGCAGATCACCGTCGGTCTTGAGCGCCAGGAAGATCGCACCGTGGGTCATGAACAGCGTGAGGGTGGTGAGCCCGCCGATCAGCGCGTACGGGTTGAGGAGGTTGAAGAACCCGCCGTCGTACAGGCTGTTGCCGAACTCGCCCTGCTTCATGGGCACACCGCGCACGATGTTCGCGAACGCCACACCCCACAGCAGCGCGGGCAGGAAGGAGCCCACGACGATCGCTGCGTCCCAGCGCTTGCGCCAGGTCAGGCTCGAGCGCTTGCTGCGGTACTCGAAGGCCACACCACGGATGATCAGCGCCACGAGGATGAGCAGCAACGGCAGGTAGAAGCCGCTGAACAGCGTCGCGTACCACTCCGGGAACGCCGCGAAGGTCGCGCCACCGGCCACCAGCAGCCACACCTCGTTGCCGTCCCAGACCGGGCCCAGCGTGGTGAGCATCGCCCGGCGCTCCTGCTCGTTCTTGCCCAGCACAGGGAGCAGGATGCCGACGCCGAAGTCGAAGCCCTCGAGTACGAAGTAGCCCATCCACAGGACTGCGATGAGAATGATCCAGATCTGTTGGAGT
>WBZQ01000210.1_pt2 | contig 49591 bp, 40 predicted proteins | sample 5204251 | NCBI WGS metagenome assembly WBZQ01 (sample SAMN12412402, study PRJNA552823) | activated sludge metagenome | isolation source: activated sludge from nitrification reactor of wastewater treatment plant... | place: USA: Virginia | collected 2017-09 | reverse complement strand
TGCGCTGCCGGTCGGCCACCGCCATCCAGACCGTGCCTACCGGCTTTTCCGGGGTGCCGCCGTCCGGCCCGGCGATGCCGGAAATGGCCAGGGCGACATCCACTCCCAGGGTATCCAGCGCCCCCCGGGCCATTTCCCGGACGGTTTGTTCGCTCACGGCGCCGAAGCGGGTGAGGGTGCCCGGATCGACACCCAGCAATTTGGTTTTCATTTCGTAGGAATAGGTGACCACCGTGCCTGGAAAGTAAGCCGAAGCCCCCGGTACACTGGTGATAAGGTGGGCTACGTAGCCGCCCGTGCAACTTTCGGCCGTCCCGAACTGCTTTCCCTGCTCTTGCAGGATTTTTCCGATCATCTGTGGCAGCGTCTCCTCTTCCCGGCCAAAGACGATGTCGGGAAGCAGGGCCTCCAGTTCGGCGATCTTTACATCCAGTTCGGCATCCAGGCGCTCTTTCGCGTCGGGAGTAACTTCAGCGTTCCACACCCCGCTGAGCCGCAGGCGCACCTGGCCGAGCGAGGGCAGATAAGCCAGCCGGATATGAGGCGGAAGCGCGTCTTCGAATTGTTCGATGCGCCGGGCGATCATGCTTTCACCTTCTCCCACGGTGGCCAGCGTGCGGTGGACAATGGGCTGCATCCGGAAATGCGTTTGCAGGCGCGGCATCACCTCGGCAGTCATCAGATGCTCCATTTCGAAGGGTACGCCGGGCAGCGACACGTATACTTTTCCATCCTGTTCGAACCACATACCCGGAGCGGCTCCCACTTTATTGGTCAGGATAACGGCTTTGTCGGGCAGGGTTGCCTGCTCGTCCATCGCCGGCGGCAGGGGGCGTTCGATCTTTTCGAAATACTGCCGGATGCGGTCGTATGTAGGCTGGTGAAAAGACATGCCGGAACCGAAGAGTTCGGCCAGCGTTTTTTTGGTCAGGTCGTCTTTGGTGGCCCCGAGGCCGCCGGTCATGATCACCGCTTCGGCGTTTTGGGCGGCGTGGCGGATGCCCTGGAGGATGGCGTCGCGCGTATCCCCTACGGTACTTTTTCCGGTAACGCGGATACCCCGCAGGTTCAGTTCGCGGCTCATCCAGGCCGAATTGGTATCTACGATCTGGCCGATGAGGATTTCATCGCCAATGGTAAGGAGGTGTACGGTCATGCTCGATGGCGGTAAGGCGGGTTATAACAGATGGGAAACAAGAGAGTTTTAGAAACTTTTTGTTTGTTTTTTGGCAAAAATAGCCGGTTTGAAACGAAAAGCCTTTTACTTTTGCCGTTGCCATGCCCTGCCCGCCGGTTTGGCCTCCGGCAGGGGCGGCTTTTACAAGTCGGCTGTTACAACAATGATCTACGACGAATTCGGATTTGAAGAAGAAAACGAGGACTCCGGTCAGCCGGCGGAGCCCCACGTGCCCATACGGATGCAGTTCCCGCCGGCCGGATCGCACTACCTGGGCGGTATCAGCGACGGCTGGGAATACCGCACCGTATTTGCGGGGTCAAAGTTGGAGTACACATACGAAATGGTGAAACAGTTTTTGCGCGAAGAAGGCTACGGTGATATTCCCCTTCCGGAAACGGCCGGAGATCTGAAGTTATTCAAACGGCCGCGGGGCCGGCAGTTGCAGCTGTTCGGCGAGCAGGGCTACGTGCACAATCCGGTCAAAATTCTCTTCCCCGTCGACTCCCGTCCACGCAACGGTTTGATCCTGTGCGTATACAACGAACAGATGGCCGGACACCTGCTGCGTTTTCACGGAGTTTATCAGCCGGCCCTTTAAAAACGATAACGCCGGTGCGCAATTGCCGCGCCCGGCGTTAAACCAAACCAAACCCTTACTGTGTGTTTTTTTACGACCTGGTTTTCAGGTTTCCCTTTGCAACCCTCCCCGCTGTTGGGGAGGGCCGAAAGAGATTTTTGCTTATTTGCCGGGTTTCCGGGGTATCAAACACGGGTTGTCTTTTCGGGTTATACGTGAGTTGGGGTTATTGAGCGTAATTTGGGTAATTAGAGGTAATTACCGTAATTACCGTAATTACCGTAATTACCGTAATTTCCTGCCATTACCCAAAGTATTGCCGCAGGGCGTCGAGGAAAATATCTTTCTGGCCGGCCGAAACGACAAGGGTTACTCCATTCTGCATGACCACGTGGCCGCCCTTGCCGCGCACATATTTTTTGATGTGTTTCAGATGGATCGTATGCGAGCGGTGAATCCGGGTAAAGGCCTTTTCGGGCAACATCTGCTCCACTTCCCGCAGCGTACGGCAAACCAGGATATGTCGCTTGTCCGTAAAATGCAGCAGCGTGTAGTTGCCGCTGGCTTCGAGGTAAGCGATGTTCCTTACTTTTTCAAAACACAGCCCTTCCATGGTGGGCAACACGATCTTCTTGGACGTGGTATGCTGGGCGCTGTACTCGGGCACTAATGAAACCGCACGAGCGCTACGGTTCGGTTCATTGGAATCGGTGATGCTGCGAATGGGTACGGCGTTCAACATAACACAACGATTTGCTTGAATGGACGTTTAGTCGGAAAAAATGGTTGGTTACCTTCCGGAAAATGACGTAAATCTGATATTCTTGTCAGTATCTCCGGTGCGTAGTGTATCTTAGGGAGATTTATCTCTCGGTACAAAAGTACCCGGCCACAGCAGCGCCGGCAATCCAACTTTTGGGCAAAAGTCAGGCTTCCGGACACCATTTCGGATTTGGAGAAGTGACGAAAAAGCGACACTTTTGGCGCGTTAATGTTATGGCCAAGACTCCTTCCGACAAACTGTACCGCCTGATCCGCTCGCTCTCGCCGCAGGAAAAGCGCTATTTCCGTCTGTTCGTGGGCCAAAAAGCCGAGGTAAACGGCCAGTATCAATACCAGCAGTTGTTCGAAGCGATCGCCGACATGGCCGTGTTCGACGAAGCGGCCCTGAAACGCAAAATTTACAAAAACCAGCCCCCTGAAGGAAAAAAATACTCGGAATTAAAGGCCTATCTGTATGAACTGGTCCTGAAAAGCCTGCAATCGTTCGACGAACAACAGTCGGTCGAGTACCGGCTCAACCATCTGCTGCAAAGCGTGGCGGTACTGTACAAGCGGGGGCATTACGACGATTGCCGCGACCTGCTCTACAAGGCGGGCAAACTGGCCCGGCAATACGAAAACTTCGGCCACCTGCTGGAAGTCATCCGCTGGGAGAAACAACTGGCCTACACGCGCATGGACGTCGATTTTTTGCACAAACAACTGGAGCAGCTCCAGTTCGAGGAGGACCGGGCCCTGTCGCAGCTGCGCAACATCGCCGATTACCGCAAAGCCTTTTTTCAGGTGTATGCCACCATCAAGCGGGAGGCACAGCACCGCGGCTTCGACCGGATGGACCGCCTGCGCAACCTCGTCCGCCAGGATCATTTCAGCGATCCCGACAAAGCCGAATCGCATAAAGCGCGCGTGCTGTACTACCGGACCATCAATCTTTACTACTACGCGGCGCTTGAATACGAACAATTCTACGAAAGCGGGAAAAAACTGATCGCGCTGCTGGAATCACAGCCCCATTTCCTGCGCGAAAACCTGTCGGACTACATCGCCGCCCTGAGCAACCTGATCCTTTCCTGCGGCATGTCGCAGCGCTACGGGGAAGTGCGGGAATGCCTGGAAAAATTGCGCGGCCTCACCCCGATCACCGAAGACGACCGCCGCAAGATCCACCGGCAGTACTACACCAATAAGTTTGCGCTGTGTACGTTCACCGGCGAATTCGAGGAAGCGCGCCGGGAGATGGACGGCTGTCTGCGGGAGGCAGCCGCTTTTAACTCCCACGACTATGAAACGGCGAGTTTTTACTTCCAGTTCTGCACGATCTGCTTCGGTTGCGGCGACTACGACGGCGCGCTCAACTACTTCAATCAGTGGCTCAACCAGCCCCGCTCGGTGGATCGTGAGGACTTGCAAAGCCTGGCGCGCATCCTGTCGCTCATCCTGCATTTCGAAATGGGCAATACCATGCTGCTGGAATCTCTGCTGCGCTCCACCACGCGGTTCCTGCAAAAGAAAAACCGCCTCTACGATCTCGAGCGGCGGTTTATGTATTGCATGTCGGACTTGATAAAACAACACTCTCTCCGGGAGCAGCAGGCAGTCTTTCAAAAAATGAAGACCGATCTGACAGAGCTGGCCATATTGCCCGGAGCGAATGCATTGCTGCAAACATTTGACCTTGAAGCCTGGCTCGATGCCAAGATGACAGGCCGAACGTTTGCAGCATCCGTGGCGGAAAAATCGAAAAAAACCGGTAGCGAACCGGAACCGGCAGTTAGCCCCCCGAAATAAGGTTGTTGGTGCCGTCTGCCCCCACGTCGGAGCGGGTGTCCACGGCGGTCCAACGAACGCGGTAGTTGAACCGGCGGCCCTTGATTACAGCACCGCCTTTGAGCCGGTTGAGCTGATCTTCGTCCAGGGTGGTGACGAAGCTTTGCAACTGGAGGTCGCTGAGTTTGAGTTTTTCTTTTGCCATACGATAACAGTTTTAAAAATGAATTGGTCGGAAAAGCAAGCGAAAGTTAATAACCAAGCAAAAGGGACTGTTTACCAATTTTTTGGAAAAGTCAGGTTTCCAGCAGGATTAATTTGGCCGGTTGGCAGATTTATCCCGGCCTTGTTGTTCAAATATACGTAAAAACCAATTCCGGTTCAAACCCTGCCCGGATCAGCGAGGCCGCCGTTTTTTCCCGCGCCTGGTCGTCGTCCCGGTATTGCCGGCGTTTTTTTTCCAGCAGTTGCTTCAGCAGATCTATGTATTCCGCTTCGTCGATGGAATCGAGCGCCCGCCGCACCAGGTCCGGGTCGATGTCGCGCATCCGGAGTTCCTGGCGAATGCGGATGCGCCCCCAGTGGTTTATCCGGAATTTGCCGCCGGCATAAGCCAGGGCAAAGCGCTCTTCGTTGAAAAATCCGTCCTCGCGCAGCACCTCGAAGATCTGGTCGGCGTCCTGGCCGCGCAGGCCCAGTTCGGCGAGTTTGGTCCGGACTTCTTTGGAGCAGCGTTCGCGGTAGGCGCAGAAGTGCTCCAGTTTGGCCAGGGCTTCGTCGGGCGTAATGGGTTTGCCCGGCGGTCGTTTGTTGCGTTGAAAGGCCATTGTCGTCAGGGGAATCGCACCAGCACCAGGCGAAGTTTGTTGCGGAATTCGGAAGGGATCAGGCACTCGCCGGCGCTGATCTGCAGCGCGTCGCGGAAGCGCAGGCGCAGGTTTTGCCCCACGGTATTGAGCAGGCTGTTCCGGTCGAAATCGCCGGCGGGCGAGATGACGTATTCGCTACAGGTATTTTCGTATTTGATCTCGTCATTGAACAGGATGCGCATCTTGTCGGGGCTGCGTACCAGAAAAAAGGAGGAGAAGGTGCCTTCGTCGTCCTGGGAATACTGCTTTTTGTGCAAAACGGTTTTCCAGTGCGCTATCCCGTCGGGATTCAGGGCGATCACGAATACGTCGTCGTAGTAGAAATCGATCACCATACGCATGCCTTCCCGCCAGAACCCGCGCCCGGCCGAGGTGCCGCGCTGGATCTCGTGCCGCCGTTCGGCCACCATCACTACGCCGCCGTCCTGGCGCAGGATGAGTTGGGTAATGTCGGCATCGTTGATGCCTTTGTTGTCGTCGGCGACGTCCTTCTGCCGCAGTACGGACATGAATTTATCGTCGAACGGTTCGTAGTGCAGGGTGTGCCCCCGGTTGTCGCCGGGTTTCACGGCCAGAAAGAAAATGCCGTTGGCCCGGTCGCGGTTTTTTTCGCCGTACAGTCCGGCCGCCACCAGGCGGTGGTTCTGGTTGTCGTAGGCGAAGCGCATGTCGTTGGTGAAGGCTTCGTTCAGGGGGATGCGGGTCAGCGTTTCGATGCCGCCGGAAATATTCCATATTTCAAAAGCGTGCTCTTCGAGTTTCGACTTGCGGTTGTTCTTTTCGTTGATGATAAAAAAGTCCCCGGCATTGCTCAGCGCCATGGCTTTCACCCCCGATTCGTAAAAATCGTCGTCGACGTCAATGGTCTTGTCCCACAGCACCTGCATCTTGTCCAGGCGGAAGCAGGTGATCTCCAGTTTGTTGTGCTCGGCGGTGTTGAACACGGCAAAACAGTTTTTGTCGTCGCTGCGCACCACTTCCAGGGCCGGCGGAGAAAAAACCCGCTCGCCGTAGTCTTTTACCGTCATGCTGTCGATGAAGTTGGCGCCGGGGTCGTACTTGTGGACCCGCAGCACCGAGCGGCTGCGCCGGCGTATTTTGTGGATGACCGAGAAGTCATTTTTCCCGCCGATCACCGCCAATACCTGTACGCCGCGTTTGTCCAGATCCTCTATGCTGCGGGTCCACGACAGGCGCATCTGCCCGTCGAAGGCCTGCACCTCGAAATCGTCGTATTTGTCGCGAAACAACAAAATGCGGTCGCGCATCCGGCCGATCAGTTCGTAGCCGAAGTCGTTACGGATGGACAGGGCTTCGGAAATGTACATGGACTGGCTTTCGGCTGCCAGGGGCAAAAGGCAAAGGGCAAGCGGCAAAAGGCAAAAGGCAAAGGGCAGGGAGCAACCGATAAAAATACCGGAAAAGCAGGGCACAATGGGGGAAGTGGAGCGTCTCATAGCCTCGTTTTTTGATTTGCAATGATTTCTCTTAAAAACCTTTCAAATTTCGGGAGAATTTTGCGCTTATGAAAATCCTGATCATTAACGGGCCCAATCTCAACTTGTTGGGCCGGCGCGAGCCGGACATTTACGGCAGCCGCACTTTCGAAGACTTTTTCGGGGAGCTAAAGGTTGCCTTTCCCGGCGTCGATCTGGAATACTTTCAGAGCAACCACGAAGGCGCGCTGATCGACAAACTGCACGAAGCCGGTTTTTCCGCCCGCGGCATCGTGCTCAACGCCGGCGCCTACACCCATACCTCCATCGCCCTGGCCGACGCCATAGGAGCCATCACCGCGCCGGTCGTCGAAGTGCATATCAGCAACGTGCACCGGCGCGAGGCGTTCCGGCAGCACTCCTATTTATCGGCCAAATGCGTGGGAAGCATCGTGGGGCTGGGGCTGGAGGGTTACCGGCTGGCTATCACGTATTTTATTACCCATTACAATACTCGTTTCTAAATTTTCCAAAATAAATTAACTTTGTCATCTTAAAAGATATGAGAAATGGCAACAAAAAAAAGAGTACATGTAATAAAAAGAACTGATGGTTGGGTTGTAAAAAAAGAAGGCGCCGAAAGGGCATCTCGAAAGTACAACACGAAGCAAGAAGCAGTAGAATCGACAAAAAATTATCGTGATAAAGGACACGACATCGTGATCCATAAAAAGGATGGTACCATCGAAAAATGGACAAGAGGCTGAATCAGGTCAGGTTATAAGGCATTCACAATAATTTTTAATCTAATATTTCAACGCTTCTTGATGACTAACCATTTTGAACGCAACGTTTTTATCAACTGCCCATTTGATGAAGAATACAGTGTTCTCCTGAAACCACTTATGTTCACCCTCAGATATTGCAAACTTTTCCCCCGTATTGCAACTGAGAGACTGGATTCAGGCGAAATCAGACTGGATAAAATAGTAGAGATGATACGGGAATCAAAATATAGCATTCACGATCTTTCCAGAATTAAATCCAGTAAAAAAGGCGAATATTACCGCCTGAATATGCCATTGGAAATAGGTTTGGACTTAGGGTGCAGATACTTCCACTCAGAAGAAAAATATCGTAGTAAGAAGTCATTAATCCTTGAAGGGGAGCGTTTCAGTTTTCAAAAAGGGTTGTCTGATCTCTCAGGTGTTGATGTAAAGTGCCACGACAATGATGCAGAAAAAATCATAGAATCGGTTCGATATTGGTTGGTTGAAGCAGGGCGCAGTAAAATTCCTGGCCCGAGTATGATCTGGGATGAATATAACATTTTCCTCACAGACCTATCCGAAGAGTTTTTAAAACGAGGTTTTAAGCATCATCAGATCAATTCAGTACCCATTCCTGAATTTTTAGACTTTTTAAACAAATGGCTTGTAAAAAAAGCCAAAGAGAAAAAAGACAACTAATCCACCACCATCGCCGCCTTATCCAATTCCTGCTGCACCATGTTTTGCGGCAATTCCCGGAATTCGTACTGCTGGTTGCGCAACTGCGGCGTAAAGCCCGCCTCGCGGATCGCCTGCTGGATGCCGTCGGCCGTGAAGCGGAAGCGCGCACCGGCGGCGGATACCACGTTCTCCTCGATCATGATACTGCCGAAGTCGTTGGCGCCGGCGTGCAGGCACACCTGGGCTACCTGTTTGCCCACGGTCAGCCACGAGGCCTGGACGTTGACGATGTTGGGCAGCATGATGCGGCTCATGGCGATCATGCGCACGTATTCGTCGCCGCTGACGGCGTTGCGGGCGCGTTTGATCTTTTTCAGGATGGTATCCTCGTCCTGGAACGGCCAGGGGATGAAGGCCAGGAAACCCTTGGCGTCGGCCGGTTTCTCCGACTGCACCTGACGCATGGCGGCGAAGTGCTGCATCCGCTCCAGGTTGGTCTCGATATGGCCGAACATCATGGTGGCCGAGGTTGTCAGGCGCAATTTGTGGGCGGCACGCATCACGTCGAGCCATTCCTCGCCGCCGCACTTGCCCTTGGAGATCAGGCGCCGCACGCGGTCGCTGAGGATCTCGGCGCCGGCGCCGGGCAGCGAGTCGAGACCGGCTTCCTGAAGTTCCTTCAGTACATCGTAGTGGCTCATGCCCTCCAGTTTGGCCACGTGGGCAATTTCCGGCGGACCCAGGGCGTGCAGTTTCAGGTTGGGGTACATGCTTTTCAACTGCCGGAACAGGTCGGCGTAGAAACGCAGGCCCAGGTCGGGGTGATGCCCCCCTTGCAGCAGCAGTTGTTCGCCGCCGAAGCGGAAGGTTTCCTCGATCTTCTGTTTGTACTCCCCGATGGTGGTGATGTACGACTCCTCGTGGCCCGGCCGCCGGTAGAAATTGCAGAACTTGCAGTTGGCGATGCACACGTTGGTGGTGTTCGAGTTGCGGTCGATGATCCAGGTCACGGTTTTGCCGGGCACGTGGTGCTTCCGCAGGGCGTTGCCGACGTGCATCAGTTCGGCGGTGGAGGCATTTTCAAAGAGGAAAACGCCTTCTTCGGGTGTGAGCCATTCGAGGCGCAGGGCGCGGTGGAGGAGGTCGGAGATGTGCATAGGTGTATGTCGAAACACCAGTTTCGACCGGGTTTGGAACGCCGGGGTGCTGTTCCGGGTGATAAATGCCAAAACGGCGTTGCGGCGTGCTTTCAATTTTTATTGAAAACAAAGATGCGAAGGTAAGGTTGAGGGGAAATTTTTTGAAGCGGAACTCTTCCCCTCCCTTTCCCGTTCTCCCCATCCTCTCCAACTCACCGCCTTTTCCTTCCATCAAAAACAAAACATTTTGTTGTGCAAAATACTACTTTTGCGCAACGCCCCGTTTTCCCGATCTTATGACTGAAACAAAAACAATCGAAACCCGCCTGCAACGTATCGGGCGGGTGCTGCGGCAGGCGGTGCGCGGCGAGGAACAGGAGTTCACCTCCGGCAGCATCGACCGCGCCATCGTGCTGCTGTCCATCCCGATGATCCTGGAAATGGCCATGGAATCGCTGTTCGCTGTGGTGGACGCTTTTTTCGTGGCCAAAGTCGGCGTGGAAGCCGTGGCGACAGTGGGCCTGACCGAGTCGGTGCTCACGCTGGTGTACTCCATGGGCATCGGCCTGAGTTCGGCGGCTACGGCCATGGTGGCGCGCCGGGTGGGCGAAGGCGACCGCGAAGCCGCGGCCAAGGCCGGCGCCCAGGTCATCCTGATCGCACTGGTGATCTCGGTGCTGATCGCCGTGCCGGGTTTCTTTTTTGCCGAAGACATCCTGCACCTCATGGCCAGCGACCAGAGTGTGGCCTCCACCGGCCACCATTTCACCCGCCTGATGCTGACCGCCAACCTGCCCATCCTGCTGCTGTGGATGCTCAACGGCATCTTCCGCGGCGCCGGCGACGCCGCCACCGCCATGCGCGCGTTGTGGATCGCCAACGGGGTGAATATCGTGCTGTGCCCGCTGTTCATTTTTGGCTGGGGACCGGTGCCGGCCTTCGGGGTACTGGGTTCGGGCATCGCCACCACCATCGGCCGCTCCACCGGGGTGCTGTACCAGTTGTGGAACCTGTTTGAGGTGGGCAAGATCGTCAAACTGCGTTGGCAGCAATTCCGGCCGGACGGCGACATCATTACGCGGCTGCTCAAACTCTCGGCGGGCAGCACGGGGCAGTACCTCATCGCTTCAGCCAGCTGGATCTTCATGATCTACATCCTGGGCCAGATCAGCAAGGAGGTCACGGCGGGCTATACCATCGCCATCCGCATCGTCATTTTCGCGCTGCTGCCGGCCTGGGGCATGGCCAATGCCGCCGCCACGCTGGTCGGCCAGAACCTCGGCGCAGGGCAGCCCGAACGGGCGGAAAAATCGGCCTGGCGGGCGGGTTTTTTCAACATGGTCTTTCTGGCCTGTATCGGCGGTTTCTGCCTGATCGCCGCGCCCAACCTGATCCAACTTTTTACGCATGAGCCGGAGGTGGTACACGCCGGTTCGCTGGCCCTGCGCATCCTGGCCGGCGGCTACGTTTTCTACGGCTGGGGCATGATCCTGTCGCAGGCCATCAACGGCGCCGGCGATACCCGCACACCGACCCTTCTGAACTTCATCTTTTTCTGGCTGATCGAGGCCCCGCTGGCCGCCCTGCTGGCCCTGCAACTGGACTGGGGCCAGACGGGCGTTTACTGGTCGATCGTACTGGCCGAATCGGGCATGGCCGTAGCGGCGATGTGGGTGTTCCGGCAGGGGAAGTGGAAAACGGTGAAAGTGTGACGACTGACGATCTGCGACCGACGATTTACGACCTGTCACTTCGCTCCGGAGATTGAGTACTGTACTTACGACCGACCCCCGGGATACTTTTTTTCATTTCCGGAAAATTAGCAGTCCTTTACCGAATAAAAACTGATCCATGCGCCCGCTCGTTTTTCTCGCTCTCCTCCTGCTGGCCGCCTGTGCCGGCGAACCCGCCGAATCCCGATTTGACAAAATTGCCAAAGCCTACTGCGAATGTACCGGCCAACTGGCCGCCCTGAACGAAAAAGCGGCCGCCATGGCCAATGACACCAACGCCGTCCGGAATTTTGAGCAAAACCTGCTGGACATCCAGGCCGAGTACGGGCGGGCCAAAGAGTGCGCCGCCGGCGTCCTGTCCCGCTTCGGCAAACTCAACCCGGCCGAACTCGACTCCGTGCGCATGTCGCTGGCCGGCAAGTGCGCCAACATGGCCGAACAGGGCGACCTGTTGCAGGAAATGCTGGGCGAGTAAGCCCCGGCGTTTTCCACCTTTTTATTAAAAAACCTTTGACATTCGCGGGGTACCGCCGGAATGCGCAATTTCAACTACCTTTGCGGCCTCAAACGGGCCGGGGGTATTGCTGCATGGCTTCATTGTTAGATTGTTGCATTGTTTCATTGCTGCCCGCTCCATTACCCAATTATCCCATTACCTCATTATCCCATTATCAAATTCCCCATTACCCCATTATCAAATTATCCCATTAATGAAGAATATCCGCAACTTCTGCATCATCGCGCACATTGACCACGGCAAGAGCACCCTGGCTGACCGCCTGCTGGAATATACCAACACCATCAGCAAGCGGGACATGCAGGACCAGGCCCTGGACAACATGGACCTGGAGCGCGAGCGCGGCATCACCATCAAGAGCCACGCCATCCAGATGCGGTACGTGCACCCGAAAGATGGTCAGGAGTACGTCTTCAACCTGATCGATACGCCCGGCCACGTGGACTTTTCCTACGAAGTGAGCCGCTCCATTGCCGCCTGTGAGGGCGCCCTGCTGCTGGTAGACGCCACCCAGGGCATCCAGGCCCAGACGATCAGCAACCTGTACCTGGCCGTGGAACACAACCTGGAGATCATTCCGATCGTGAACAAGGTGGACATGGACAGCGCCATGGTTGAAGAGGTGCAGGACCAGATCATCGACCTGATCGGTTGCGAGCGCGAGGAGATCATCTCCGCCTCGGGCCGCACGGGCATCGGCGTGCCGGATATCCTGTCGGCAGTGGTGGATCGCGTCCCCGCCCCGAAAGGCGACCCCGCCGCCCCGCTGCAAACCATGATCTTCGACTCCATGTTCAACTCGTACCGCGGCGTGGTCGCCTACGTGCGGGTGATGAACGGAACGCTGAAAAAAGGCGACAGGCTCAAATTCTACAATACCGGCAAGGAAGTGATTGCGGAAGAGGTCGGCGTGCTGAAACTCGGCCAGTTCGAGACGCCGGAGATCAGTGCCGGCAACGTGGGCTACGTTATCACCGGCATCAAGATCAGCCGGGAGATCAAAGTGGGCGACACGATCACCCACGTCGTCAATCCCTGCAAGGAAGCGGTGAAGGGCTTCGAGGACGTGAAGCCGATGGTCTTTGCCGGCCTGTACCCGCTGGACAACGATGACTTCGAGGACCTGCGCGATTCGCTGGAAAAACTCCAGTTGAACGACGCTTCGCTGGTCTACGAAGCCGAAACTTCGGCGGCGCTGGGCTTCGGTTTCCGCTGCGGCTTCCTCGGCATGCTGCACCTGGAGATCGTGCAGGAACGCCTGTACCGCGAGTTCGACCAGGAGATCATCACCACCGTGCCGAACGTACCGTACTTCGCCACCGACATGAAGGGCACGCGCTTCCGGGTGCACCAGCCCACCGAACTGCCCGACCCCAACCACCTTTCTTCGGTGGAAGAGCCGTACATCTATGCCCAGGTCATCACCAAGCCCGAGTACATCGGCAACATCATGACCCTGTGCCTGGAAAAACGCGGCATCCTCATCAAGCAGCACTACCTGACGCCGACGCGCCTGGAAATGATCTTCCACCTGCCGCTGGCCGAGATCGTGTTCGACTTCTACGACAAACTCAAGTCGATGACCCGGGGCTACGCCTCCTTCGACTACCACCTGCTCGACTACCGCGAAACCGACCTGGTCAAACTGGACATCAAACTGAACGGCGAACAGGTAGACGCGCTTTCCGCCCTCGTACACCGCTCCAAGGCCGAATACATGGGCCGCCGGATGTGCGAGAAACTCAAGGAACTGCTGCCGCGCCAGCAATTCCAGATCGCCATCCAGGCCGCCATCGGCCAGAAGGTGATCGCCCGCGAAACGATCTCCGCCCTGCGCAAGGACGTGACCGCCAAGTGCTACGGCGGTGACATCAGCCGCAAACGCAAACTGCTGGAGAAACAGAAAGAGGGCAAGAAGCGGATGAAGCAGTTCGGCAACGTGGAGGTACCGCAGGAAGCGTTTTTGAAGGTGTTGAAACTCAACGATTAACCTCCAAATACCCGATGCCAAATGAAACTTCGTCACCCGTTACAACATCTGCCTGTAGCAACTGGTCATCGGACAATAAATAGCATGGATCCCAGGATCGACAGATATTCGCCTTTTCCGGCTTGGGTTCTGCTCATTTTTCTCAGCTGCAATTCCCCGCAGGAAGTTGCTTCAAACTCGGCTGGTTCCCCGAATCAATACGACGCTCTTTCGGACCATAGCATCCAACCGGGCGCAACCACTTCCGATGGGCTTACCGAATTGTTTGGTCGCGCCATCGGCGAGTACATCGATACCATGTTCACTGCGGTCAAACCGGATACGCTGTTCATCGGCCGGCATGCCGAATTCCCGGCCATACTGTTGCCCGCGGAAATACACGGCACGAAGATTCTGGTGCTGACCAATGAGGAAGCCATGGCTAAACTGAAATATCGGAAATCGTTGATTTATCTGAATGTAATGGGCTGGCCGGATGAGCTGAGCGCCGAATTTTTGATCGTGACCTTTTTCGATGCAGCCAAGCCGCAACACAACCTGCACCTCCATTTTTCGCGCCCCACCCCGACTGCCGAATTCAAGCGCGATGGCTTGTCTTTCGAATATCCCTACAGCAACACCATCCCATTGGAGCAGTATTTGAAAAACTAAAACGAAAGGGGCACCTCGCGGCGCCCCTTCCTGCTGTTTATTGCTCCTGCCGAAAAAGACAGCAGCGATCGTTCATAGTGTTTTCCTGAAAATGGGTTGATAAGGGTCGATTAAAGTTGATGAAGGTTGATAATCGATCCGAAGAAAGGTAGTTTTTATCCTTTGTTCGGGTCAAAATATCAACCTTTATAAACCCTTATCAACTTTTATCAACTTAATCCAGCGATTGGTTGGCACTGTTGGCCTGGTTGACCATTTGCTGGTATTCCTTCGGCGTCAGGTTGTCCATACAGAAGTTGATCGGGTTGATCGGGTTGCCTTTGTGGTGCACTTCGTAGTGCAGGTGCGGCGCGGTGGAGAGGCCCGTATCGCCCACTTCACCGATCTTCTGGCCTTTCTTGACGTGTTCGCCCTGGCGGACGTTGATGCGGTTCATATGGCCGTAGAGCGTTTCGTAGCCGTAGCCGTGGCTGATCTTGACGCAGTTGCCGTAGCCCTGATGCCAGCCGGTTTCCACCACTACGCCGTCGCCGGAGGCCTGAATGGCCGTGCCGACGCGGGCCGGGAAGTCGAGGCCGGCGTGGAATTTCCGGATCTTGTAGACCGGGTGGATGCGGTAGCCGAACCCGGAAAGGGTACCGATGCTTTTTTGCAGTTTGTCTTCGCGGACGGGCTTCACGCTGGGCAGGGAGGCCAGCATTTTTTGTTGGTTGTTCGCGAGGTCCTGGATGGTGTCGAGCGATTTGCTTTGCAGGGTCAGCTGGTGGCTGAGGAGGTCCACTTTCTCCAGGGTTTGCCCCACCGTTCTGCCGGCATATTTGAAGGCGGTGAGTTCAGGGTGGGCTTCATGGCCGCCGACACCGGCTACCCACATGTCCTGGTCGATCGGGTCCATGCCGAACACGGCACGGTGTACGTTGGCGTCGCGTTGCTGGATGTTGGTGAGAACTTTGGACATCAGGTCCACCTGACCGTTCAGTTGGCTGTATTTGTAGTCCATTTGTTCGATTTCGCGCATCAACTCTTTTTCCCGGGGAGAGGGAAAGAGGGAGTACAGGGCAATAAGCAAGAGGCTGGAGGTAACGAGAACGACGGAGAAAAATCCGAAGGCTTGCCAGAGTCGGGTTTTAAACGGGATTACTACTTTTTCGTAGGTTAATGTTTGAATGTTGTAAACAAATTTTTCTTTCCTGCCCATACGTTTAGAGTTTACCAGGCGTAATCAAGCGATTGCATGCCTCAAATTTGCAAATCCGTCCGGCGGACGATTGAGAGGGGTAAGGCGGGATTAAATTTCCGGTTTTAAGCGGATTCGGTACGCCGGTGATGATCCTGGTTGTTGTTAGAGTCGGGTAACTCGGCCCTTAGGATACTTTGGAGGAGGCGCACAAAAGTAGCAAAGCGTATCAAGTTGACAAATTTTTTTGCCTATAAATCAACTTTTTGCGTTTTTAAAGGCAAAAAACCAGCCATTTGATACAATTTTTTCTGTCGCATGGCTGCCACAACCATATTAAAACCGTTTTTTAACCATTGTTAAAACAACATACCAGCAAAAAACGGGAAGGCAAAAAAAGAGAATTAGACGGTAATTATTGAGCGAACGGCCGGATTTAACATTTAACGGTTTTAACATACAAGTTTAAATTGCTGTAATTATGGCGATTACAGTAATTACGGCAATTGCTGTAATTACGGTAATTACCGCAACTGCCACGGTCATTCTTCCGACAGATCGAGGATCATGATCTTCTGCCAGATCTTGGCGGCCAGCCCCTGGGTGAGCGATTCGAGGTCGTTCACGGCGTTCAGCACCACGGGGTCGTCCATGTTCTGGGCGAACAGGGCGGCGATTTTGCTGTCGAGGGCCAGCATTTCCGAACAGTAGTCGAGGTAACGGGTCAGTTGCTGGCGGGTCAGTGTGCGCTCCGGAGAGGCCTGGGTCTGGGTAAAGGCGCCGAGCAGGTAAGAGGGATCCTTGGTCAGCTGGTGCATGTCCACCACGTGGGCGATGCTGCGCAGGCGGTGCAGGGCCTCCAGGGCCGAGCGGCGCTTCAGCCGCGTTTCGAAGCCGACGAGGAAAAACAGGGCCAGTCCCAGAAAGATGAGCTCGTTGATGGCCGACTCGGTGGACTGCAGCAGGTCGTGTACGCCGTCGGAGTGCAGGGAAAAATGCTGGCCCAGTTGTACCAGTGCCCATCCCACCAGCCCGACCAGCAGGCCGGCGGCCACGAAAGCGGCGATCCGGACCGGCCAGATCGGCGTGCCCAGTTGCCGGGCCAGCGCTTCCGATTCATGGGCCAGGCCGCGAAACTCCCGGCACACCCGCAGCAGTCCCGATTCCGGAAAACGCTCTCCGATACGCTCTTCCAGCCGGCCAATGGTTTTGAGGATCAGTTCCGCTTTGAGTTGGGTGAATTTCCCGTCGTCGGTCGACGGTTGCCGGAAAGGAAAAAGCCAATGCAAAAAGGTCACGGCGATACGAGGATTTAAGGCTCCAAACGTCGGGAAATATTTTGAACAGATCACGCACCGGGAAGCCAGGGAGAGGCCACAAGGCTCGATTTGGCATTCCCGAAACAGCACGCTGTGGGAATCGCCCGGCATAAAAAAAGAGGCTGTCCCGAAAGGTTGATGAAGGTTGATAAAAGTTGATGAAGGCTGGTTTTAGATCCGAAAAAGCAGAATTGTGCTTTATCCGAGTCTACTTATCAACTTTTCTCAACCCATATCAACTTTAATCAACCTTCGGAGACAGCCTCTCTTAAAGCGTGGCGGCAGCAAAACTACTGTTTCACCACTTCGATCACCTGAAAGAAGCGACCGTTTTTGGCCTCCAGCCCGACCAGGTAGGTACCAGTAGGCTGGTCCGCCAGGGAATAATACTGGCCCGGAGTGGGGTTGAAGAGCGCAACCTGGCGTCCGTCGCGGGTGTACACCCGGATGCGGCTTACCGCTTCATCATTTTCCAGGGTGAACGACTCTACGACCGGGTTGGGGTACAGTTTCACATTGGCAGCCGGCATTTGCTCGTTGGTGCCCGACAAGGCATCGTTAAAAATGTACAGTCCGTACTGCGGATGGGTGGGGTCGGCCAGGTCGAAGATCCGCAGCTGGATGATGGCACTGGCGGAGGAATCGATGTCTTTCAGCAGGTGCATGATCATCAGGACGGTAGTGTCGGGGCCCAGCGGGAAGGCCAGGGAGTCGACCCAGGGAGCATAGCAGGCGATGGGGTCACAGACCTGGGTTTTCGCGTCGCCGGGGTTGAGGCTGATTATCGTACGCACCCAGGCGATCTGGCGCTGGCTGCTGGTGAGGTTGGTAATTTCGTTGTGGGCCTCCACGTCGTCCGCTTCCAGTTCGGCCACCACCGATACGGTGTCGGGGTGCAGGTCGAAAGTAGCCTGAGAAAAGGCGGGAGCAGTGGCAAAAGCCAAAAGGATGAGGGTAAAAAGCAGATTCTTCATAAGCAAATTGTCGCTGGTTGGCAGGTTGTTGCAAAATAATTGCGAAGGTAAGCCGCTGCTGCCGAACGCCTTTCTATTTTTGTTGATGCTAACGGTTTTTTGTCAAAAACTGGACAATTTTAGCAAAACCTGCCCATGAAAATTAACCCGGCCCTGCTGTTTTTTCTCGCTTTTGCCTGGCGCCTGCCTGCCCAGTTACCGCAAGGCTCGGTCGCCCCGGATTTTGCAGTGCAGGACATTGCCGGCCAGCCCTGGCACCTGTACGAGCTGCTGGGCCAGGGAAAAACCGTGGTGCTGGAATTCAGCACTACCTGGTGCCCGCCCTGCTGGGCCTACCAGAACAGCCATGCCCTCCAGGATTTTTACGCGAAACACGGCCCGGCCGGCGACGGGACCGCGGCGGTTTTTTTCATCGAAAGCGACCCGAAAACGAACGTTGCCTGCCTGAGCGGCCAGGCCGGCTGCAACGACTTTACCCCGGGCAACTGGACCGAAAACGCCACCTACCCCTTTATCGACGCAGCCAGCCTGGCCGACAGTTTCAAGGTCTCCTATTTCCCAACTTTTTACATCGTTTGCCCCAACAAAAAAGCCTACCAGGTGGGCCAACTGGATGCCTTGAGCCTGGAGCAGAAAACCCGGGAATGCCCGGTCGCCTCGGGGGTTCACAACGCGGGTATTTTCAACTACGATCCGGGTACCGGCCTGCGCGAGGTGTGCGATGCACTCACCGTGCACCCCTCCTTTTCACTCATCAATCTCGGCAGCGAAGCGCTGACTTCCGCCCTGGTCACCTTACAGTGGAACAGCGATACCGAACAAACCAAACAATGGTCCGGCAATCTGCCGCTTTACGGGGAAACCACCATCAGTTTCGATTCGATGGTCCTGAACGGCACCGGAATATTGAGAACCGTGGTCAAGACCATCAACAACGGCGCCAGCGAGGACGACTTTTCCAACAACGTCCGGGTCGACCAGTTCGGCCAGGCCGCCCAGTTCAGTACCCAACAGATCCTGCTCAAGATCAAGACGGATGATTACGGACTGGAAACGTACTGGGAACTCCGCGATGCGCAGGGGGACGTATTGTATCACGGTGGCAACTCCAACGTAGGCCCCGACGGCGGCGGCTCTTACGGCAACACCACGCCCGGCCCGGGTACCTACGGCGACAACGTACTGATCAATAAAACCCTGACGCTGCCGGGCGACGGCTGCTATTCCATTTTGTTCGTCGACGCCTACGGAGACGGGATGTGCTGCAATTACGGCAACGGTTACTACAAACTCTACAACGGCAATAACCCGGCAATACCCGTTCTCACCGGCGGCGAATTCGAAGAAACCGACCACCGGGCCTTTCAGGTAAAAAGTACGACCGGAGTGACCGGCATCCCGAGCGGGGAATTCTCCGTTCGCGTCTTTCCCAACCCGGCCAGCGACCGCCTGCAGGCCGGATTCACCCTGACCGAACCGGCCGTGGTTTCCGTCACCGTCGTCAACGCGATCGGCCAGGTCGTCGACCGGTCGGCGCCGGAATCGCTGCCGCCCGGCGAACACGTACTGGTACTGTCGCCCGGACACTGGCCGGCCGGCCCCTATTTTCTGCGCTGGCAGGCCGGAAGCCGGACCGGCATTCAAAAATTTCTCCTGGAAAAAGAACGGTTCTGAGCGCAGAAACTGTTATAAAACTCCACTGTGCAGGTATGGCATGACCGCTTTGAGATCATTGATAAAGTAAAATCCTATATGCGGTCATGCCACACCTATCCTGGGATGGTTATAAACAGTTTTTCAGAAATCCGAAGTGATCAACAGGTCGAGGCTGGTGCTTTTCAACTGGAAGCGTTCGCCGAGGTAAGTGTTGGTCAGGCAGCCCTTGTAGGTGTACACGCCGTTCCGCAGGCCTTCGTTGCTGGTGATGAGCGGCAGGATCCCTCCCGATTCGGCTTTCAACAGTAAAGAGGTCAGAATATTGCTGATGGCGTCGGAAGCCGTGCCGGCTACCCGGGACGGCAGGTTGGGCACGCAGTAGTGGACTACGCCGTGTTTGACAAAAGTAGGCTTATCGTGCGTGGTTGCGTGCGAGGTTTCAAAACAGCCACCCTGGTCGATGCTGACGTCCACGATGACCGAGCCCGGCCGCATGCGCTGAACCATGTCCTCCGATACGATGATGGGCGAACTGGCCTGCGGTGAGTGAATGGCGCCGATGGCCACATCGGCGTTGAGCAGTTGTTCCCGCAGGTGGATGGGGTTGAGGACCGAGGTGTGCAACTGGCGGCCAACCCGGGTTTGCAGGCGCATCAGTTTGTACACGTTATTGTCGAAAATACGCACTTCTGCGCCCAGACCCAGCGCGGTGCGGGTGGCGAATTCCGCCACTACGTCGGCGCCCAGGATGATGACTTTGGTCGGCGGCACGCCGGCAATGCCGCCCAGCAGCACGCCTTTTCCACCGCGCGTGGTTGCCAGCAGGTCCGCCGCGATCAGGATGGCGCTGATGCCGGCAATTTCGCTCATCACGTGCACCACGGGGAACACGCCCGTTTCGTCGTCGCGGATGTACTCCATGGCCAGGGCGATCACCCGTTTTTTCTGGAGTTTCAGGATGTACTCCGTATCCAGCAGGGGCAGGTGGATCGGGGAGATCACCACCTGGTTGGGGTGCATCATTTCGATCTCTTCCAGTGTGGGCGGGGCTACTTTCAGCAGCACCTCCGCCTTGAAAACGGCTTCGCGGCTTTGGGTCACCTCCGCGCCGGCTTCCGAATAGTCGTGGTCGCTGAAATTGGCTTTTTTGCCGGCCCCGGCCTCCACGATCACCCGGTGGCCGTGGGCCGTGAGCGTAGCGACCGAATGCGGCACCAGCGCCACGCGGTTTTCCTGCAGGGTCGTTTCCACCGGAATGCCAATGAACAAACGCTGGTGTTTGGAATGGGTGGCCAGCATCTCCGTCTGCGTATGCGGTATCGAGAATGTCTCCATTTATTGAAATTGCCGGTTTCGGTTAACGTGGTTACATTTGACTTTCAGGGGAAAACCGGGAAAGCAAAAGTTTACAAAATTAGGATTCGCCGCGCAGTTTCGCCGGTTATTTCTAACTGAATTTTTGCCGAACCCTCCGGAAACAGCGGTTCGGCCAGTTGCGGCCATTCGATGACGCAGTACCAGGGGTCGTACAGCATATCCTCGATGCCGATGTCCAGGGCCTCCTGCACCGACCGCAGGCGGTAGAGGTCCAGGTGGTGAAAAAAGGCCGTACTGCCGTCTTTTTCCCGGTAGCGGTACTGGTTTACCAGCGAAAAAGTCGGGCTGGCGGGGTTACCCTGCACACCGAGGTGCCGGCAGAAAGCGCCGACAAAGGTGGTTTTCCCGGCGCCCATGTCGCCGTACAACGCAATTTTGCGCCGCCCGGCCAGGCCTTCGAGTACCCGGGGGATGGCGGCGTCCAGTTCGGAAAGTGTGCCGATCGTCAGTTCCATAAGCGGGGTGCAAAAATAGAACTCCTGCACTGTTTTCCGTGAAAACCTGCAATTTCGCCACCCATGAAGTACTCGATAACCGATATCCAGAAAATACTGACGGCTGCCTGGCTGCGGCAGAGCGACCCTTTCGCGCCGGTGGAGCAACTCCTGCTCGACAGCCGGCACATTACCGCCCCGGCGGTTTCCCTGTTCTTCGCCCTGCCGGGCAAACGCCACGACGGCCACCGCTACCTCGACGCCCTGTACCAGGCCGGCGTGCGGCAGTTCGTGGTCAGTGAGAAAGTGAATGCCCAGCCCTTCCCGGAGGCCAATATCCTGCACGTCGGAAACACGCTGGAAGCCTTGCAGCAACTGGCCGCCTATCACCGGACCCGATTCCAGATCCCGGTAGTTGGCATCACCGGCAGCAACGGCAAAACGGTGGTGAAAGAATGGCTCTACCAACTGCTGGCCCCCGATTTCCACATCGCGCGCAGCCCCAAAAGTTACAACTCCCAGACCGGCGTCCCGCTCTCGGTCTGGCAGATGCAGCCCGAACACACGCTCGCCATTTTCGAAGCCGGCATTTCACAGCCGGGCGAAATGGAGCGGCTGGAACGCATCATCCGGCCCGACATCGGCCTTTTTACCAACATCGGGCCGGCCCATCGCGAGGGTTTTTCTTCCAAAATGCAAAAGGTGGAGGAAAAAATGCGGCTTTTCGACCACGCTAAAACCCTGATCTACTGCGCCGATCACGAAAAGATCGCCGAGGTCGTAGCCAAATGGAAAAATACGGAGCATACCGCCTTCTCCTGGTCGCGCGAGGGCCGCGACGCCGATCTCCGGATCACCGAAGTGCAACCCCTGCCCGACGGCCACACCCGCATCACCGGCCTCTTCCCCCCCGAACACCCCATACTCGCAGGCGGTCAGTCGTCGGTCGCAGGTCGCAGGTCGCAGGTCGCAGGTCGTCAGTCGTCCATCGCCATCCCTTTTTCCGACCCGGCTTCCGTCGAAAACGCCATCCATTGCTGGGCCCTGCTGCACCTGTTACACGTTCCGCAGGAGCAGATCGCCGCCCGGATGCGCCACCTCGAACCGGTGGAAATGCGCCTCGAACTCAAGGCCGGCATCAACCGCTGCACCCTGGTCAACGACTTTTACAACAACGACCTGGCTTCGCTGCGCATCGCCCTCCAGTTCGCCGCCCGGCAGGCCCGGACCGGACAATTCACCCTTATCCTGTCCGACATTCTGCAAAGCGGGCAGGAAGCGGAGCGGCTCTACGAAAAAGTGGCAGCGGCCATGCTGGAACAGCGCGTCAGCCGGCTCATCGGCATCGGCGAGGCCATACCGGCCATCCGGGAAAAACTGCCGCCGGGTTTCGACGCCGTGTTTTATCCGGGTACCGACGCTTTTCTGTTCAACCTGCAAAACCAGGATTTCCGCGACGAACTCATCCTGCTGAAGGGCGCCCGGCCTTTCGCCTTCGAGCGCATTGCCCGCCGCCTGGAGCAAAAAGCCCACAAGACCGTACTGGAAGTGAACCTTACCGCGCTCATTCACAACCTCAATGCCTACAACCGCCAGCTGCGCCCCGGCACCAAAATGCTGGCCATGGTGAAGGCTTCGGGCTATGGCAGCGGCGCGGCGGAAGTAGCGCGACTGCTCGAATTTCACCAGGTGGACTACCTCGGCGTGGCCTACGCCGACGAGGGCATCGAACTGCGCCAGGCCGGCGTGAACCTGCCCATCCTCGTGCTCAACCCCGAGCCTTCGGGCTTCGACGCCATGTACCGCTACCGCCTGGAACCGGAAGTGTACAGCCTGCCGCGGCTCGACGAACTGATCCGGTTCGCCGGGACGGACAAGCGCCTGTCCATCCACCTGAAACTGGACACCGGGATGCACCGGCTCGGCTTCGAGCCGGCCGACCTGAATGCCTTAACGGAAAAACTGCGCGCCTTCCCCAACCTGGAAGTGCGTTCGGTCTTCTCGCATCTTTCGGCCAGCGACGCGCCGCAGCACGACGATTTCACCCACCGGCAGGCGGCGGCGTTCAGTGCCATGTTCGAAGCGATCAAAACCGGGCTGGGTTACGCACCCCTGCGCCATATCGTCAACACCGGCGGCATCGCGCGTTTCCCGGAATACCATTTCGACATGGTGCGGCTGGGCATCGGCCTGTACGGCATCGACTCCAGCGGCCTGCACGACCAATTGCGGGTGGTGAATACCCTGAAAGCGACCATCAGCCAGATCAAGAATGTGCCACCGGGCGATACGGTGGGCTACAACCGCAACGGACCGGTGACCCGGCCCACCCGCATCGCCACCATCAGCATCGGCTATGCCGACGGGTTTCTGCGCCTGGCCGGCGGCGGGCGCTACGCGGTGCTGGTACACGGCGAGCGGGCGCCCACCATCGGCAACGTCTGTATGGACATGACCATGGTGGACGTGACCCACATCCCCGCCGCCCGCGAGGGCGACGAGGTTGTGGTGTTCGGGGAAAACCTGCCGGTACAGGAACTGGCTGCCTGCCTGCAAACCATTCCGTACGAAGTGTTTACCAATATTTCGGAACGGGTGAAAAGGGTGTACTGGCAGGAGTAAATCTGCTTGGGAAGCCCCCAGGGCAAACGCATTAAAATTGCCCCGGATGTGGCAAAATCTTCGTAGTAATCGTCTCACTCACCGTCCGCCCGGTCCAGCGGACCGGTATCTTTTTGGATAAATACATGCGTCACCCCGTAATTTGGCAACAATAAACCGGCGAGCGCTGGGTCGACCCTGCCATCATCTGATAAGCCTTGACTAAAAGTTCAGGGATTACCAGAGGATAGATGCGCATCAGGGGTTATCTATCGGTCGATTATTTTGATCTCCACCCGCCGGTTCTGCTCCGCTTCCTTTTCGCCATTCGGCTTCGGGAACAGCATCCGGGTATTCATGTAGCCTTTGCAAGTCATACGCTCCGCCGGAATACCGTGTTTCAGGAGGTACTGGTAAACGGTTTTGGCGCGGCGTTCGGAGAGGCTGCGGCGCCAGGCCGGCTCGTTTTCCATGATAAGGCCGGGCCCGTTGATGTGTCCGCCGATCTCGATCTTCAGGCCGGGGTTCACCTGCATGAATTTCAGGATTTTCGGCAATTCCGGTTCCGAGGCCTGGAGCAGCACGTCCTCGTCGCCGACAAAGAACAGGTCGCGCAGCACCGCGGTTTCGCCCACTTTGGCCGGCGGCAGCACGATGTCCGGACTGATCTTGTACTTTTTATACAGTTCGGGGCTGCCGAAGATCCTGGCGGTCAGGCTTTCAAAAAAATGGTCGGGCGCCACGGCCTCGATCTTCACCACGGTGTCTTTGGGCAGCCGGACGCTGTAAAAACCCGCGCTGTCGGTGCGCACGGAATCCTGCCGGGTTTTGCTGCGAAAAGTGATCATGGCCTCCACCCCTTGGCCCGTATCGCGGTCTTTTACCTGCCCGGCAAAGGTGGACATGGGCACGGCGACCAGAATGCTCAGGGTCGCGCGCCGGTTGCGCTGCCGGCCTTCGTCGGTGGCGTTGGAGGCGGCGGGGCGGCTTTCGCCGAAGCCGGCAATCTCGATCTGCGCCTCACCCAGGCCGCGTTGCAGCAATTTTTCCCGGACGGCGGCGGCCCGGCGGCGGGAGAGGGCTTCGTTGAAGGCCGGCGCGCCTACGGAATCGGTGTGGGCGGTAATCCGGATGCGCAGGTAGCGCGGTTCGGCCTTCAGACTGGCCACCAGGGAGTCGAGCACCGCCCCGGCTTCCGGAGTCAGGTCGGCTTTTCCCGAAGCGAAATAGACTTCGGCGTTCCGGGCCGCGTACAGGGAGTCGAAAACGGACTGGGCGGATATCCGGCCGGAAAGCGGCAGGAGCAAGGCAAGGAGCAGGCAATGTTTCATGCAGGGGACGATTTGAATGGAATATGGGGCCGGTTGCCGGCAAGGTGCCAAAATATTCTGTTTTGTTGCATTTACGGACAAAAAAGGCGGAAAAGACGGCATTGAAGGGCCATTCGGCAGCAAACTGTCTATGAAGCGGTCCGAAAGCAAGTCAACTGCATACTTTCACCGCTTCATTCGGACACTGCCCGGTGAGGCGATGACTTTGAGTCCCGCCTCACTACAACTATCATTTCCGCCATTTTTTCAACTTTCATTTTCAAACGCATGAAACACTTTTTCACCGCCATCCTGATCCTGCTGGGCGCCACTTTTCTATCGGCCCAGGATCTGCCTGCCGAACTGAACGGCTACAAATTCACCCCCGTCAAAAAACTCGGCGCCACGCCGGTGCAGAACCAGAACAAATCGGGTACCTGTTGGGTGTATTCCACCAACTCTTTCCTGGAAAGCGAACTCCAGCGCATGGGCAAAACGCCCGTCGACCTGAGCGAAATGTACATCGTGCGGGCCGGCTACCTGGAGCGCGCCGAGAACTACGTGCGGCGCCAGGGTGCAGCCGCCTTCGGCCAGGGCGCCGAAAACCACGACGTGATGAACATTGTGCGTGAATACGGCATCGTACCGCAGTCCGTATACAGCGGCTTCCCGGCCGAAGGCGGCTACGACAAGCCGGTACACGGCGAAATGGAAGCCGTACTGAAAGCCATGCTCGATGCGGTGAATAAGAACCCCGACGGCAAACTCAGCAAACTGTGGATGAAAGCCTTCGCCGGCGCCCTCGACGGCTACATGGGCGCGCCGCCGGCTTCGTTCACCTACGAAGGCAAAAACTACACCCCGCAGTCCTACTTCCAAAGCCTGGGCATCAACCCGGACAACTACGTGGCCCTGACCTCCTACAGCCACCATCCGTTCTACAAACCTTTCGTGCTGGAGGTGTCCGACAACTGGTCGAACGGCCTGTTCTATAATGTTTCGGTGGACGAACTCCAGCAGGTGGCGGAGAACGCCGTGGACAAGGGCTACTCGGTGGCCTGGGCCAGCGACGTGAGCGAAAAGACCTTTTCGGCCAAGGAAGGCCTGGCCGTTATGCCCGCCAAAGCCTGGGAGGATATGGCACAAACGGAAAGAGACTCGGTCTGGAAAGCCCCGGTGAAAGAGAAATGGGCCACACAGGACGACCGCCAGGCGGCGTTCAACGAACTCAGCACCACCGACGACCACGGCATGCACATCACCGGCATCGTGAAAGACCAGAACGGCACGAAATACTTTGTGGTGAAAAACTCCTGGGGAACGGTGAAAAAGGAAATGGCCGGCTATCTCTACGTTTCGCAGCCTTATTTCCGCTATAAAACCATGTCGATCATGGTCCACAAGGACGCGATCCCGACGGCGATCCGGCAGAAATTGGGGCTTTAGGATGGTTTGATGGTTTGATGGTTTGATGGTTTGATGGTTGGAAGGTTGGATGGTTTGGCCGAACGCGACACAAACCATCCAACCTTCCAACCATCCAACCTTCCAACTTTCAAACCATCCCAAACTACTCTTCCAGCGCCACCTCTACCTTGTACCCTTCCTTCCGCAGCAGCGCTACCACCCCGCTTTCGCCGCCCAGGTGGCCGGCGCCGACGGCAAAAAGAGTCGGTTGTTCCCGCATCATGCGGCCCATCACCGGGATCCAGTTGCGGTTGCGGTTGTTCAACAGAATGTCTTCGTAGCCGCCCATGCCGGAGCGGTCGTCGCCGATCATGGAGTGCATGGCGTTGATGTCCTGGTTGCGGTAGAGTTCGAGCATTTTGGAAAGTTCGTCTTCCCCGCTGCCGTCGGTGTCGCTGCTGCGCAGGCTTTCCACCAGCATTTTGGCCTGCGTCTCGTAGGGGATGCTGTCGAAAATAGCCATCTGGTAGGCGGCGGTTTCCAGGCCGGCCGATTCCAGTTTGCGCCGGCGCGACATGCGGTACAACTCCATTTCCACGGAAGTCATCTTGTCGTTGGGGGCCAGCCCGCCGCCACTGCCTTCATCGGTAGAAAACAGCGTGCTCAGGAACATGGGTTTCATGCGCTCGAACATGCCGCCGGGCAAGCCCTTTTCGCTCATTTTTTCCTTGACAAAGGTATAATCCTCGGCCGGCAACAGGTCTTTCAGCGTTTTTCCGCCGGCCATAAAGGCTTTGGTCATCAGCCCGATTTGAGTGCGCAGGTTGGTCATTTCCTTCATATCGATCTCGAAGGCCACACGCTGTACGTTGTCCAGCGCCTCGCGGGCCGCCGGCGGAAGTTGAAATTGGGCTTTGGGGATCAGGTGTATCGTACCATATACCCAGGAGGGCCTTTTCAGGCCGTTGCCGCTGATCTTCCAGACCAGCGACTTTTCGGAGGGGATGATTTTTTCCGGCGGATATTCGGCTTTTTTCGAAGTGGAGCAGCCGTACACCACCAGGGCCGGAAACAGCCAGATCAGGTATCGCTTCATGTTTATTTTTTCCATTAAACGGCAGTTCGGCCCAAAAAGTTGGACCGGCCAAAGTAAACGCAAACTGCCCGTACAGTTGCGGAAATAAGACCAACGGTTGCCTGTACTCAACAAAAAAGCAGTGTTTCGGAATAGAAACACTGCTCAAAGATTCAAATCTCAAAAGAGATGATCTGTTTATTGATTAATGATGTCGGGCTTCATGGCTCCCAGAATAGCCAGCAGGTCGTCCTGTTCCTGTTGCGGTACATTGTAAAAATCAAGTGCGGACACCAGGTCGCCTACCAGCGCGTTGAATTCCGCATCGGTAATATTCATACCTTGGTGAGCAGCCATCATGGTTTTGCCGGTATAGGTGCAGGGGCCACCAGAGCCGGCGCAGATCTGGTCGATCAGATTTTTGCGCAACAACTGGGTGCGGAATGGGTCGGCCACCGTGGCGGCAAAACGGGCGTTGATGACGTTGTCGCCTACTACGTTGGCGAGAAACTTGTCAACGACCAGCGTTATGGCGTCGATGCCGCCCAAGCGCTTGTACAGGGTAGGAGTTTCTGTTTCATCGGCGTCTTTACAGGCGAGCAGGCATGAGCAGGCCAGGAGGCCAACCAGCAGGGAACGGGTGAGTTTGTCCATGTTTTAAGTTTTAAAAAGTGTGTTTGTTTAATAAAATAGACCATACAGGTTTTCAGAGTAAGCGGCGCGCATATTAATCGGCAGTCAACGAAGGAGTTCGCGAGCCCCAAGCCAGAGCCGTTAGCCAAAAGAAAAGTACCAGGGCAATAATACCCGCACCCAAAAACCAGGCGGGTAAGGCTGCCAGAGTCTCCTGCGGAACCGGGCATTTCGGTCCAGCCGGTTCGGGAAAGATTTTTCGTTCCAGAGGCCTCGAAGTCAACTTTTGAAGGTTGCTTTGCAGCACCATCGGTTCAATGGCGGTCCAGTGAGTGATGACCAGCAGATCGGAAGCGGGGTTATAGGTGGTGGCGGTTACTCCCTCCCAACCCCTGGCTGTGTTTGCCAGGGCATAGCCGGCTTCCGGCAATAGCGCATGGGCAACAAAGGCCGTAATAATAATTTCGGGCAGGGCGTCGGACGGAGAATCGGGCTCACGCAGCCAAAGCCAGCCGGCCAGGCCGGCAACTGATATAACGGCAAGCAGAAAACGGAGTAGTTTCATTAGAAAGAGCATGTTGTTATCCATATACGAGCACACACGACACTTGGTTTTCCACCGAAAATTTTTTATTTTACCTTCCTTTGCGCAGATGAAACATGAATCCGCGTGATCAACTCTGGAGAAAATGCGCCATTACGGCGCTGTCTGCCCTGCTCTTTTTCCAGGCAGCCGGATGGGTTTTGGCATACCGAGTCCTGCAGTTAGAAGCAAAAACAGAGGCCAAAACAGCGCTCCGGCACCCGGAAACCCCGCTCTACACCGTTACGATCCCGGTCAGCCTGCTTCCCAGGATCCGGGTGGATAAAAAAGAGGTGCGTTTGGACGGGCAATTGTTCGACATCAAGGACCAGCGTATCTCCGGCGATTCCGTTACCCTCACCCTTTACCACGACCGCCCCGAAGAAAAGATCCTGCAGGCTCTGGGCGGCCGCCTGGCACCGGGCGCCGGTGCCGGCAGCGCCGCTGTGCCACCCCTGCAATACTGGCTCTCCCAGTGGCTGGGAGCCGCTTACCTCCTCCCCCTTGCGCCGGAGATCCGTCTACCGGCCATCATATCTTTTCAGGCCCTTTTCCACTGCCTGCTGCCGGTAACCCAGACCGGTCCGGGGCGCTTCTCCCCACCACCCGAAGGATAAAATACCCGCTTTTTTGAACCGGTATTTTTTTCCTTCTAAAAACGGTAGTGCCTGCCCGGGCGCCATGACGGCGTGCCGGTCATCGTCGCTACCCAAACTTTTTTCCATGAAAAGATTATTCCTCCTCCTGTTTCTGGCGGCGGCCATGAATGTATACGCCCAAACCACCATCGATACTACGCTGGAAGCCGTTCCGCTGCGTGAAACCGTGATCTCCGCCACCCGCAGCAGCCAGGCCCGCAGCGCCGTGGCCCAACAGGTCAAGGTGTTGGCAAAAAATGAAATAGAAAACCTGAATGCCCAAAGTACCGCCGACCTGATCCAGAATTCCGGCGCCGCTTTCGTGCAAAAAAGCCAGCAGGGCGGCGGCAGCCCGGTACTGCGCGGCTTCGAAGCCAGCCGGGTGCTGCTGGTCGTCGACGGCATCCGCATGAACAACGCCATCTACCGCGCCGGGCACCTGCAGAATATCATCACGATGGACAACGCGGCGCTCGAACGCGCCGAGGTGCTGTACGGCCCGGCTTCCACAGTCTACGGTTCCGACGCTTTGGGCGGCGCCATTTGCTTTTACACCAAAAACCCCGTCTTCGCCACGGAGGGAGAGGGTTTCAAGACCACCGGCAACGCTTTTTTCCGCTACGGCACCGTAAATGCGGAAAAAACCGCCCACGCCGACATCAGTCTGGGCGGAAGACGCCTGGCCGCCATTACCTCCTTCACATTCAGCGATTTCGGCGACCTGCGCATGGGTGAAAAGGAGGGTTCGGCGCCGTTTTTCGGCAAACGGGATTTTTACGCGGACCGCATCGGCGGCAAGGACTCGCTGGTGCGCAACGATGACCCCTACGTGCAGAAATTCAGCGGTTACCGCCAGTACGACCTGCTGGAAAAGATCGTCTTCCGCCCGAACGACAACAGCAGCCACACGCTGAACATTCAGTACAGCACCTCCTCCGACATCCCGCGCTACGACCGCCTGACCGACCCCGGTAGCGGCGGCCAGGGCCTGGCTTCGGCCGAGTGGTACTACGGCCCGCAGGATCGCCTGCTGGCCGCCTATACCTTCGCCCTGAATCAACTGGGCTGGTTCGACGGCGGCCTGCGCCTCACCGCCAGTTACCAGGACATCGAAGAGAGCCGGCACAACCGCAACTTCGGCGCCGCGCGCCGCACCGACCGCATTGAAAACGTGGGCGTCGCCGGCTTCCTGGCCGATGCGCAGAAGAACTGGGACCGCCAAAGCCTGCACCTTGGCATCGACTTCCAGTACAACGACGTGAAATCGACGGCCAGCCGGTACAACGTGGAAACCGGAGACACCACCACCCAAAGCACCCGCTACCCGGACGGCGACAACACCATGACCTATGCTTCCGTGTATGCCACCCACGACTGGCAGCCGGGCAGCAGCGACGCCTGGACCATCAGCGAGGGCCTGCGGGTCGGCTACGCGAGCCTGGAGGCTAATTTCGTGAGCCGGGAATTTTATCCTTTCCCCTACAACAAGGCCGAACAGAGCAGCCCGACCTACTCGGGTAACCTGGGCGTGGTGTGGAACAAGTCGAACTGGCGGGTAGCGCTCAACGGCTCCACCGGCTTCCGCGTGCCCAACATCGACGACATGACCAAGGTGTTCGACTCCCAAAAAGGCAGCGTGGTGGTACCGAATCCCGACCTGAAGCCGGAAAAAACCTACAACCTCGACCTGAGCATCACGCCTTCCATCAGCGACCGCCTGCGCTGGGAAAACGTCGTGTGGGCCACGGCCTTCCGCGACGCCATCGTGACCGACGTGTTTCAGTTCAACGGGCAGGACTCGATACTGTACGATGGCGAGCCGAGCCGGGTGCTGGCCAGCCAGAACAAACGCAAAGCCAACATCTGGGGGATTTCCAGCAACCTTGAAGCCGACCTTACGGGCAGCCTGGCCGCCTTCGGCTCCGTCACCTACACCCGCGGCCGCATCCAGGCCGGGGAAGGCGACGAGGACACACCGCTCGACCACATTGCGCCGCTGTACGGCCGCGCCGGCGCGCGCTGGCACACCATGAAAGCCAATGTGGAGGCCTTCGCTCTTTTCAACGGCAAAAAGAAACTGGAAGACTATAACCTGGAAGGCGAGGACAACCTGCAGTACGCCCCCGCCGACGGCATGCCCTCCTGGTTCACCCTGAACCTGCGCGGCGGCTATCGCTTCACCCGCAACCTGGCTCTCCAGGCCGGCGTGGACAATATCCTCGACGTGCAGTACCGGGCTTTCGCCTCGGGTATCAACGGCCCGGGCCGGAATTTCTGGGTGACGGTGAGAGCGGGTTGGTAACGGCGGCTGCCAGTCGGCACTCAGGCGGTGACCCGGAGCCATTAAACAGGAAACTTTTTCCGAGTGACGGATTGGGTGGCGCGGCAGATGCTAAGCGAGGCGGTGACTGGCAGTCACCGCCTCACTTCTTCCGGCTTGATTTAGCGAAGATTTTCTGGCGATAAAACAAGTCCTAGTTTAATGAAACGAAACTACCCCGGGCGGCAGGTAGTGCGCCTGGGCAGAGAACGAGTGAGGCGGTGACTGCCAGTCACCGCCTCACTTCACCCGGCTTGAGTTACCGAAGATTTTTTGGCGATAAAACAGCATATTTGCCGAAGTAACGACTCGATGTCACCGCCTGTCTACTACATCATACTCACCGGGCGAATTCAAACCGACCGGTGATTAAACCCCGTCATCATGCGCTTCGAACCCCATACTATTTTCCACATCTTCAACCAGGGCAACAACCGCCAGCCGATCTTTTTCAGGCCGGAGAACTATCTGTTTTTTCTGAAAAAAATGCGGGAGCACCTGCTGCCGCATGGCGACCTGCTATGCTACTGTCTGATGCCGAACCATTTCCATTGGTTGTTTTATGTGCGGGAGGTGAATGTTGTGAAGCCGGGGGGCGGAGGCATACCTCAGCCCGGGAGCCGATCTGAGTCAGGCGGTGACTGGCAGTCACCGCCTGACTGGGCCGGGCCGGGGTTGGAAACCCGATCCCTGAATGATTCCATCGCAATCTTGCTGCGTTCGTATACCAGGGCCATCAATATCCAGCAAGACCGAAGCGGCTCCCTGTTTCGTAAGGAAACCAAAGCCAAAGACGGCTGGATAGAAGGCTTTATCGCCCTAGAGGGCCGCCGTACCCGGCCGCAGTTCTGGAACGACTACGGGTACACCTGCTTTCAATATATTCACCGGAATCCGGTGGAGGCGAGGCTAGTGAGAAACGCGCAGGATTGGCCATACTCCTCCTGTGCGGATTTTACAGGCCTGCGAAATGGCTCGTTGTGCAACCAGGAGTTGGCGAGAGAGTTATTGAATTTGCCCGATGTATAGTGACCGGCATCCATTCTCCCTCAGAAGTCCGTAGATGAAGACTGGTGTTCAATAGTATTTTCGCTTGACTCGGCACAGGCGTGCTTAAACCGGGGAGCCGAGCGGAGTCAGGCGGTGACTCAAAGTCACCACCTGACTGGGCCGGGCTGGTTTACATTTCCCCGAGGAACGGATACCGGTAATCTACCGGCGGCACGAAATTCTCCTTGATGGTGCGCGGCGAGAGCCAGCGGTACAGGTTGAGCATGGAGCCGGCCTTGTCGTTGGTACCGGAGGCCCGGCCGCCGCCGAAGGGCTGCTGGCCGACCACGGCGCCGGTAGGTTTGTCGTTCACGTAGTAGTTGCCGGCGGCGTGGCGCAGTTTTTCGTTGGCCAGGGCCAGCGCGGCGCGGTCGTCAGCGAAGATGGCGCCGGTGAGGGCGTAGGGCGAGGTGGCGTTGGCCACGTCGAGGATCTGGGCGAACTTCTTGTCGTCGTAGACGTAGATCGTCAGCACCGGGCCGAAGATCTCTTCGCACATGGTCACATAGAGAGGGTCTTCCACTTCCAGCACGGTAGGTTCGATAAAGAAGCCTTTGGACTTGTCGTAGTTGCCGCCGGCGATGACTTTTACCTTATCCGATTTTTTGGCCGCGGCGATGTAGCCCGAGATCTTGTCGAAGGCCTTTTCGTCGATCACGGCATTGATGAAATTGGTGAAGTCTTCGGTGGTGCCCATTTTCATGCTCTTCAGGTCGGCCAGCAGGTATTCCTTCGTTTTTTTCCAGAGGCTTTTCGGCACGTAGGCCCGCGAAGCCGCGGAACATTTCTGGCCCTGGAACTCGAAGGCGCCGCGGCCCAATGCCACGGCCAGGGCCTGGGGATCGGCGGAACTGTGAGCGATCACGAAGTCCTTGCCGCCCGTCTCCCCAACGATGCGGGGGTAAGATTTGTAGTGGGCGATGTTGTCGCCGATGGTTTTCCACATGCGCTGGAACACGCCCGTGCTGCCGGTGAAGTGCAGCCCGGCAAAGTCGGAGTGGCGGAACACCACGTCGCCCATGGTCGGCCCGTCCACATAGACCAGGTTGATGACCCCGGCGGGCAGCCCCGCCTCTTCCAGGATCTCCATGATGACCGCGGCCGAATAGATCTGCGATTCGGCGGGTTTCCACACCGCCACGTTGCCCAGCATGGCCGGGGCGGTGGGCAGGTTGCCGGCAATGGCGGTGAAGTTGAACGGAGTAAGCGCAAAGACGAAGCCTTCCAGCGGGCGCCAGTCGGTGCGGTTCCAGATGGTGCGCGTACTCAGCGGCTGCTGCTTGTAAATCTCCTGCATGAAGTACAGGTTGTAGCGCCAGAAGTCGGCCAGTTCGCAGATGCAGTCGATCTCGGCCTGGAAGGCGTTTTTGCTTTGGCAGAGCATGGTGGCCGCGCTCATTTTGGCGCGGTAGGGTCCGGTGAGCAGGTCGGCGGCGCGCAGGAATATGGCAGCGCGCTCCTGCCAGGGCATGGCTTCCCAGGCCGGTTTGGCTTTCAGTGCGGCGTCGATGGCGGCCTGCACGTGGTCGGCGTTGCCTTTGGAATAGTGGCCCAGCAGGTGGGCGCGTTCGTGCGGCGGGCGGATGGCGATTTTTTGGTCGGAAAAAACGTGTTGGCCACCGATGAACATGGGCACGTCTTTCTGAGTGGCTTTGGCCTCGGCGAGGGCTTTTTTCAGGGCGATCTTTTCGGGCGAACCCGGGGCGTAGTTCCACACCGGTTCGTTGACGGGGTGGGGAACGGTGAAAATGGCGTCGAGCATATTTGTGTTAGGGGAATGGATTGGGCAGGTAGGCCATCCTGGTTATTGATAGTCTCACTTGGAGTGAGACTATCAATAAGGGGTGGCCTCTGCGCAATCCATTCACAAATTTGGATGGGGAACGGGGTTCCCGTGGTGATGGATGTAGTTGGTGCGAATGGCGGTGGCAAAGGTATAAATGAGCGTGTACGTTTTTGCCATTCCGCAGGAATCAGTCCGATCGAAATGCGCTCTCGCAGCGTGGACGGCTTCCTGCGGAATGGCAAACGCCGAAAGGATAAAAAATACGGCGGTGCGCACCTTTTTTAAATGAGTAAAAGAAATAAAGTGTCATTTGCCCTGCGCCAAACGAAACCCGAGATTGCGGTTCCTGTACCAAATATCGCCATAGTTGCGCTTACGCACGGAACAATAGTATTTGCTGCTGCTCCAGGCTCCGCCGCGCAAAACCCGGGAAGAACCGGAAGCAGGCCCGCGGTAATCCGTTTGTTCCGATTCCGGATAATCGCCGTATCGGTCCCAACACCATTCCCACGCGTTGCCGCTCATATCGTACAGGCCAAGGCCGTTAGGCTTTTGGGTGGCGACCGGGCGGCTGCGGCTGCCGGAGTTGCCATCATACCAGCCCACGTTTTGCAGCAGGCTGTCGCCCGCAAATTCGAAAGCATCACGCCCGGCATTGGTAGCGGCGTATTGCCACTCGGCTTCGGTGGGCAGGCGGTAGCCATTTTTGCCGTCCAGCAAGGTTACCTCCCAGCTACTCCCCTGGCTTCGTCCCACAGAGTCGATTGCATAGGCCGGTTCCCGGCCCGCGCGAACGCTGCGCCAGTTGCAATACAACACCGCATCGCACCAGCTTACGTTCACCACGGGATTATCGGCGTCGCTGCCCCAGCCGGGTTTTTCGGGCAAGGGATAGCCGGAGGCGCGGCAGAAGAGGTGGTATTGCCACCAGGTGATTTCGGTAGTCGCCAGACGGAACGGGGAAAGTACGGCGGTGGAGTGGCTGGTGGAGTCGTAGTCAAATAATTCGAACCGGCCGCCGGGTACTTCCGCAAACACTCCGTAAGATTTTTCCCGAAGCATTTTCAGAGTGGAACCAAGTGCGGGCAGATTTGACAACTTTTGAAAAGTTGTCAAATCTTTGGGGGCTTCGAGCAGGCGGGCGATGTCCAGGGCGATCCGGTCGGCGCGGCCGGTCTGGCCGGTTTCTTGGTAAAAGTAAGCCGGTTCGGCGAGCGCCTGGGCCACCAGTGGACGCAGGGCGCCCAGAGGGCTGTCAGAAGAGTGGCCATCCACCAACCCGGCAGCGCTTTGCAGCGTGGTATCGGCTTTTTCGTAATCCAGAGCCGTGATTTGCTGCCGGGCATTGTCCAGTATAAAATAGACTACCTGTACGCCGGCTTGCTCCGCTTTTTCCTTCGCCTTTCCCGCCTCGTAATTTTTCCACACCGCGAACAGCAGCAAGGCCAATGCCCCCGCTCCAAGCAGGATGTTGCGCCGCCGGGCGACTTCTATTTTCCGTTTTTCGGCTTTTTGTCGTTCCGCTTCGGCGCGCAGGCGTTCGTTTCCCAGCTCCCGCGCTTCGGCTTCCCGCCGGGCTTTGGCGGCTTCTTCGATGGGGCCTACCAGCGTATCGTGGCCTACCTCGTAGATCTTGCGGCGCTGCTCGTCGAGTTCCACACGCAGCAGGCTGGCGCGTTCCAGTTTCTCCAGCAGTCCGGCCGCTATGCCCGGCACGGCTAGTAGGGCTTGCTCGGCAAAGGGCAGGCGGATGCCGTCTTTAATGAGTATGTCCTCCACCAGGCGGCGCGCTCCGGGCCGCTCCCCGGCCGGCAAAGCGGCAATGGTGTTATCGTAGAAAGCTCGGAATACGGCGTTCAGGTCGCCGAGGTCGCCGGGGGTGATGGTGATTGGTTGATGGGAGGTGTCGGGTTCAAGATTTGACAACTTTTGAAAAGTTGTTAAATCTGCGGTGCGCTCAGCGACAATGTTGTCTTCCACGTGTTTGCAGACAATCTGCAGGGCAGAGGTTTCGACGCGGCCGGATTCGTCGCGCAGGGCCAGGAAGATGGCGTCGAGGGTGGCGGGGGTGTAGGAGAAGGGGGGCGTGGAGAACGACCCCACCCCCGGCCTCTCCCCGGGGGTGGAGTCAAGCGCCGCCGGCAGCAACACCGCTTCCGTGGCCTGCTTCTCGTCGAGGGCTTCCAGCAGAAAGGAGTGGCGGAGCAGGTTGGGCAGGTAGTCTTCGAGTTGTTTGAGCAGGCTCATGCGGTCGGCCCGGATGCTGAAGACGACTTTGAGTTCGAAGGGGGTGTAGAGCAGGGTTTCGGCGCCATCCGGCGGGTTTTTACTTTGTTCGAACGCGCGCAGGGCGGCTTCGGGAGTAGCGTTGTAGAGCGCTTCGGCCAGTTGCCGGCGGAACTCCAGCACCTGCTCTGGCGGGTAGGTGAAGAGTTCTTCGAACTGGTCGAAAAAGATAATAAAGCGGTGGTTGCCCCCGGAAGCCTGCTGGCTTTTGAGCACTTGCCAGAGGTTTTTGCCGAAAATTTCTTCGGGAAAAACCGCGCTTTTGGCGCCGTAAGGCGGGCCGATGGGTAGGCAAACTGCGCTCGCGGGCGGGACGGACTCGCCGGGTTTATACGGACCGAAGCGCACCTCCCAATGTTGGTAGCGGCCTTCTTCGCTCAGGCGTGGATAGAGGCCGGCGTTGAGCAGGGAACTTTTGCCGTAGCCGGACTTGCCGTACAGCACGACGAGTTGTTCGTTTCGCACGAGGCGCAGGAGCCGTTCGGCATCGGCGTGGCGGCCAAAAAACAGGTGGCGTTCGTCCTGGCGGAAGGGGCGTATGCCGGGGTATCTGTTCATCGATTGGATTGGGTCGATTGATTCGATTAGGTCGATTGATTCGATTAAGTCGATTGATTCGATTAGGTCGATTGATTCGATTAGGTCGATTGATTCGATTAGGTCGATTGATTCGATTAGGTCGATTGATTCGATTGGGTCGATTGATTCGATTAGGTCGACCATTCGGATTGGCGTTACGCATCAATCAAATCAATCGAATCAATCAAATCAATCGGTTTAATCGAATCAATCCAATCAACTATATCTGCGCGACCAGGTCTTGCACGGCTTTTCGGATCTTGTTCATTTCCACGGAAGTATGCTCGCTCAGCGCCGTGCCGTCGCGGATGGTGCGGTGGAGTTCGCTCAGGCGGCTTTGTTGGAAGGCGGCGTCCGGAGCGGTGGCGGGGTTTTCGGCCAGTTTTTCGAGTATGCGGCCCAGGTAGCCTTGTTTGAGCCATTGGGTGAGGGTTTGCTTCAGGGGCGCGCCGGTTTCCAGGCGTTGCCGGCGTTCCAGCCAGCGGCGGGTGAGTTCGTCGAGGAATTGATTGGGCGTGAGGCTGTCCACGAAGTCTACTTTGAACTGGTCGGCGAAAAAGACCAGGGTTTCGTCGGCGAGTTCGGGGTTAAAAGCATATTGCCGGGCCTTGCCCGCGTCGGGGTTGAGCAGGCGGAGCAGGAGTTGCATGTACCATTTGTCGAACTGGAAGCCGAGGAACACGAAGTCGTCGGCGCGGCCCAACGCATCGGACAGCGGCAGGTAGCGCTCGTCGGTCAGCGGCTTTACGCCGAGGATGTTGCGCAGAAAATCGAACAGGTCTTCGTGGGTAAGCAGCAGGGATTCCCGTTCGCCGACCTTTCCGAAGATGTTGAACAGCGCGCGTTCGGCGGCCGGATCCTGCGCGATGGTTTCATGGGGTTTCGGTACGCCTTTCCGGTGGTAGTAACCAAACTGGTGGGCCAACCCCTTTTCTTCGAACACCCGGCGCAGGCCCTCGTCGGGCAGGGTGGACACAATGACCGGGAAGGGAAGTTCGGCGATTTTCCGGTACAAGGGCTCGAACTGCGGTGTGAACTGGCGGTAGAAGGTCTCCAGTTTGCCGCTCACACGGCTGCGGGCATTCAGGTCGTTGAAGAGAAAAAGTTCGTCGGCGGAGTAGGCCATGCGCACATCGCCGGGGCGGAGCGCGACACCGTTGCCGGGGTCTTTGAGCCAGCGGTCAAGTTCGTCGAAAAGACGCAGGCCGGGCAAAAGTTGGGGACCGAGCAAGAGGACGCAGCGGCCTTCATGAAGGGATTTGAGCAGATCGTCCCATTCGACATCGGGGACAATGCGCTCCCGGCGGGCTTCAGCAAAATTGGTCATTTGTTTGGGAACAAAGTGTTTTCAACTCAAATGTATGGCAAACCAATTTTTTAGAGATTAAAAACTTTTGAAAGGCTGCTTAAAAAACCCCAAGCCACACCCAACCTGCCCGCCCCCGCCTGCGTATTCACACAAAATCCAATTTCTATGAAACTTGCCAACACCTCACTTTTCACGGCTTTATTAGCCCTGCTGGCTTTCCAGGCCAGCGCCCAGCAATTCTTTTTTTCCTCGGAACAACCGGCCACCTGTTCCTCTACCGATGGGATCGTGACCATCGTGCCGACCCGGGGTGTACCGCCATTTACCTACTTGTGGAGCAACGGCGCTACTACGGTGAGCATCAGCGGCGTGCCCAAAGGTGCGTACACGGCTACCATGACCGACGCCACCGGCGCGTCCGTGACCCACACCCACCTGCTGAACAGCCAGGAATTCGACCTATACTTATCCGATTCCAAGCCAAGCGTATTTTGCAACCCCACTTCGGGAGCGCTCACCGTGGACCCTTTGGGTGGCGTGGCGCCGTATACCTATACCTGGAGCAACGGCCAGACGGCCCCCGGGATACAGGGCCTGAACGTAGGCTCCTACGGGGTAACCGTGGTGGATGCAACCGGCTGCACCGCCTTGGGAGAATTTGACGTAATCCTCAATCCGATGTACTATGCTTATGCGCAGGTCGATTCCGTACAACAGCCGGATTGCATCAATACCACCGGCGGCGAACTGAAGGCCTCGATGTACTACTTCGGGTATGGCCCGTATTCCTACATATGGAGCACCGGCGCCACTACCGAAACCGTTTCGGGACTGAGTTCCGGCTATTACGCCGTGACCGTTACGGACGGACTGGGGTGTACGAGCGCGGCCAGTATCGACCTGCAAAAAAACCTGATCGTGACCGGCAGCGTGGTCTGCACCGGCTCCAATTCGGGTACGGCCGGCGCGCTGCTGGTGAACGCCTCGGCTCCAATCAGTTATACCTGGAGCAACGGCCTGAACGGAGCAAACCTGAACAACCTGCCCAACGGCGCCTATGCCGTCACCGCCAGTGATGCGAACGGCTGCACGTCCATCGGTCTGGCCCAGGTCGTCATTCCGTACGTGAACACGTACGACTATTCTTCGAAGTGCTATTCCGGAAACAACGGCGTCGGAGGTTGCTGGCTGGTCAACGACCAGGCCCTCAGTTATCTGTGGGACAACGGCGTGACCGATTCGTACAATACTTCCCTGAGCCCGGGCTTTCATACCGTAACCATCACCAGCGCCCTGGGTTGCACCGTTACCGGGGGGGTTACCATTGCCCCGCCGCTGGCGCCGCCCATTACGATCACGTATACCGCGACCCAGGCCGATTGCTCCAACAGCCTCGGCGGTGCGCTGAACATCAACATCTCGGGCGGTTTTCCGCCGTATAATTTTTACGCGAATGGCCCCGACGGCTATTTCACCAATGACCTCTCCTCGCTGCTCAATATCCAGGCCGGTTCGTACTACCTGTCGGCAAGCTCTGCCGGACCGAATTACTGCTACGGCAACACTACCGCGGTGGTGGTGGATGCCGGTGGATTCAACCCCGAACTGGTCGTTCAGCAACTGGACTGCCAGACCGGCTACGGAGCGGCAGCCATCGTCAACGTGACGGACCCCGGCGTGCAGTACGCCTGGGAAAATGGCGCCACTACTCCCGATTTATACAACCTGACCGAAGGGTGCTACGGGGTTTCGGTAACCGGCAGCGGCTCCTGTGTAAAGTACTACAAGTTCTGCCTGTACAACAACGATTCGCTGCAAACCAACAACTGCGGCAGTTTTGTCGGCGGCAAACTCATCAACGACCTGGGCGTTGCGGGCTGCACCGGTACTACGGGTATTCCCTATCAGTTGATCCGGACCCAGCCTTCGGGGGCCCTGCATTTTACCGACGAGAACGGCGTTTATCAGTTAAATGTGGCCCAGGGCGCGTTCGATATTGAGACGGCCAGTTATGACCCCGCCGACCTGGCTTGCCCGCCGGGTGGCTTCCACACCGTAAATGCCGTAGCCGGCGTGAATTATTCCGGCCTGGATTTTCACTTTTACAACCCCAACCCCACCGACCACCGGATAAAACAGCGGCCGTTGCGCACCGCCCAGCCCGGCTATCCGTTCTCCATGCGCCTGGAAGTGTGCAACGACGGCAGCAGCCCGGTGAACGGCGGTCTGGAATTCGATTACGGTAATTTCTTCGGCAGTGCCAACGCGGTTGCTTTTGCCCAGCATCCGGGAGCCTTCGCTTTCGCCTCCGAAACGCCGGGCTCGCCCGATAACACGACCAGTTATACTTTCCCCGGCATTACCCCCGGTGGCTGTGAATTGTTGCAGTTCGATTTCCTGACGCCGACCACGGTGCCCGGCAACACGGCCTTCCTGACCCGGAGCAGCGTCACGCCGGTCAGCGGCGACCCGACGCCCGACAACAACACCGCAACGCAGTTCAACACGGTGACCGGATCGTTCGACCCCAACAGCGTGCTGGCCTACCCGGCCCGCAACGGCAATCCGCACGACGGCGGCGACATCCTGCAAGGCGTGGACCTGACGCTGACCTACCAGGTGTTTTTCCAGAACACGGGTACGGCGCCGGCCGACCTGGTGGTGGTGCGCGATACGCTGGATGCCCGTCTCAACCCGGAAAGCATCCGCAACATCTCCGTTTCACACGACGTAAAGGTGTCCTTGGAAGCCAACAACACCGTGCTGGTATTCAAATTCCCCAACATCCACCTGCCCGACTCCACTACTGACTACGCCAACAGCATCGGCTCCATTCAGTACGACATCGACGTGCTGCCCGGCTTGCAGGTAGGTACGGAAATCAATACCCAGGCGGGCATCTATTTCGACTTCAATCCCCCGGTGATCACCAACCGGAACGTGCTCAAAGTAGTGGATACCAACAGCGCCACCACGCTGAAGGACGAAAACCGGCTGCCGGTGTTCCCCAACCCCGCCGACGGGTATTTCGGGTTCTACACCGACCGGGAGGGCCTGTTGAACGTGTATAGCGCTACGGGCGCGCTGGTCTTCAGCCAAAGCGTATCGACGGGTCTGCAAAAGATCGAAACTGCCGGACTGCCGGCCGGTATTTACCTGATCCGCCTGGATGCGGGCGGAACGGTGCGGAATGGTAAGGTGGTGGTAGGCCACTAAGTAAAACAGGCAATTCCACCGTATACGGACCCTGGAGAGGCAGCCTCTCCAGGGTTTTTTTATCGGACGTTCGTAATATGCACCTGTTCCGGTATAAACGGGCTGGCATCGGCGCCGCCCACGATGATCTCGCGCACGATGGTGCTGCTGATGTGCGAATATTCGGGCTGGGCGATGAGAAAAACCGTTTCGATGCCGCCGCCGACGATGTGGTTGAGTTGCGAGATGGTTTTTTCGTAGTCGAAATCGGAGGCATTGCGCAGCCCGCGCAGCAGGTAGCGGGCGCCGATGCGCTGGCAGTAGTGGGCGGTGAGGTTTTCAAAGTAATCCACGCCCACATTCGGATATTCGGCAAATACCTGGCGCAGCCATTCGAGGCGCTGGTCGAGCGGGAACAGGTATTTTTTCATGGAATTGACCCCAACGGCTACGATCACGCGGTCGAAAAGCGGCAGCGCCCGTTTCACCAGATCGACGTGGCCGATAGTGATGGGATCGAAGGAACCGGGAAAAACGGCGATTTTCATACGATTCGGTTAAAGCTGGGGCGAAGTTGGGAATTTTCGTACGCCGGGCCAAACCGCTCCGTTCGGGATTGCAATTTTATCTGCACAATGAATTTGAAGTGTTGCGAATGCGCGCAATATTTGCTCCCACATTTCCCGGCGGGTATGCTGCCCGCAGGGAAGGGGAGATGCCTGAAAATCCCTGACAGAGTAAGGCGCGGAAGCCCAAAAGCGATATGAGTAGGCACCTAATTCCAAACATTACATCTTCTGTATGAAAAAACTGTTCATTACCCTTCTTCTCGTAGTGGCCTTTGTACAGGTTATGCCCCTGCAGGCTACCGTACAGGTAAAACAATCCGGTTCGGAAATCGCGGCCAAAGTGCTGGAGCAAAACGGCATTTCTTCGGCTTTCCTGAACATGACGCCGGACCAATTCCTGCAACTCACGCCGAAAAAAATCAAGGCGATGACCGGCGAAAAACTGACGCTGAAACAGGCCATCGGCCTGAAAGCCGCTCAGAAAGCCGTGAAAAAACAGCTGAAATCCGAAGGCGCTGCCGGCTCCGCCAAGAGCCAGTGGGTCGCTTTGCTGCTGTGCTGGTTCTTCGGCGGCCTGGGCATCCACCGCCTGTACCTCGGCTACAAAAACTGGTGGCTGATGCTGATCACCCTGGGCGGCTGCGGTATCTGGGCTCTGATCGACCTGATCCGTATCATCACGGGCGATATGAAACCGGCCGACGGCAGCAACTATGATCCCAGCTTCTAATTGGTGGCTGTACACCAAGATCGCGGTCTATATTCTCGTGCCGCTGACGCTGTTGATACTGCCCGCCGATTTTTTCGATGAGGGGCGGTCGATCTGCCTTTCCGTGCTCCTGCTGAACGAGCAGTGTTTCGCCTGCGGCCTGACGCGTTCCGTCATGCACCTGATTCACTTCGAGTTTGCGGAAGCCTGGTACTACAACGCTTTGGGATTCATCGTATTCCCGGGGGTAGCCTGGCAATGGCTACAGTGGTTCCTGGCCGACTGGAAAAAGTTGAAGCAATTGCGCAGCCACGCCTGAAGCCGGGCCGTGATTTTTAGGGAACGCTCCATCGCTTAATTGCGGTGGAGCGTTTTTTTATGCGTTTTTCCCCGGAACAAAATACCCGGGTGTGGCTCCGGAAAAGTCCTTAGGTTTGCATGTGCAAAAACAAACAGAAACAATTAAATTTGAAGCACAACATGAAACATTTTATTCTGACCATTGCTTTGGCAATCGGCGTTTGTTACGCCGCTCAATCCCAGAACTACAATTCGGCCATCGGCTTGCGCCTTGGCTATCCGGTTTCCATTTCCTACAAACAATTCATCAGTGAACCCGGCGCCATCGAAGCCTTTCTGGGCTTCCGCAACTACAGCGGCTACGGCTGGTTCAATATCGGAGCCACCTATCAACACCACTTCCCGATCTCGGGGGTCGAAGGCCTGGCCTGGTATGCCGGAGGCGGCGCGTCCGTTTTCTTCTGGAACGACCGGGATAATTTCTTCCGGAACAACTCCGATTACAGCGCTACTACTTTCGGCATCCTGGGCGTACTCGGCCTCGACTACAAGCTGGAGAACGCTCCGCTGAACCTCTCGGTAGACTGGATGCCGTTTATTTCACTCAACGGCTACTATAGCGGCTTCCAGGGTGGTTACGGCGGACTCAGTGCCCGTTATGTGATCAAATAAGGCCGGGCAAACGTTTACTAAACCTGCGAGGTTTAGTAAACGTTGTCCGGAACTTTCGATCGGATTAAAAACAAAAAACCCCCTTCCGCAGTCGCGGAAGGGGGTTTTTTTATGGTGTAAACCGGTTGAACCCGCTTAGTTGCGGCCTTTGCCCCCGCCGTTATCGGGGGTCGGCGTAGTCGTTCCCGGAGTAGCCGGCACCAGCGGCGTTTCCTTGCCGAAAGCGTCTTTCATCTGCCGGATGGTCTCCTGCGCGGCCGGGTCGGTTTCCAGTTCCAGCCACTTGTCGATGACGGGGAAGAACCTGTCGCCCTGGTTTTTCACCATGTACACGTAGGACATGTACTGATAGGCGGAAAGGAGTTCTTTTTTATTCTTCTCCTTATCGGCGCCGGCGATCGGCGCGTATTGTTCGTAGTAGCCGAGGGCCTTGCCGTAGTTGAGGGCCACGGAGGGGTTGGCTTCGATCTCGTCCGGGGTGGGGTCCTGCATTTTGGCCGCCTTGGCCGCCCACAGCCAGCCGATACCGGCTTTCGGCATAAGTTCGGTTACTTTTTTGAACAGTTGTTCGGCTTTGGTGTAGCGCAGGCTGTCCTCTTTGCAGTAGTACTGGGCCAGGCCGTATTTGTAAATATCCTGGGCCAGTTCCGGCTTGGCCATGCCGGCCGAGTCGAAGTACATCTGATAAGCGTTTACGGCCTCGCAGTTCATGCGCTTGCTGTAATAGGTATCACCGATCTCTTTGTACAGCGGCCAGCTCATGGAGTCCATTTCGATGGATTTCTTGAAGTTGTTCAGAGCCGCCAGGGTATCGCCCTTGGTTTTGATCTGGAAACGGCCGAGGTACTCGTAGTCGCGGGGAATGATCTTGTCGGCCGGCGCCGTTTTGAAGTAATCGGTCAGCAGTTGCAGGCCGCGCTGGAATTCGCCGTTCTCGTAGTCGCAGTAGGCTTTGAGGCGGCGCAGGTAGTTTTTGGTGCCGTCCTTGGCCAGGATCTTGTCCACCAGTTCGCTCACCGCCTTGCAGTCTTTGGTGATGAACAGGCTGTTGGCCAGCTGCATTTCATCCTCGATGGTCACTTCGGCGCCGCCTTTGGCCACCAGGTCTTTATAGGCCTGGGTGGCTTGCTCCCACTTGCGGCCGTAGTAGTAGTGCTCGGCTTTGGCGCGCAGGGCGGGGGCATAGTTCGGGGCCACCTGCAGGGTCTTTTCGATGTTGGCTTCGAACTTGGCCGGAATTTTTGCGGCTTTGTACACCTTGGCCAGCATCAGCTTGGGCAGGGGATTTTTCGGTTCGAGCTGTTCGGCCAGTTCGTATTGGGTGGCGGCCATACCGCCGTTGCCCTGCTCTTTATAGGCATAACCCAGGGCCATCAGCGTAGGCACGTCTTTGTTGTTGACGTTGGTGGCGGCGGTCAGCAGTTCCACGGCCCGGGTCAGGTCGGGGCGTTTGCTGCCGGGCGGCGTGTAAAACAGGTACGACTCCCCGATCTGGCGGTGGCCGTTGATGTCTTTTTTAACCTTAGAGGTGGCTCGTTTGAACTGCTCGCTTGCATCGGTGATCTTGTCTTTCAAAAGCAGCACCCGGCCGTTGATCACATACACCATCGGTGCGTCCGGTTTGGCCGCGACCGCCGATTCGGCAATTTCCAAAGCCTTGGCTTTGTCGCCTTTGGCCAGATAGGCATTGGACAGGGTCAGAAGCGCATCCTGGTCGGTCGGATCGGCCTTGGTCAGCGCCGTATAGATGCTGATGGCTTTGTCCCATTGTTCCAGTTGCATGGCGGCCAGACCGTCGGCGCGGGTTTGGGCACCGGCGGTTTGGGCGTACACGATAACTGCCAACAGCAGTGCTTTTTTCAGGAGATTTGTCATTGTTCGGAAAAAGAATTTTGTTAAAATCGCGGGTATTTGTTCTATTGAAGCGGCAAAGGTCCGCTTTTAAGACGCTTTTTTTCAAGAAAATCCACAAGTCATTTTGAATTTGGCCGGAATCTTAAAACAAGTTTAACAGAAAAAAGATGGCTTTCGCCATTTACAATATGTGTATGCACCCTTTTTGTCCGTGAACGCACCGGTTGGAAGGGTGAATAAAACGAATACGGCAGCAGCCGGTTCCAGCGGCCGGTTCAGCGGCGGACTTCGATGAGACGGGTCACGGCATTGGCCGGCAGCAATCCGTCTTTCAGCACGATGCGCTGCCCGTCGGCGGCCAGGTAGGAGGCGAAACCGAGCCCCAGGCCGGGCCGGGCCTGAGCATTGATGATGTAGACCGTGCGTTTGTAGGGGTACCAGTTTTTGGCCAGGTAGGCCTGATAGGGCCCGTAACCTTCGCGGCCAACGGCAGAGGCGATGTCGGCGATCTTTATTTCCCGCAGGAACTGCTGCACGCCGCTGTCGTCGGTGTCGGAGATCCAGTTGGCGCTGATGACGCCCAGCGCATTTTTATTTTTCGATACATACGCGATCACTTCGGCGTTGGTTTTCAGGGCGGAGGCTTTCTGGCTGAGCGCCGCTCCGGTCAACACCGAATCCTTGACGTAGCGGACCGTGCCGGACAGGGGATGGTCGAAGACCAGTTGCACATCGCCCAGAGGCGAGGCGGGGTTCAGGTCTTTCCACCGGGAAATTTTACCGGTCAGGATATCCCGTAGCTGTTCTTTGGTAAATACGGTATCGCGGTTGGCCGGATGGAGAATGAAAGCCAGCGCGTCGTAGGCGATGGGCGTAACCTTGGGTTTGAACCCCCGCGAGTCGAAGTATTTTATCTCCTGGGAGTCGAGTTGGCGGGTTATGATGATCACCTCGACCGAATCGCGCAGCAGAGCGGCCATGGCTTCTCCCTCGGAGCTGTAGACGGCGTGTATGGTGGCCTGCTTGTAAATGCTGTCAAATACGTCGATGGAGGATTCGATAATGGGCCGGTATCCCTCGTCGGCCATGATGGTGATCTGGCCGGTAGTGGGCGTGTCGAGGACTTTGCCGCTTTTATCGTGCTGCGGACCGCAGCCGGCTGCCGCGGCCAGTATGAGGAGGGGGAACAGAAAAATTCGCATGATCTTGATTTTGTGGACGTTGTGGACCAAAGGTGGACATTGTGGACCTTAGGTGGACGTTGTAGACTGCAATATCTTGGGGTCTAGTCTGCAACGTCCACCTGACGTCAACTAAAAGTCTACCTAACGCCCCTGTTAAAAATACTCCGAATAAACGCGCCAGCCCCGGAAAACGCCGTAAAGCAGTACCATCACCGCAAAAGTGTTCCGGAATTCCGTGGGGATTTCGGGCAAAAAACTCTTGTCGACCAGCAGGTAGGCGCCAAAGCAAATGAAAAACAGGGCCATACTGGCGCCCATGATCAACAGCGGGTTGCGCAGGCTGCGGCGTTTACGAATGCGCTCATCAGTGGACATACAAAACGGGAGGTAAGTGAGTCTGTAAAGTGGTTTTCCGGGAAGCGGCCATTCGATTGTCGGTTATTTTTCAGATGCTAAATTCAGGAGAAATGGCGGAATTGGAGGCAGTTTATTTTTGAAAAAACTTGGGCCACTGCATCGCAAGCATTTTTCCAGGGGTTTTTAGGGTTTGAGGGCCCAAAAAGCAAACGGCCCGCAACCGGTGAAGGTCGCGAGCCGCTGGTATGGTACGTTTACGAAACGATGCAGGTTCGTAGCCGCAGGTCTGAAAGCCCTTACTCCGAACGGAGCGATTGGACCGGATTGGCCAGCGCAGCCTTTACGCTTTGCAGGCTCACCGTAATAAAAGCGATACCCAGGGCCAGCGCTCCCGCCGCCGCCGCCATCCACCACTGGATGTCGATCCGGTAGGCGAAACCCGACAGCCAGCGATCCATGAAATACCAGGCCACGGGCACCGAGATCAGGATGGCCAGCGCCACCAGTTTTAAAAAGTCTTTGGCCAGCAGACCGGTGATGCCCGCCACATTGGCGCCCAGCACCTTGCGGATACCGATCTCTTTGGTGCGTTGCAGCACGGTATAGGAAGCCAGGCCGAACAAACCCAGGCAGGCGATGAAGACGGCCAGCAGGGTAAACAGGCCGAATACTTTGCCGAACAAAACGTCGGCCTTGTACTGGCTGTCGAAAAATTCGTCGAGGAAAAAATAACTGTACGGGTCGGCGGGAAAATGCCGTTTCCACAAAGCCTCCACGCCGGCGAGCGTTCCGGGCAGGTTGCCGCCGCCGATCTTCAGGGAATAGTAGTTGCGCGTCTCGGCGTTGTAGCGCAGGCACATGGGGTCCACGGCTTTTTGCAGGCCCAGGTGGTGAAAGTCGCGTACCACGCCGCATACGGTCATCGTATCCCGGCGGCCGCGGCTGATCTGCTCGCCCAGGGCCTGTTCGGGCGAAGCGAACCCGAGCAGTCTGGCCGCCGATTCGTTGAGAATGGCCGCCTTTTTATCGGTAATCTCGAAATTGCGGCCGGCGGCGAACTTCAGGTCGTACGCACTGGCAAACCCGGCGTCGGTGCCGAGAATATACAGCGTATTGAACTGCTCGCTGTCGCTCTTCAGGCGCCGGAATCCGGAAGTCCAGTAAATCTCGTCGCCGGGCACCGAAGAGGAACCGGCAATGTTCTGTACACCCGGGATCTGCAGGACCTCGTTGCGGAAGCCGGCAAAAACGTTGCGGTAAGTGGAGTCGGCCAGCGTGCCGGGGCCTTCCAGCACCAGCGTCTGCGAGCGGTCGAAACCGGGGTTCTGGCTGCGCATAAACCCGACCTGACGCGTCACGACCAGCACGCCGATCAGCATGGCTACCGAAACGGCGAACTGGCCCACAATGAGCCCCTGCCGCAGCGTAACCCCGCGGGGCGACGATTTAAAAGCTCCTTTCAGAATATTGACCGGCCGGAAACCGGAAAGCACCAGCGCCGGGTAAAAACCGGAAAGCAGGGTGCCGGCCGCAAAAATTCCCAGCATAGCGCCCAGTAAAGACCCGGAGAACAAACTGAACGGGATGTCCTTACCCAGGAAATTACTGAACGCAGGCGCCGCCGACCAGACGATGCCGAGCGCCAGGGCCAGGGCGGTGCTGTTGAGCAGCAGGCTTTCGGTCAGGAACTGTCGCATGAGTTGCGAGCGGGTCGCGCCCGATACTTTGCGGACGCCCACTTCGCGGGCCCGCTCCACGGCCCGGGCGGTGGAAAGGTTGATGTAGTTGACCCAGGCGATCGCCAGAATGAACAGCGCCACGGCGAACAGCAGCCCGACGGCCTTGCCGTCGCCGTTGGGTTCGGCCTCCTGGTTGATATTCGACCACAGGTGGATGGCGGTCAGGGGCTGCAGCAGCGTCTCGTTGCGGAAATTGGCCTTGATGACGTTGGGCTTGGAGTTGATGTATTTGTCCGTAAAAGCGGGCAGTTTGGCGGCAAATGCAGCGTGGTCGGTGTTGGGGCGCAGTTTGACGTAGGTGTAAAAGTCGTACCAGCCCCAGGAGGTTTCCACGGAGTTGGTGGTGTCGCCTTCTTCGCGTTGGTATTGGGCCAGGGTGGGCATCGACACGAGGTAATCGACGAT
>WBZQ01000020.1_pt4 | contig 49592 bp, 51 predicted proteins | sample 5204251 | NCBI WGS metagenome assembly WBZQ01 (sample SAMN12412402, study PRJNA552823) | activated sludge metagenome | isolation source: activated sludge from nitrification reactor of wastewater treatment plant... | place: USA: Virginia | collected 2017-09 | reverse complement strand
GAGATACGGAGTAGATATGGTAATAATCATTTGGGGCACGTATTTTCGGATGGACCCAAGGAGCGAGGTGGTATGCGTTACTGTATGAATTCCGCGGCACTTCGTTTTGTCCCGAAGGAGTCTCTCGAAAAGGAAGGATATGGAAGGTTTCTTTCTCAAGTAGATGCCCAAAAGGATAATCACTAAAAATATGAACAAACTGCAAGAAATCGTTAAAATGAGCGGGATTCCAGTGTTGTTGGCATCGCTCTGCTGCCTTTCCCCAGTCATTCTCGTGCTTCTGGGAATATCTTCGGTAAGCTTTGCTTCGTCGCTTGCCGATACGCTTTATGGTGAATACAAATGGGTATTTCGCGCCATCGGACTCGTGGCGCTTCTCGGATCTCTAGCTTATTATTTGTACCGACAAAAAGGAGTCTGTTCCCTTGACGCAGTGAAACGACGCCGGAACGAAATTATCAATTACATTGCGCTCACGGTGGCGGTTGGAGTATTTGGATACCTCTTTTTTCTGTACGTTGTGGTTCACTACATCGGTGTCTGGCTTTCGATTTGGAAATAAGATTCTCGAATGTATTTACTACATCTTGAGTAAAAGGTTTTTGAGAAGAAAAGAAATCCCCCCATCCTGAAACGGGGGGCGTATATGATTGCTTGTGAGAGACATCACCGCATGGTCATCCTATAGAATATGTGCTCGCTGGTGATGATGAGAGGAAAGTGTGTATTGAATTTGTCAGAGAGAAGGAAGGGTGTCGGGTAGTGGAAACATTTGAAGCTGAAGCAGAAAATCCACTTGAGTTACAAAAGAATGGCTGGCAAGCCATTCTGAGTAACTTCAAAAAATATGGGGAATCGCGATAAGGAAGACTATTCTACGATGAGTGTTCCCCACTGTCCCTTGGCTTTGTGTCCAGGCTTGGAACAGTAGAAAATAAATTCACCAGCCTTGTCGGCGGTAAATTCGAAGGTAACTTCTTCATTCATGGGGAGTTCTTTTTTGATTCCAAATTCGTCAATAACGAAGTCGTGCATTCCCTTGGTATTGGTAGCGTGGATACGGACCAAATCACCCTTTTTGACACGCATTTCTTTGAGTGAAAACCACACACCAGTTTCGTCATAGTAGGCGGTAGTCGTAAATTCTTTGACCGAGTCATTCGTTCCTAAGGAAGATGTTTCCTGAGAAACGGTATTGTTTTCGGTTTTCGTAGGCATAGATCTGTCACTCTGAAGAAAGAGGTATCCGGCGACCGCAATGCCGACAATGACTACCAATCCGATTATTTTGCCCATAAAATTGAGAATGAAGAGTAAATTATTTCTCCTGCTGCTGGAGAAATTCAGTAGAGAACACTCGCGTTTGTTTTCAAAATAGGAAGGTGCAGAGCGTTTCTTTTTTTGGAGCATCATGAGGAGTTTGACATTGAGGTGTATAATGGAATAGTAATATACATCTGTACGAAAATTTTATGGTGGCAGAGACTTTGGCTCTTGAATGGGATGAGAAGTATAGTGTCGGAGTAACCGTGTTGGATCATCAGCATCAGCAGATGTTTCGTATGATTAACGATTTGGTGAATATTATCCAGGGAGTACCCGAGAAAGAACGAATTGGGAGGCTGCTTGATGCCATTATTGAATACAAGCGGGTTCATTTCGCGACAGAGGAAGGATATTTTAAAGAGTTTAACTTCGAGGGTGCAGCAGAGCATATTTGGAACACCAAAAATTTAATGAGACTCTTGCGAAGCTGAAGGAGCAATATGCGGATGATACTATTGGCTTGGCTTTTGCGTTAGTTGATTTTCTTGAGGATTGGTTAGTGCAACATCTTCTTCATACTGACCAGAAATACAAAGAGTGCTTTCGTGCTCACGGGCTTACATAGTCAAGAAGTTGGGGCACTCTTTTCTTTTTTGATAGGCTCTGATACACTAGTATCTCTTTTGGAGCACAAGGAGGAGTGCAAGAAATGAAGCCACATGTTTCGTTAAATCCGGACGTGTCTCAACTCGATCCGGGAATAGTTCCTTTGGTACAGGTGATCAATAGGCTTGGTCTTCCGACATTCTACTCATGTGAGGGACACGGAAAGCAGGCTCCTGGTTCTTTTCGGTCACCTTTTCCGATGGTCGTTATTTTTCCGGAGCCCAATCCGGATGGCGCGTGTCGAATGCTTCGTCTTATGGGTATGATTGGCATTCATAATGGGGACGTTCAAAGTCGCGAAGACGTTCATTGGGTAGTGATGCCTGAAGAAGACGGCGGGCTTATGCTCAGACCATTGAGTCGGCATACCTCGCCACGGATTTACCGGCAAGGTATCACGGCTCTGGTCTTCCGATTACAGGAGATGGATGCCTGGTATCGCTGGGTGGAGGGCTGAGGAGGGAGAATCATTCTAGTGGAACAAGAGGCGGCAGACGAGAAATTCGTTTCGCCGCTTTTTTATTGTCCTTACTTCTGAAAATATCGCAGTGGGAGCGCAATGGAAAAAAAGGAAATAAGAAGAGAGAAAAAGAGGAAAAGAATGAGCATGTGAGATTCTCCAGAGGTGAAGAAGTTTCGGAGAGCCGCCGCTGAGCAACCTCCATAGAGTACCGAAGTGAAAATGAAAGTGAGTCCGGGAAGCGAGGTGCTGAGAAATTCTGGGTCATCTGTTTCAAAATTAGGAAACAAAGCGCCGAGAGCCAAGCCATAGAGCGTCACGGTTGCCGAAGCGAGACCGACGACACCAAGGACGAGCAAGGATTGAAAGGGAGCGAGTGTAATGATAAATGTATTGAGAAGAGAGAAGAGGAGACCAAGAAGGACGAGAAGTGGAACATAGAAGCCGATACGGGCCAAGAAAATTTTTGCTCTATTGAGAGGGGCGCTTTCTATGACCCAGCTCATTTTTTGTTCCATGCTAAAAGAAGGGAAAGCAAATCGGAGTACAAACATATTGACGAAATAAATAGCTGCTGCGATTTGGAAAGTGATGACTATATAGGGGAGGGTATTCGGGCGCAGAGAGAGCTGATGATTCAGAATGGAGATGGAGCCGCTTTGAATAAGCCAGATGAGACAGAAAAATCCAAACCAGGTCATACCGCGCGCATTGCGAAAAAAAGTGATAATTTCTTTGCGGAAGAGAGCATCGAGTGGCCCTGAAGCACGTGAAAGAGCTGAGGGAAAAGAGCGCGAAGTGGAGTTCTTTGCAGAGGTTGTTTCTTGGAAATGTTGCCAGAGGGAGAGGTGGTATTTTTTGAGCAAAAGAAACGGGATGTATGCAACGCATAAAAGAAGAAAAATGATCCCGGTGTTTTGAAGCAGTAGTTCGGGGTCATTGTGGCTTGCCGCGAAAAATGCCAGTGCCGCTGGATGAGAGGGAAGCAACGAAAAATGAGATTGGATCAAGGAAATATCAGCAGTGGTACTCTCGAGAGCTTCTGCGGCAAAAAGTGTATTGAGTGATACTGACCTGATGTTTTGCCATGTAGCGAAGATGAAGAAAGTAGAGAGGAGGAGAGTAGTAAAAACCAGCGCGCTTTGGGTGAGAAATTTTTTTTGAAAGAAAAAAAGCATTTGAGCTATGAGAAAAATGAGTGACAGAGCAGAGATAACGGCTAAGGCAACAAAGCAGGTGAGTGCGAGAATGATACAGGAAGCTCCGAAGAAAGAGAGCGGATATACCAGACTGAGCGCCAAAAGGGAAGGGAAGACAAGGATGAATATCGGCCAGAGTGAGGCAAGGAACATGCGAGTAAGAACAAGAGATGGTATGGCAGAAAACCGTGGGGAAAGAGCAAGGAGTATTTTATCTTTTCCCGAAAACAGACTAAAGAGTCCCGTGATGAGCGCGCTGATGAATACCAGTATAAAAATAGTGAGCATGAAGAGTTCTGAAAGATACAGAAAAATCGCATCTTTGAAGTACCCAGAAAGGGAGAGAAACCGGAAGCCATGGAGAAAAAATGAAAAGAGGGCCACTGAGAGCGAGAGGAGCAGCAAGAGGAAAAGACCAGCAGTTGTAATTTTGGCAGTACGATTCTGCGAAAAATACTGAGCTGTTCTTCGGAGGAAATGATGAAAGAGAAGTGGGAACACAGTTTAGGTGGTGATGATATTGTAAAGAGTTTCCAGGGAAGCAGAAGGTGTTTGATGTATATGTTCTCGAATATCCGCGAGACTTCCCGTCGCAACCAGCTTCCCTTTCTTGAGAATGCCGATGCGGTGCGAGATGGTTTCCGCTACGGGGAGCGTATGTGTAACGAGGAGTACCGAGCCACCCCTTTTGGCGAATTCGGTGAAAATATGTTTGGCGACAATCGCGCTTTCAGGATCAAGTCCTACAATGGGTTCGTCGATCAGGAGGAGTTTTGGTTCATGGAGGAGTGCTGCGAGGATGCTAAATTTTTGCTTGTTCCCTCGGGAATATCCGTCAAAATTATCTGTCTCACTACCATCAATTTTGAAGAGTGGAAGGAGTTCGGATATTTTTTGTGTACGCTTCATTTCATCGACACCGTAGAGCGCTCCCACGAAATGCAGAAATTCTTCACCGGTCATGCCCGGCCAAGCGGCAGGTTCATCGGGAATATATCCGATGAGTGATTTGGTTTTGAGTGGTTCATGGAGGGTATCGTTCTCGTGTACTTTGATGGAGCCGTGATCTGGACGGAGAAGCCCAACAATCATTTTGATGAGAGTTGTTTTCCCGGAACCATTGGATCCGATGAGGGAGAAAATTTCTCCTGGTTGTATGGAAAAGCTGACATCATCGACAGCTATTTTGTCACCGAAATGTTTGGTGAGGTGGTCGAGAGTGAGCATAGCTTTTTGCAAGAAAGAAAAGTTGATACTCTCCATTCTATCAAAGAGTCAGAGTAAGAGGAAATGTGAACGGTGGATCAGAAAAACCCCCTGATTTGATGGGGTACATGGGTGAGTTTTGTTTTTTTATGTGTGTTTATAAGTAAGAGCCATGCCTAGGCATGAGAGTATTTCGGGTATACACTGAGGAGTAGCAGCGCGCTTGTGTTGAATCCAGTATGCACGACGTGGGTGAAGTGGAGAGGATATGGGATATGTGCGGAGTGAGATTTTTTGCCTGATTTCGTTTGTGAGAATGAGCTAACTGTTGAAATACACATTATTTATGGCATACGGTACTCTTATTCCGAATCTTGAAATAAATGGACGTCCTGCTCCATATGGGGTAGTGAATGAGAGAGAAATACGAGCGGCAGCTGGACTCATGTTTGCTATTGGTTTTTTTACCCTGCTTAACACGTATCATGAGCAGAATCTCTGGCTTGCCTTTTGGGTTGTTTTGATATTTTGGTTGGATTTTACCTGTAAGGTATTTATTGGACCATCCTTTTCTCTTTTTGGGAGAATCGGCGCTTGGCTGGTCCATCGACAGCGGCCAGAATATGTGGGCGCGATACAGAAACGTTTTGCGTGGAGTATCGGCTGGGTGATGTCGGGTATTGTACTGATTCTTATTAGTCGACAATTGTTTTTTATTAAGCTGTGTGCGAGTTCTGGAATATTCGAGTGGGGATCTCCTTGTTTTCTCCCTCTGCTTTTATGTTCCATTTGCCTCATCTTTATGTGGTTGGAATCCGCGGTCGGTTTTTGTGTGGGTTGCGTTTTGTATTCTGGTTTAGTCAAACGAGGAATCCTGAAGCAAGAAGAACATGCTCCCGCATGTCCAGGAGGTGTCTGTGAGATACGAAGGTCATAGCTATACCTCGGCGATGTCTTGTTTCTTTTATCAGAAAAGTGATGGTGTGTCTCTGAGGGAACCTTATAGGGGTTGTACTTTGAGAAGATATGGCAGATTTGTGAGTTTATCAACGATGATACCCGCTTAGGACTAAGAGAGGGCCAAGGTCCGGGTATTTTTTGATGTATCGGATTGCCTTAGAGCAAGCGGCTTGTTATTATGAGGTATACAAAAAATCTATGTGTCTCGCTATCCCAGGGAAAATTGAAGTAGTGGAGGGTAAGAAGGCGATGGTAAATTTTGGCGGTGTCAAAAGACGCGTGGATTTGTCTTTTCTCGAGGAGGCCGCCCGAGACGATTGGGTATTGGTGCATGTCGGCTTCGCGCTCCAGAAAATCGATGAAGCCTCGGCACGAGAGGCCTATCATCTGCTTGCGGATACTCGCCCGGCTGATTTGGATGCAGAATTAAAAGCAATGTCATGAAAAGCCCGCTCCTGAAAGCCATCGAGGAGATCGCGAAAGATATGGGCGAAGTCCGACTTATGGAAGTATGCGGTGGTCACACGAATACCGTGATGCGTTTCGGTTTGCGTGATGTACTGCCTTCGAATATCCGGCTTATTTCGGGTCCAGGGTGTCCAGTGTGCGTGACATCACAGCATGACATCGACTCGATGGTTGAGCTGGCGCTTTCGGGAGTTCCCGTGGCTACCTATGGCGATATGATCAATGTTCCCGGGACGAAGATGAGTCTCGTGGATGCGCAAAATTTGGGTGCGGATGTCCGCATGGTGTATTCGATTGATCAGATTATTGAAGAGAAAGACCGGGTCTTTTTTGCAGTTGGATTTGAAACAACTACCCCGATGACCGCGAAGTTGTTGACGGCTGGTATACGGGTTTTTTGTGCACACAAAGTGATGCCACCAGCTATGCGGGCATTGACGCAAGAAATGAATCTCGATGGTTTTATTGATCCTGGACATGTATCGGCTATTATTGGGAGCGATGTCTGGGGAACGATGGATATCCCCTTGCCACAGGTCATTTCTGGTTTTAAACCCGACCAACTTTTGCATGCTATTCTCACGCTACTTGAATTGATTAAGAAGAAAGAAACGCGAGTAGTGAATGACTATCCGGAAGTCGTATTTCCGGGTGGAAATCTGATTGCGAAGAGAATGATTCAAGAGACGTTGAAGCCAGTGGACGCGGAGTGGCGGGGAATGGGAGTGATTCCGCTTTCAGGGCTCGCACCGATTGATGAACAACTTGATGCACGTCTGATTTACGCGGATCTTTTTCGGGATATTGTGAGTGTTGAACATCCGGAGTGTCGTTGCGGAGAAATTGTCCGAGGCTTAGTGGAGCCGAGACAGTGTCCATTGTTTGGGACCGTGTGTACACCGGAGAGCCCGAAAGGCGCATGCATGGTGAGTGATTCTGAGGGAGCATGTGCTATCGCATATAAATATGGAAAAAGTTTAGCTGAAGTATGACCAAAAAAGATGAATCATGTTTGACAGGGCAGTGTCCAAAACCGACAGAGCGTCTTTTGAATACGATTAAATTAAGCGAGGGGAGTGGTGGGCGTGAGATGCAAGCTTTGATTCATTCTCTGCGTTCGCATTTCGAACCGTCTTCAGAGTGGGCGAATGGTATGGATGATGGGGCGACCTTTTCTCTGGGAGATCAGCATCTGGTATTTACTACTGATGCTTATGTCGTGACGCCGATTTTCTTCCCGGGTGGAAATATCGGCAAGATTGCGTTTTGCGGTACGGTGAATGATTTAGCAGTGATGGGGGCTCGACCGATTGGTATTTCGCTTTCCCTGATTCTTGAGGAAGGTTTTTCCAAAGAAGAATTCATGACAATCATTGAAACGATTGGAACACTGTCAAAGGAGACAGGTATTCCTGTGGTGACTGGTGACACCAAAGTTGTTGAACGCAGGGGTGTTGATAAAATTATTATCAATACGAGCGGCATTGGTCTTACCTCTCGTGTTTTAGAGTCGCCATTCGTGGAGGGAGACGTGGTGATTGTTTCGGGCGGTTTGGGTGAACACGGAGCCGCACTGCTTGCCCGGCGCTTTGAGCTGGAGACAACTTTGGTGACAGATAGTAAACCACTTCACGAAGAGTTGATCGCCATCGGGTCTTGGGTGAAACAAGCCAAAGATATCACTCGTGGTGGTTTGGCAGCTATTTTAAATGAGCTTGCTGATAAAAATAAAGTTTCTATTGTTGTGGATGAAGAGCGGGTTCCATTGCACGCGGAAGTTCGAGCTCTGACAGAGATGTTGGGTATTGATGTTTATAGCCTCGCGAGTGAGGGACGTTTTGCGTGTGTAGTCGCAGCGGAACACGCACAACAGGTGATTGAGATACTTCGTACCTTCAATGCTACCGCGGAGCAGATCGGAAGCGTATCCGTTGGACGAGGAGTCTCTGTTCAGACGGCGTATGGAACCAAAATTCTTTCGATGCCTTCGGGCAATATTGTTCCGCGCATCTGCTGAAATTTCTGAGAAAACTTGCTCAGAAAAACGGGAAATAAAAAAATTAGCCGGGTCGCACTGTTGCGCGAGCCGGCTGTAAAAATACGGTGTCAGAGGAGTTGGTGGCCCCTATTTGCGACGTTTCTTATGATCGCAAGCTGGATTGGGAGTACTTCTCGGAGCCTTGCTGGTTGTTGGAGTCCTACCGTAAACCACCACGACTTGGACCGGGATACGGTCGCCGTTATGGTCGAAACGACGGATAGCAACTCCTTCATTGAACCCGGGGTACTGAAATATTTTCTCCATGTCTTTTCCTTCAAGTCGTTGTCGGTTCGGACGACTGGTTGGCCCGGATGAAGGCTGGCCCCTCGGTGTAAAAGCCGAAGAACTGCTCTGGCGTCAACCCGAGGTGGTCTTGACCGTACCGGACATAGATCTGTGGGAAGAGCTCCCAAAGTTCACGCGCCACACGAAGCACGGTGTCGCGATGCTTGGTGAGCGCGCGTTCGGTGTTCATGAGGTGGATCGTTTCGTCTTCGTCCATGCGTTTGCCAGTGAAACCCGGGGTGTTTTGCCCGATACAGTCTACCAGCTGCTCGAACTGGGTCTCGATGACGTCATCGGTCAGTGGACCAGAACCGCACAGTTGGCGGGCCTGGAAGCCGATGTTGTAGCCAGCATCCACGATGGTGGCGACTGAATATCCGCCCGTGAGAGCGAATCCTCCGATGCCGAGTGTGAGTTCATCGGGCGACAGCCCAAAATGATGACCGAGTTCGTTGTAGAGCTCAATCAGTTGTTCGCGTGTGATCATGGTGACTCTCCAGAGGTAGGCCTGAGGACTTCATGTTATGTCCAAGGGCTTGCTGGGTTATGAAACTCTGTTTTGCAACAGAGGGACTGGCCACGTCTCTTCTGGCGTGGAAGAATAATATAGCATTAATTTTTAAAAAAGTCAATATCTTGTATTTTGTATATATTTTTTCACTCGAGAAATAAGTATTTCTTGCGGAATCAATATAAAATGAAGTGATGATCACCGACGAGTGACGGGCGACAATACCGAAAGACATTGTAGAGGAATTACTTTCGATATTTCGATTCATAGAAGGTACCAATGCGGTTTGTCGGTTGTCTGAATCTAAGAATGAAGATATGTGGCGATCTGACCGAAACTGATGCCGCCGTCACCCGGGGGTATTTCTTTATTGATGAGGACACCTTTGGAGAGAAAGTGTTCAGTCATGATTCGGTTGTAGGCACAACCGCCCGCCCACACTATTGGTTTGCCTGTTTGCGCGGCAATAGTATAGAGACCGCTAGCGAGATAGTGTTGCACAGTGGCAGCGAGCCGGTGTTTATCCTCAGATATATGTTCGATGAGATAACGAAAGAGAGGCGTGGTTTTGAGTACGGAGTCTTCGATAACGGGGGAAATATCGAAAGGCGTTGTGGAATGAGCCTCAAGAAGTATGGCTGGTCGACCATCATAGGTTCGCTCGTCGCAGAAACCAAGGAGAGCGGCGGCGGCATCAAGAACTCTGCCACAGCTGGATGTCAGTGGCGCGTGGAATTTTTCGATGAATTGTTTTTCAAGAAGGGAAAGTTCCTTAGGTGAGAATTTCTGATTTAAAAATGGAGTTATTTCTTTGGGAGAAAGGAAAGAATGGAGAATGGAATAAAGCATCCGGTAAGGGAAACGTCCAGCGGCATCTCCGCCGAGTTGAGGATGGAGTTCGAGATGGCCGATGCGTTCATGATTTTGAAAAATTTCTCCACCCCAAATAGTGTCATCGTCTCCATAGCCAAGACCATCGCAGACGATGGCTGTGAAATCATCGAGATTGTGTTCGGCGGCGGCCGCGAAGGCATGGGCGCGATGGTGTTGGACAGGGATGAGCGGGACGCCAAGTTCTTGAGCGAGTTCTTTTCCGTATATCGATGTTTGATACTCTGGATGCGCGTCACAGAGAATCATTTCTGGTTTGATATGTGTGTAGGCGAGAAAGCGTTTGAGTGTTGCTTGGTATCTTGCGAAGGAAGCGGGATGAGTAAGATTACCGAGGTGTTGAGAGAGAATGACGCGACCACATCCATCAAAGAGCGCGAAAGTGTTGTTCATCTCAGCGCCAAGAGCAAGAATTGGTGTGGTGACAGGCGAGTTGATAGCGATGGATTTTGGGACAAAACCACGGCTCCGTCGAATGAGGAGGGGGGTTTCGCTGATGACTTTGACGATGGAGTCATCGGTTGTGTTGATGATTTCGCGATTATGATTGAGTACCAGTGGGACGAATTGTTCTGTTTTTTGGGTGGTGAGAGGAGCGTGAGCAAGGTTAGAAGAAGTGCAGACTAACGGATACGGATAGTGTTTAAAAAGAAGCATGTGCAGGGCAGTTGAAGCAAGCATGATGCCGAGAGTATCAAGTTCACTTACTTCTGGCGCTCCGGACTTTTTACGTACTAATACGATGGGGCGTTCAGAAGAAAGTAGTTGTCGCTCTTCCTCGGGCGTGGGGCTTGCAATAGTTTGTGTCATCGTCATATCTCGACATAATAGGGCATAGGGTTTGTGTCGTCTGCCGGTCAGGGCATCAAGTTTTTGAATGGTTTCGTTCTCTGTGTTGCAGAAGAGATGGAAGCCTCCGACACCTTTGATGGCCACTATTTCTCCTTTGTGGAGCGAATCTGCGACGTGCTGAAGTATATCGTGGTCATTTGAAACCCGTACGGGTTGGTTGTTTTGAAAAAGTGAGAGCTTCGGTCCACAGATATGACAAGCGATAGTCTGGGCATGGAAACGTCTATCAGATGGATCGCCGTATTCTTTTTGGCAGTCAGGACACATGGTAAAATCACGCATCGTCGTGGTTGCGCGATCATAGGGACTGGATTCTGTCATGGTGAAGCGTGGGCCACACGCCGTACAAGTGAGAAAAAAATAGTCATGTCGGCGATTCTGCGGATCTTGAAGCTCGATAAGACAGTCGGGACAGAGGAAGAAATCAGGGGGAATTTCAGAAAAACCATCACCAGTGCTTGCTCGAATTGTAAAGTCAGTACATTGTGCGCTCATCGTTTCGGTCTGAAGAGTATCGATGCGCATGTGATCTGGGAGTTGAGCAAGGATATTTTGGAAAGTTTTGGCATCATTAACGACCACCACAACACCTTCTCCAGTATTTTGTACAAAGCCCAAAAGACCGGCCTGGGTGCAGGCACGGTGAATGAATGGCCGAAATCCAACGCCTTGAACAACACCCTTGATGGTGAAGCGAAAAAATAAGTGATTCATATTCCTTACTATACTCGTACCTTTCGCGACAACACAACCTTTTCTGCCACCTTTAGTGAGTATTTTTGAATGAAAAATGATATCATGAAGTAGAATTTTTATTCTATGAAAATGAAACATTGGTTTTCAGATGGTCATTCTCAAAAGTATCATATTGCGTCTCTCATATTTGCAGTGATTGCTTTTGGTTTAGTAGCTACAACAACTATTCTGGCAGAAGATGGCAGTGTTGCGATTACCGCGTGTTCGTACAGCTACAGTGATTGGGGAAGCTGTCAATCAACCGGAAAGCGCTCTCGTACCGTGACAGGATATTCACCAACTGGTTGTACGAAGGTGACGCTTCCGTCCCTGACAGAGTCGTGTACCTATGTGGAATCAGTAGCCCCACAGTGTGCGTATGCCTATTCAAGCTGGGAGCCATGTCAGAGCACTGAAAAACAGACACGGTCTTTGCTTTCGAAATCTCCGTTGGGTTGTGAAGAATATACCCGCCCTGTCCTTGAACAGCGTTGTATCTATACGGCCACACAGAGTATCACTCCGTCGTGTTCGTACAGCTACAGTGATTGGGGAAGCTGTCAATCAACCGGAAAGCGCTCTCGTACCGTGACAGGATATTCACCAACTGGTTGTACGAAGACGACTCTGCCATATACAGTCGAATCTTGTTCGTATAGCGCTGGGAATATATCTGAAACACAAAATACGACACAGTGTGTATACAGTTATTCGAATTGGGGGAATTGCCAAATTAATGGGAAGAGAACTCGATTGCTCACCTCAAAATCTCCCTCGAGTTGTGTGGAGTATACCCATCCGACGCTTGAACAGAGTTGTATTTATGATGCTGATGTGGTGGCTGAGCCGTTGAGCGAGGAAATACAGAAAACCCAAATTGAAACATCAGAAGTAGAAGAGAAATCAGCGACAAGTACCAGCTCTGTTACTCCGACCTTTTCTTTTCTCAATGTCGGAGAGGGGATGATTCTTCATGGAACTTTTGAGATAAAAGGTTCTGTGCGAAGCGCACAGAGCGTGGAATATTATTTAGTGCCCATTGGATCGAATACCTATAAATACATCGGGAAAGGTACACAGAGTTCTGAAACAAATTGGAATCTGGTGTTCTCATCAAAGGCGTTCCCGAACGGCGAATTTTATCTCCGAGTGAAAGTAAAAAATATCTATGGAGAATATGGAAGTGGACAGAAAAAAATCACTATCGCAAATCAAAATTCTGGAACAACTGATGCGACTTTTTCAGGTGACGAATTCGTTCCATTTGAAATGAATAAAACTCAAAAAAGTGCTATTTTGCAAAAAATGGAAGAGGAATTTCAAATACCGAAGGATGAGACTACGGAAAGTACTCCTGATGCGAATCCAGATCAGCGGAGGAAGCGAATCTTCGATTATTGCCAGGCTCAATCAGAGAAATGTTTTCCTGAGCGTGATAGCGATAAAGATGGCTTAAGTGATATCGATGAGGTTCGTTATGGTACTGACCCACAGGCCGCTGACAGTGATTTAGATGGATTTATTGATGGAGATGAAGTGAAGGGTGGTTTTAATCCAGTAAAATATTCTCCTGGAGATCAGAGCGATCAAATCGTATTTGAAAGTCCGAAAATGTACGGAGAGGTGAAGCAGAACTATTCAGTCAAAAATGTCAGCATCAAGCCATCTGAAAACGGAGAGCAGAAACTTCGTTTGGAGGGGAAAGGACTCCCGAATAGTTTCGTCACCATTTATATTTATAGTGACCCTATCGTGCTGACCGTAAAAACAGACAGTGAGGGGAGCTGGACCTATGAATTAGACAAGAATCTTGAAGATGGAAACCATGAAGCTTATGTGGCAGTTACCGATAATACAGGAAAAATAACCGCGAAGAGTGAGCCGATTGCTTTCGTGAAAATTGCCCAAGCGGTGACGGTTCTTCCTGCGGCTGAGGCGGCTGAAGCAACTCAGACTCTTCCGGTAACACAGAGTCGTACGCAGAGAGATCTACTGTTATTGGTGGCTATTATTATCGCGGCACTTGCAGTAGCACTCGCAACTGTTGGCTTTATCAAACATAAACGAAGTCTTGACGTTTCTGGAGAGACGAAGCTTTAGGGGAGAGCTATTGATATTGAGAATATGAAAAATCTTTTACTGAGCGGTGTTTCATTTGTGCGTGAAAATCCTCGTATTTTGTATTCTTTTGTATTGCTTATATTTGTGCCCGCGGCTTTTTTCTTTAATACGTATAGTTTGATTTCGAGCATAGAGCGAGATATTGATCGTATCACCCAACGTAAGGCAGTACTTGTTGAGAAAATTATCAATCGTGTTGTCTCTGAAAAAATACATGACAAGGTGCTCTTGCAAGCTACTATCGATGGTATGGTTATAGATAATACCGGAGTTCTTTCATTGGCCTTACTCGAGTCGGAAAATGAAGGTAATCGATTCCGAGTGGTGGCATCAAGCGAACCGGAGACAGTGAATCAAACGACGGATAATATTCAGTATACTCTCGCCTGGAACAAGTCCGAGGGGATTGCTTTTCTTGATAGTGATCATGACGGACGTTTTTGGCGTATTACTCGTCAATTGATTGACGAAAATGGGAATCGGCTTGGGTTGATTACTATGGCGTTTTCTCTCCATGATTCAGACGTATTGATTGAGAGAACGGTCAATCGATCATATTTGATACTTATTCTTACGGTGATCGTCGTCCTTCTGCTCGTCTCCAATCAAGCGCGTCTTTTTGGGTATGTTCTCACGCTTAATAAGTTGAAAGAAGTAGATGAAATGAAAGACAACCTGGTATCCATGGCAAGTCATGAATTGCGTTCCCCGCTCGCGGCGATTCGAGGGTATCTTGAATTATTTGAGGATAAACACCTGAGTCTGGATGATGAGGCTAAACACTATCTTGAGAATATTTCGCATTCAGTTGATCGATTGAATACATTAGTAAGTGATATGTTGGAGGTTTCTCGACTCGAAGGGAATCGGATTCCTTTGGAACTTTCGGATATTGAACCAGAACCGCTTATGACGCAATCGGTGGAAGAGCTTCGTTCTCAGGCAATGCAGAAGGGGTTAGCGCTGAGTTTACTTCCAGTGGAGCCAGCGTTGATATATGCGGATAAAGAGCGAACGAAGGAAATTTTGATTAATTTAATTGGGAATGCACTCAAATATACTGCCCAAGGAACCGTGAGTGTTGGTGGGCAAGTCAAAGGGAATGAGTATCTGATTACAGTAGCTGATACGGGGTTTGGTATTTCAGCTGAAGATCAGAAACGTTTATTTCAGAAATTTTCTCGTATTCAGAATCGGAATACGCAAATGATTACAGGAACTGGTCTTGGTTTATGGATTACCTTTGAGCTTGCCCGAAGGATGAACGGAACCATTACGGTGGAAAGTATTGAGGGAGTTGGTTCGCACTTTACACTCCATCTTCCGCTGGCGAAGAAAGCAAAAAAATAAGCATGAGGTTACGAAAGTTTCCCCTTTGCTTTGCTCTTCGAAGAATCATTTTCCAAGTTCGAGAAATCCGATTGAGGCAATGCCGAGGATGATGCCAGTGATTTCGTAGAGAGTGATATTCTCATGAAAAAAGAAATATCCAATGAGAGTGAGAGTCAGAATATTGAAAATGACCATAAGCATGGAAGCCACAGCAATATCCTCGTACTTGTAGCTATGTGCGAGTAAGTTCATGCTGATTAAGTAGAGAAGAATTCCACCGATATAAAGTGAGCTATATGAGTGTTTGACCCATTGTTTGAGGACAATATCTCCAATAGTTAAGAGTATACCAGCGGTGATAGTCAGAAAGAGTGCCATAGTGTATCAAAAGAAATAAGTCTTCTTCTAGTATACAGGAAGAGGAAAGGAAAACATTGATTGTGGTCTCGCGTTTTTTTGGTGCTGTATACAGGACATGAGTTTTTAGGAGAGATGGGGGAGTGTGTAGTTAGATGAGCGCGTTCTTTATTCATGAAGAAAGGGCGGTTTTTTTGTGTTTGTTTATGATATTATGAAGAGAGAGAATGAAGGTGATTGACAGTACCATCCATATCATATGCCATCTTTTGAAGGATTCCAGCGGACCGAGGTATCTCATGCACGAAAACCATTGCCGATTGAGCGGGTTCGGCGTGAGCATGAGCGGGAACCACGGGTCGAGCGTGTCATCTGTCTGTCAGATATTCATAATGACTTATTGGCAGCACAAGCCAGTTTGAGGCAGCAAGATATTATTGATGAGCATGGAGAATGGAAACACCCAGTTGACCTTATCATTACTGGTGACAGCATTAATAAACATGAGCCTAATGCCGAAGTACTGAAATATTTCCGACATCTCGAGAAAACAGCACCAATGGGGTGTTCTGTCACCATGCTAGTTGGAAATCACGAGCTCGATGTGTTGACCCGTATTGCGAATGGGGAAGCGGTAGGGCTGAAAGAGAAGACGTGGGAGTTTCTCGGATCGATGGACGTGGTGTGTAGGCGAGGCCCCGTGCTCTATCTCCACCGATATCCTTCACTTGGACTCGTGCGAGAGCTTTGGCAGCAATTCCGGGAGCAAGGGAAGAATCCTGATGTTTGGCATATAAACCGCCGATTTCGAGAGGCGGTTATTATGATGCGCCAAACTCCAGAGCGAAGCAAAGCTCTATTTCGTGAGTGTGATGATGGAGGGGATGAAAAAGCTCTTGGTGGTCTCTCTGCCGAATCGTATTACCAGAAGTATGGTGTTCTACTTGGTCAATTTCTGAAGGAAATGGGGATCACGACTGTTATACATGGGCACAAAAAACAAAAAGAAGGTGGACAGAGATTTGAGCAGTATATACCAGGTATTTGTATGGTAAATAATGATGCTGGGATATCGAGTGATAAGAACCCGGAACATCAGCATCGGATTGGTTTACTTGAAGTCGCTCCCGCATCGGACGGAAGTATCGAAGTCACTTGCCGATATAAGCCAAACATAAAATCAAAAGGTGGTGTAAAAATACAAACAGCAACCATTCATTGAGGACGGGGTATCGCTTGTATTGTTCCAGCAAAGAGAGAAAAAACAAGGATAACTTTCCTTGTTTTTTTCGTGACTTGACATACCCTAGGGGGGGGGTATTAATATGATGACATAGAAGAATCATTGAATCTCTCTTTTTTATGAAGACTGAAAAGATACAACTCATTCGTCGGTTGAAGATTATTGAAGGTCAGGTGCGTGGTTTACAAGAGATGCTCGAGAGGGGTGCATACTGTATTGATGTGATTACTCAAACATCGGCTGTCAAACAAGGACTGACAAATGTAGAAGATAAGTTGATGGAGTCCCACCTCGGAAGTTGCTTGATGCGACAGATCAAAAACGGAGAAGAAGAACAGGCTCAGGCAGAGATTTTGAAAGTTTATCGATTAAAACGGAAATAGAAGGAGCCTTTTTATCAATATAGAGTACCCTTATGCAAAAAATTTCTCTTTTCCTTGCCCTCTCGATTGCTCTCATAACAGGTCTATTTGGTTTTGGTGCGGGGTATATACTCACACCAGAATATGCCATGTATGATAAAAGTCGTATGGATTTGGGTCGTCCAGATCGGACACTTGATCTCCGGTATACCAATGCTATGATCGCGCATCATCGAGGTGCGATTTTACTTGCGAAACAAGCAGAGCGAAGTGAACGCGCAGAAGTGAAAGATTTAGCGCTCGCGATTCAGAAAAGTGAACCAGTATTGATTGAAGAGTTGTATCAATGGAAGCGTGATTGGTATAACGATCGTCGTCTCATACCGGATCCTTTCGTGGCGAAGTTGGGAGACTACGATGCCACATTTGACCTCCGTTTTTTGAATGCCCTGATTGCCCATCATGAGTCCGGAATTCTTATGACCAAAGAAGTCCGATTGAAATCGAGCCGAAACGCTGTACTTGATAATGCAGATGCCGTTGAAACATTTTTAAGTGGGGGATTGGAAATGCTTCGGGGGTGGAGAAGTGAATGGTATAACCGGTAAGTCGTATGATTACTCAAAAATTTCCCGTACAAGGGATGCATTGCGCGAGTTGTTCTGCCATTATTACCAAGCATTTATTGAAATTAGACGGTGTGAGTGATGTGGATGTGAATGTGGCAACGAAACAAGCCAAAATTTCTTTTGAAGAGAGTCAGTCGACTCCAGAGGTGATGAATCAGGTACTGGAACCACTCGGATATTCTTTGGTGTTGAAAACGGAGTCGAATCAGGATGTATCTTCCGAGGGAGGAGCGTTAAAACTGGAAACAGAGCAAGCGAAAACACAGTTTGTCCTTCCATTGGCGATGGCGTTTTTTGTTTTGATGTTGTGGGAAATTACGGCCCGGATATATTTCTTGGTACCGAATTTCCCCTTTCCGATGGAATTTTGGAATATTTTTTCGCTGTCTGTATCGACGATTGTTCTTTTTTGGATCGGGAGACCTTTTCTTATGGGCGTCTTCCGTTTCGTACGATATGGAGCGGCCGATATGAACACGCTTATCGGTATCGGAACATCCGTAGCATATCTCTATAGCGCCCTGATAGTACTTGTACCTTCTTTTCAAGCATATTTCCGTTTGCCCCTGGAGACATATTTCGATGTCGTCATCGTGGTGATTGGATTTGTGACTTTGGGGAAATATCTTGAGGCACGTGCTCGAGCCAAAACGGGGGATGCTATCGCAGAGCTTCTGCATCTGCAGGCAAAGACCGCTTTGGTGGTTCGTGATGGCAATGAGATTGAAGTGTCGATTGATTCTGTTATACCTGGTGACATCGTACGTATCAAGCCAGCTGGTCGCATCCCAGTTGATGGCATTATTCTGGATGGCTTTTCCTATCTTGATGAATCCATGCTCTCTGGTGAACCTCTGCCCGTGGAGAAGAAGAAGGACGACATCGTTCGAGCAGGGACGCTCAATACGACTGGAACATTTGTTTTTCGTGTGACTGAGGTAGGGCAGGCAACGTTGCTGGCACGTATTATTCGAATGGTTGAGGAAGCGCAAGGGAGCAAAGCGCCCATACAAGCACTTGTCGATCGAATATCCGCTTTCTTCGTTCCGGTGGTTTTGGGATTTGCAGTACTCATGGTGCTGATCTGGCTGATTTTTGGGACACCCGTATATGGTTTTGCTCAGGCACTCTCTTTTGCTTTATTAGCATTCGTTGGGATTTTGATTATCGCCTGTCCTTGCGCACTCGGTCTTGCTACACCCACCTCAGTTATTGTGGGGGTAGGCAAGGGAGCGAAGGAAGGAATTCTCGTGAGAGATGCGGCAACACTCGAGCAACTCTCTCGAGCACAGGTAATAGTGATGGATAAAACAGGAACACTCACAAAGGGAGAACCAGAGCTGATAACTATTCAAGTGTCTTCTGGATATAATGAAGATCACATCTTGGCTCTTGCAACGGCACTTGAGCAGCACTCTGAACATCCGCTTGCACAGGCTTTTGTCAATTCTGCTTCTCAAAAGAAGGTGGCCATTCCGATGGTGGATGATTTTGAAATACAAAAAGGGAAAGGAGTTTCAGGTTTTGTTTCGGGGAAGAAGTATTATTTAGGAAGTGTGGGGTGGGCGAAGGAGCGAGGATTTTCGTTGGATGATACTGTTCTTGATCGAGAAGCCAGTGAAGGAAAGATTCCATTGATACTGTGCTCAGATGAGAACGTACTCGGAATATTTTTTGTGGCGGATCAAGTAAAGCCAGAGGCACTGCGATCGGTGCAGGAATTGCAGCAGCTTGGTCTACGAGTAGTTATGTTGACTGGAGATCATGAGCGAGTCGCGCAATGTATCGGAGAACAAGTTGGTATTCATGAAATCGTTGCGGGAGCGTTGCCAGATGATAAGTTTGCGTTTATTAAACGCCTGCAGGGAGAGGGGAATATCGTGGTGATGGTAGGAGATGGCGTGAACGATGCGCCAGCATTGGCTCAGGCAAATATTGGTATTGCCATGGCGACGGGTACTGACGCGGCTATTGAGTCGGCAGGCATCACTTTGCTTCATGGAGATATAGTCAAGCTTGTGAAAGCAGTTCGATTGTCCCGAATGACACTTGCTGGTATCAAGCAGAATCTCTTTTTTGCCTTTGCTTTTAATGTGATTGGTATACCACTCGCGGGTGGTGTTTTGTACCCATTTTTCGGCTGGTTTTTGAGCCCAGCTTTCGCGGGTCTCGCGATGGCCTTCTCGAGTGTGACCGTGGTGAGTAATGCCCTTCGTCTGAAAAGTAAAAAACTCTAAGTCTATGCAAAAAAATACGAAACCTATTCAGACATATCGATTCCACATTACGGGCATGCATTGCCAGGCATGTATTCTTCTGACCGAAAGTGAGCTGTGTGAGCATCCAAAAGTTATCGGAGCGAAGTCGAGTCTTCGGAAGGGCCTGGTGGAGGTGCAGGGAGACTTCCGATCAATATCAGAGGAAGCGTTGGTTGAGGAACTGAACACGCTTCTTCTGAAGCATGGATACCATCTCTCAACAAAGCCCCTTGAAGAGAAACGGAGATGGTCTGATTTTCGCGTGGCAGTCCCGCTTGCCATATTATTTATCGGATTTTTTATTTTTCTCCAAAAAATGGGTCTTGTGAACTTTGTGAACGTGAAAGAAATGTCGTATGGGGTTGCTTTCCTCATTGGTGTAGTCGCGTCGCTTTCCTCATGTCTTGCGGTAGTTGGTGGGCTAGCCCTTTCTGTTTCGGCGAGTTTCGCGAAGAACGGTGATACCGTGAAACCACAATTGTTTTTTCATGTGGGGCGCCTCGTGGCATTCTTCTTCTTAGGGGGATTGATCGGCGTGCTTGGTTCTCATCTCACGGTTGGTCCTATGGGTATCTTGGTACTCGGTGTCCTGACGAGTCTGGTTATGCTTCTCCTGGGTCTGAATTTACTGGATATTTTTTCTTGGACTAAAATAGTCCAGTTAGGAATACCACAAAGCATCGCTGAGCATGCCTATCGATTGAAGAATTGGAATTCTCGTCTGACACCCTTTCTCTTGGGGGGAGTCACTTTTTTTCTGCCTTGCGGTTTTACCCAATCGATGCAGCTGTATACCCTTTCGACTGGCAGTTTTTTTACGGGAGCGTTGACGATGACGGCGTTTGCCTTGGGGACATTACCGGTATTGGCATTGCTCAGCTTTGGTTCGCTTGGGATTCGCTCTGAGGCTCATATGAGTATTTTTTTCAAAACAGCTGGTTTAGTGGTCACTCTGTTTGCGCTCTTCACGTTCTTTGGGAGTTTGGTTGCCATTGGAGTGCTTCCCCCTCTTTTTTATCTGTAGCATTGAGAAAAAGAAGGTGACTTAATGAGTAATAAAATCATATGAAAATATTTTTTTGGATACTGGTGGTTGTTTCTCTGTTTATTGGCGGGTATTTTGTGACGCAGTTATTTTTCTCAGGTGAGAATCAGGTTCGCGTAAATGACGGAGAAGATGTGAAGAATGTGACTGAAAGCGATGGGAAGCAATATATTGAGATTCGAGCGAAGGGTGGCTATGAGCCGCGCGTGAGCATCGCCAAGGCCGGCATACCAACCATACTGCGTCTTCGTACGGAGAGTACTTTCGACTGCTCTTCTCAGGTGCGTATTCCGAGTCTCAATGTGAGTCAATCGCTTTCTCCTTTTGGTGTGACAGAAGTTGATTTGGGTGTTCTCAAGCCAGGAGTACTCCAGGGAGCATGTAGCATGGGCATGTACTCTTTTGAGATTCGCGCGGAGTAGAATAAGTGGAGAATTGGCTTTTTGGCTCGGGTGCGCTACGATAGGGGTATGAAAATACACCTGACTTCCACAATCAGAGAGGCTATAAACATGGCTCAGGACAAGGGCTCATTGGCTGTTTTTGAAGTACCTCACTTTCAGGTGAATCGACCGGAGGAAGCGGTATTCGGAGAATATACGTCGAATATTGCCTTAATGATAGCGAAACAAGCTGGACAAAATCCGCGTGCTGTGGCAGAAATTTTACAAGAGATAATGCTTCAAAATGATGGAGAGAAGCAGATTTTTGAAAAGATTGAAGTGGCTGGTCCGGGACATCTGAATTTTTTTCTGTCCCAGAAAACGCTTGGGCAGATTGTCGACACCATCCTCATGCAGGGGAATTCATATGGGAGTACGGATATTGGACAGGGACAAAAGGTGAATAATGAATTTATCTCCGCTAACCCAACAGGGCCTCTTCATCTTGGGAATGGACGAGGGGGATTTTTTGGTGACACGCTAGCTCGCGTTTTGCGTAAGGTGGGGTATGAGGTGACGAATGAATATTACGTCAATGACGCTGGTGAACAGGTAGTGAAACTCGGGCACAGTGTTCTTCAAGATGATGAGGCGGTGTATGCGGGAGAGTATATCGAGGCGCTTCATCAGGAGTTGATAGTTAACGGTGTGAATCAAGAGAATGATGCTCGTATGATTGGTGAGCGGGCGGCAGAATCTATTTTACGCACATACATACAGCCAACACTCGTTGAACGAATGGGTATTTGTTTTGAAGTATTTACTTCTGAGAAGCGAGATATCGTTGAGCAGGGATACGTCGACAAAGCACTTGTGCTTTTGCAGAAAAAAAATCTGACCTATGAATTAGAGTCTGCCGTTTGGCTTAAAACAACGGAATTTGGTGATGACAAGGATCGGGTGCTGGTGAAGAGCGATGGTACTCGAACGTATTTCGCTTCTGACTGTGGGTATTTGCTTTCCAAAATGGAACGTGGATTTTCTCGTTTTATCTTGACGCTCGGAGCTGACCATCATGGATACCAGGCTCGTCTGCGGGCTGCAGCGGAAGCGTTGGGGTTCGTCGGACGTTTTGATTTTGTCTTTGTTCAGATGGTGCGTCTGATGAAAGATGGTGAAGAGGTACGCATGAGTAAACGAGCTGGCAATGTGGTTGCCATTGACGAGTTGATTGAAAAAGTGGGTGCAGATGTGGCTCGATTTTTCTTTCTTCTGTATAGCCCTGATACGCACATGAACTTTGATCTTGGTTTGGCCGAAGAACGATCGCAGAAAAATCCAGTCTACTATGCTCAGTATGCACATGCTCGACTCTCAGGTATTCTCCGCAAGGCTCAGTCTCTAGGATTTGATGTTGAACGAGGTGATGTCTCACTTTTGATTCATCCGAAAGAACGTCTGTTATTGGCTGAATTGCTCTCGTTTCCTGATTTGATAACCGAAACGGCCGAGAACTACACGGTTCATCATTTGCCACAATACGCCATTCGTTTGGCTGATCGATTTCATTCTTTTTATGATGCCTGTCGAGTGATTGATGTTGACCAGCGTTCATTGTCAGAAGCTCGCCTTCGTTTGGTAAAAAGTGTTATTCTGGTGTTGGGTGAAACTCTCCACTTGATTGGAGTCGCTGCGCCGGAGAGTATGTAGAAAAAACAAAAAGCATGATTCAGAGACTGCCTAAAAAATATCGGGAAAAATACGCCAGGCCAAGAGGTTTAGGTGGGCAGGTTCTTTTCTTTGCTTTTAAGATTATTGGACCAGTAGCACTCTTTTTTATTGCTGCCGTAGGTCTGGATGCATATTCTGTCTGGCGATAATTTTTTGAAACAAAGAGACGTATGACCTTTTCGATGAAACTCTATTTGGTTCGACATGGAGAGGCTGAGCACAATGTACTCGGTGTGGGTTCCTCCTTGCCCGAAATCACTGAGCGACATTTGACCGAGCAGGGGAAAGCACAAATTCGGGTGGTCGCGGAATCACTCAAGGATAAACCCATTGCTGCTATTATCAGCTCACCACTTTTACGTACTCGTGAGACGGCAGCGATTATTGCGGAAGCCACGGGAATTCGAGTTGATATCGATGATCGTCTGCATGAGACTACTCTGGGAATTTTTAACGAAAAACCAATACAGCTTTTTTTTGACAAGTATCCAAATCCAGAAATGCGCATTAGTCCAGATGAGAAAGATGGTGTAGAGAGTTTTATTGATATGAGAGGGAGGCTCCAGCGTTTCTTGAGTGATCTTGCGAAACACTATACCGGTCAATCGGTGGTGATTGTGTCGCACGGTGATCCACTCGAGCAGCTTCACGGTATCTTGACCCATGAATCACCAGGGATTTCTTCGACGAGTTGGTATCCAGCCAAGGGGAGTTGTACCGAGGTGACGTGGAGCGGAGAATAAAAGTGTTGTCTTGGTGGGAGGCGAAATGGTATAATAAGAAAAATATTTTTCATTATCTCAGTCAGTTTTTTTTGGATTATCTTAATAAGAAAGAAGAAAAGCTATGGATGAATATCTCGAAGTGTGGAAAAAATACGCGGATTTTCAGGGGAGAGCAAGCCGGCGAGAGTACTGGATGTTCTTTGGGGTGAATCTTTTGTTTTTGATAGTGTTGGGAATCCTCGAGGGTATTATGGGTACGAGATTCCTTGGTTTACTGTACGCGCTTGCTATCTGCATTCCTTCCTTAGCGGTCGGAGTACGCCGATTGCATGATACGAATCGGAGTGGATGGTGGCTTCTCCTTTCCTTGATACCACTTATTGGTACCATCGTATTGATTGTATTTGCCTTGCAAGATAGTCAGAACGAAGGGAATCGGTATGGTGATGTTTCTGAGCGCACGCGGATTACGAATCAAACTCTTGCAGATTTTATTCAACAATCTCGAGCAGCCGGGCAAACTGATGAACAAATCAAGATCGCTCTTCTTGAGAAAGGCTGGTCTTATACCGATATCGAATCGGTGCTCAAGGGCGATGCCGAATAATGCGCTGAGACTCATGATGGGAAAAGAGATTTGATTTTTCTTACCCTAAGTGTTAGTCTAGGGCTACAATTTTGAAAGGCACTGATGAGGCAATCACCTCGGAGCCTGGGGAAGAAATCTGGCCTTTGTCCGTTCTTTGAACGGAGGCAAGCGGAGAGTAGAACTCTACGGTCGCACCCGTTATCGTGCATGAATGAGTCCGCATCTTCTCTCATTTCGAGGGGATCGTGGCGGAGAAGCCAGGGTGGTACCACGTCTTTGACGTCCTTGACACGGTTTTCGTGTCGAGGATTTTATTTTATATGGTCGCATGGCTGATGAGTCATATTGTTGAATGGCTATGGTAGAATACCTTACTTTGAATAAAATCAGTGCGTATAAGAAGGCTTTTGTTCTTTCTAACTCTGTTTGGAATATCATAATAGGTTGGGATATGTTTTCGAAGCAGACTGTTGGCTCACAATTTACCCGAGCTATCGACTCTGTATCAGCCAATATTGCCGAAGGATTTGGTAGATACGGAAAAAAAGACAAAGTGTATTTTTATCGTATTGCTCGCGCTTCTGTGTATGAATCCCTCGATTGGCTAGAAAAATCGAGAAGAAGAAAGTTGCTACAAGAAAAAGAGTATATTGTTCTATTCAGAAATCTGAAGGAATTACCCAAAGATATTAATGTGCTCATCAAGTATACGAACGAACGCCTGAGCACTTAGTGAAGCATATAATCATTCAGCCATATAGCTATGCAACGAATATTTAAGAAGGTGGAGGCACAGGTGAGTTTTCCCAAAATGGAAGAAGAAACTTTGCGCTATTGGGAAACAGAGAAGATTTTCGAAAAGTCGGTGGCACAGCGCGAAGGGAAACCGCGGTATAGTTTTAATGATGGCCCGCCATTTGCGACGGGGACGCCGCACTATGGGCATATTGTGGCGAGTGTTATCAAAGACGTGGTGCCACGCTACTGGACCATGAAGGGGTTTCAAGTCGAGCGGAAATGGGGCTGGGACTGTCATGGGCTTCCCATTGAAAATATTGCGGAGAAGGCGCTTGGTATCAAACACAAGAAAGATATTGAAGCACTTGGGGTGGCAAAGTTCAATGATTTTTGTCGCTCGACCGTGATGGAATATGCGGCAGAATGGGAGAAAGTGATACCACGCATCGGACGCTTTGCCGACATGGAACACGCCTACAAGACCATGGATAAGCCATACATGGAGAGTGTGTGGTGGGTATTCAAAACACTGTGGGACAAAGGACTCATCTATGAAAGCTATCGCTCCATGCATATTTGTCCGCGTTGCGAGACGACGCTTTCGCAGCAGGAAGTGAGCGACAATTATATCGAGGTGAAAGATTTGTCAGTGATTGCCAAGTTTGAATTGGTTGGTGAGCCAGGAACCTTTGTGCTCGCGTGGACAACCACACCATGGACGCTTCCTGGCAATGTGGCTTTGGCAGTGGGTGGTGAGATTGAATATGTGAAAGTGAGATATAACAACGAGCATGGTGATGTTCAATGGCTTATCTTATCGAAAGTAGTATATGATCGCGATAAGGAAAAGCTATTCCCATCGGTTAAAGAATTAAGAGAAACAGAAATTCCACTGGCACCCCCAGTGATAATTGATACGTTCAAAGGTGAAAAGCTTATCGGCAAAAAGTACAAGCCGCTCTTTGATACTTATGCCAATGATACGACGCTGGAGAATCATGCGGACGGTTGGAAAATTTATGCGGCGGATTTTGTGAACACGGATGAGGGGACAGGCGTCGTGCATATTGCCCCGGCCTTTGGTGAGGACGACATGGAGCTCGGGAAGAAAGAATCACTGCCTTTCGTGCAGCACGTGCGTATGGACGGCACGATCAAAGAGGAGGTGATGGCCTTTGCCAACATGGATATTAGTCCGCGCGCCAAAGGGAAGGTGAATGAAATTCGTGAAGCCGATCTTACTATCGTCAAATATCTGACAGAGAAAGGCCTCGTCTTTTTATCCGAAAAATATCTGCATAGCTATCCGCACTGCTGGCGTTGCGATACTCCGCTTCTCAACTACGCGACTTCATCGTGGTTTGTGTCGGTGACGAAAATTAAGGAAAAATCCCTTGAACTCGCCAAACAAATCCATTGGTCACCAGAGCATATGAAGGAGGGTCGCTTTGGGAAATGGCTTTCGGGTGCGCGTGATTGGTCGATTAGTCGCCAGCGCTATTGGGCAAGTGTCATGCCGATTTGGAAATGCGCGTGTGGTGAATTGCGCGTATTCGGATCGATAGCTGAGCTCGAAGCAGCGAGTGGAAAAAGAGTGGATGATTTACACAAACATATCGTTGATGAAATCACGGTGCCGTGTGAGAAATGCACTGAGACCATGCGACGCATTCCGGATGTACTCGACACCTGGTTTGATTCGGGATCGATGCCATACGCGCAGGAGCACTATCCGTTTGAAAATGAGGCGCATTTTCAGAGTGGCTTTCCGGCTGACTTTATCGCGGAAGGCGTTGATCAGACACGCGCTTGGTTTTACTACCAGCATATTCTTGGAACGGCCGTACAAGAGCAGGTTGCTTTCAAAAACGCGATTGTGACGGGTATTGTTTTGGCTGAGGATGGGAAAAAAATGTCTAAACGACTGAAGAATTATCCTGATCCGATGGAGGTGGTGCAGAAGCACGGCGCTGATGCGCTTCGACTCTATCTCCTTTCTTCCCCGATTGTTGCGGGAGAAAATCTCAATTTTTCTGAGCATGATCTTGCTGAAAGTTCCCGCAATGTGTTTCGTATGTTGTGGAATTCATATTCTTTTTTTATGATGTACGCGGCTATCGATAATTGGGAACCCAAAGAGCAAGCGGCACCATCGGAAAATCTCCTTGACCGATGGATGCTTTCGGAACTCCAGGTGCTGATTCGTAATGTCGATCAGGCTATGGAATCATATGAATTGCTTCGGGCGACACGTCTCTTCGCGCCGTTTATTGATCAGCTTTCCAACTGGTATATTCGCCGAAGTCGGGAGCGTTTTTGGAAAAACGAAAGTGACAGCGATAAAGAGCAAGCCTATCAGACGCTCTTCGATGTTCTGGTGACACTGACCAAACTGATGGCTCCATTCACGCCTTTTCTGTCCGAAGAAATCTATAGGAATCTTGTTGTTTGTCATTCCCGCGTAGGCGGGAATCCAGGAGCACCAGAATCTGTGCACCTTACTGATTGGCCGGTGATTGATAAAAAGCTGGTGGATGAAACACTGAATGAGAATATGCAGCATGCGCGTTTTGTCGTGACGATGGGATTGAAAGTTCGAGCTGATGGAAAGATCAAGGTACGACAGCCACTGGCGAGTGTTACCGCCTGCCCTCTGGAAAAAGAATTGCAAGAAATAGTGTGTGATGAGCTGAATGTGAAAGAGTATGTTGGGAGCGAAGGTCTGGAAGGACTCGTTGAACTTTCTCTTACATTGACGGATGCCCTGAAGCTCGAAGGCGAAATGAATGAAATCAATCGTGCCATTCAAGAAGGGCGAAAGAAAGCCGGTTTCAATGTGGAAGACCGCATTCATCTGGGATATCAAGGTAAGAAAAGTGTATTTGAGAAGTTTGAAGATGAAATCAAACGTAAGGTCTTGGCCACGACCGTGACATCGGGCGATCTCACTCATGCCGAATACACTGCTACCGTCGACATCGAAGGTGAACCATTTACTTTTCAATTGAAACGAGTATAAATATCGTTCGGTATTGAAACCGCATGTCTCGGCTTGTGTGTGATAGAGGGAATGAATAGGTATATATGAACACGTTCATGTATGAGCATGGAGCGAGTCGTGAGCTTATGAGTTACCAGTTGATTTTTCTGAATGGAATATCGTTATACCGCTATCGTGTTGAAGAAGAAAGAGGTCGGAGAAACCGATCGTTTATACACGTTCTACACTAAGGAGCAGGGCAAAGTGCGAGCCGTGGCCAAGGGGATTCGCAAGTCAGGCGCAAAGTTGGCCAGTCAGCTTGAGAATGGAACCCTTGCCGATGTGGCGGTGGCGCGTACTCGGGGCACTGGGAAAATTACAGGGGCATTGGCGGAAGAATACTATCCGAAACTGCGTGATCAGCTCGAGATATTGCATGTCGTGCTGATAGTGCTTGACCGTTTTGAACGATTAGTCCATTTTGACGAGCCAGATGAACGGTTATATCTGCTGCTCGTTGATTTTCTCCAGTACGCGGAGAAAAGCGCGCAAGAGAAGAACATGGAAACAGCCCGTCTATTGGGAGCAGCTTTTCTCTTTCAGTCCATCGCGCATCTTGGATATTCGATGGAAGTTCATGTCTCGGCCGTGAGCGGGAAAAAGTTTCTCGGACATGAGCGATTCTTTTTCTCTCCGGCTCATGGTGGGGTAGTGTTGCCGGATGAATGCGGTGATATCCCCGCTCTTTTGATTCAGCAAAATACAATTAAGCTTCTCCGGGTATTTCAAAGACACTCGTTTTCTGCCCTGTTGAAGATTCGCGCGACGACGAATGATGTACGTGAACTTGAGCGTATTGTGAAACATTTATTTGAGTGGGTTTTGTAGTGATGGGGAACATCTGATGAATGCGCGTCGCATTGAAGTGAAAGGGTACTTTTGTTAGAATGAAGGCAATAAAGAAAAATATATGGGACTCCAGGATCTGAATGAAGAATTACACGGTCGAGATTTTCATCTTGATCGTATGCAACAGCACACGGAGTATGATCCGACTGCTCCGGGGGCGGAGGCTAGTGAGAAACGGCAGGCTTTTGAAGCCGCTAGCAAATGGCAAGCCACAGCTCGACCGAGCGGGGACGTGATTTTTATGCAGCAGGAGAAGCGGAAACATCGAATAGCCCTTGTTTTGGGAGGTGTTGCGCTGTGTGCGCTTTTGATTGGATCCGTTGTCAAGATACGGTCTCTCATGTACAGCGAAGAACAAATACTCCTCACCGTGAATGGCCCGAGGCAGGTAGCAAGTGCTGAAACAAGTGATTTTACGGTTATATATAGTAATAAAAACTGGTCTGCTCTTGAAAATGTTTCTTTGATTGTGTCGTATCCAGATGGTTTTCAGCCAGATGAAGATTCGAAAATAAAAATCAGTGGTTCTCAGCTGGAAATTCCACTTGGGACAGTCAACGCGCGCACGGATGGTAAGGCAAATTTTTCAGGTAAGTTTTATGGTTCACGAGGAGAGACGCTATTTTTGAAAATGCGCTTGCGTTATTCTCCGTCTAGTCTGAGTTCTCAGTTCGAGAAAGAAGAGCAATATGGTGTTTCTATCGCTTCTTCTATTCTTGCCTTGAATATGATTGCGCCTCAGCAGTCATCAAGTGACAGTATGGTGGAATATGCGATTGATTATGCCAGTCAAAGCGATCGGGTGCTCCCAAATATTCGGGTAAAAGTTGAGTACCCAGAACAGTTTACCTTTCTCTCGGCCGAGCCAGCTCCTTCAGAGGGGAATTCTGTTTGGTACATCGGGACGCTGAATCCAGATCAGAAAGGAAAAATTATGGTCAAAGGAAAGTTGGCTGGGGCTCATGATGAAGTCAAAAAAGCGCGGGCATCCATCGGTTATATAGAAAGCGGAAAGTTTGTTGCTTATGGCGCATCAGAACAGCTGACACGTATTGTTATTCCGCCGCTTTCAATCACGCAGACTATTAATGGTCAGCGTGACTTAAGCGTCAATGCTGGCGATGTGCTGAATTTTAATATTGCATATCGGAATGAAAGTAATATTGGTTTACGTGATGCTATTATCACCCTAAATCTCAATTCTGGCGTGCTGGATTATTCGAAACTCAGACAAGAAAATGGATCATATGATTCCTCAAATAAGACTTTAATTTGGAAGGCATCTGATATTCCTGGTCTCGCTCGTCTCAATCCTGGAGAAGGAGGGACTGTGTCTTTTACGATTCCTGTTTTGAATCCCATCCCAGAAAGTGTTTCTGGAAAAAATTTCTCTATTCAGACTACGGCGAAGATTGACAGCCCGGATGTTCCGACTCCAATCGGTTCGAATAAAATTATCGCAAGTAATACTTTAGTGACGCGAGTGAATTCATCTGTGAGTATTGGCGTGTACTTGGCGCAGGATGATTCCATGCTGGTTGGGAGGGGCCCAATACCACCAGTGGCTGGCCAGGAGACTCTCTACACACTCAAAATTCGGTTGAATAATGAATACAATGATATCACTGGTGCAAAATTAGTCGTCACTTTGCCGAGCGGTTCACGCTATCAGAAGAAATTCGCACCTGATACGGAAGCCGTGGAATGGAATGATCGTACCAATACGCTGGTGTGGGATTTAGCGACGTATCGGGCGGCTCGTGGTGAAAGCAGAGAGCTTCGTTTTCAGGTGGCAGCTACTCCTGATGTGTCTTTGATAAATAAGGATTTTGTATTGATCAATGGAATGGTATTTACCGGAAAAGACCAATTCACGAAACAGGATATCCGCATTGAAAGAAATGAACAGGACGCAAAATATATCAGGAAAGAAGACGGCAGCTTTGTTAATATGAATGTGAGAGGAAATTAGGGATGTTTGAGAAAGTGATATTGCCTAGTGGTGGGCGCGTTGGAAAATTGATGACCAGAAAGGGAGAGATACAGACTCCCTTTTTTATGCCAGACGCGACACGGGCTTCAGTCCGCGGATTGGCGATTTCTGATATCCAAGAGACCGGAGTTGAAGCGTTGGTAGTGAATACGTATCATCTGTATTTGCAACCGGGTATTGAGCTGATGAAGCGGATTCCGGTGCAAGTGGGGAACATTGGGGACACTCATGCTTTCATGGGCTGGAACGGACCATTGCTCTCGGATTCTGGTGGGTATCAGATCTATTCACTCATTCATAAACACGCTGAGATGGGGCGTATCACCGATGAGGGAGCCGAATTCCGTTCCGTACTTGATGGGTCAAAGCACTTGATTACTCCAGAACGAGCCATTGCTATTCAATTTGATCTCGGGACAGATATGATGGTGTGTCTGGATGATCCGCGACCAAATGACGCGCCGAAAGAAGAAGTCGAAATGGCAGTTGATCGAACACTTGAATGGGCACAGCGTTGCCGGGCTGAGTACAATCGACAATGTGCATCACGCAGTTTAGATGATGCGTCGCGTCCACTTTTGTTTAGTGTGGTTCAGGGTGGCATGTATATTGAAGAGCGACAGCGTTGTGCTGCCGGTCTTATCGCTATCGGGTTTGATGGGTATGGTTTTGGTGGACGGCATATCGATGATGAGGGGAACTTCTTGGAAGATATTCTCGCGGCGACAGCGGCTGCGATTCCTGATGGTGCACCGCGCTTCGCGCTTGGTATTGGGACTCCATCGGATATTGTGCGCTGTCACACCCTTGGTTGGGATATGTTTGATTGTGTGATACCTACTCGCGAGGGGAGACATGGTCGCCTCTTTCTGTGGAACCAATCCGAAATCTCCGATTCAAAATCTCCAATCTCGCATCTCTCCATCACCCAGGATCATCTGGAGAGGGATTTCTATCACACAATCAATATTCAGAACGAACAATTCAAAGAGGACTTTGCTCCAGTTGATCCAACATGCGACTGTGAGCTTTGTCAGCGGTATACGCGTGCGTATCTCAAACACTTGTTTAAGGTTGCTGATCCGCTGGCTGGTCGTTTGGCCTCAATACACAATCTGCGTTTTTACATGCGACTTATGGAGGCGCTGAGGAATAGCCTAAAAATGGCCTAAAAAGAGGGAGAGAGAACATTGACAAAAAGAGAAATTCGTCCTATAGTGAATTGTTGCATTCTGGCAACACAACAGTTTTTTTAACGAATAGGAAAGGACGCATCATGACGCAAGGATGCAAGGGCGTTGATAGCGGGACACGAGTAATCGTGTTTGTTCAGGGCAAAAAGGAATCCAAGCTGCATACGCCTTGCGAAGAGAAGACCCGGGGGCTCCCCAAAGGAGCAAGAAAACAAGGTGGCAATGTTTGCGCCCAGTGCGGTGTGCAGAAGCCAACCCCAGTGTCGAAATGGCTCAGGAGAATGAACTGGGCGGACGGAGCGGTATTTTTGCTCGAACAAGCGAGGTCTCTCAGTCATACCATGGAGTTCTGTGTGGATCGTGGATGGTTGCGGGATGCGACGGTGGCCGATGCCAAGAACTGGTTCCTCGATGAACTGGGTTTGTCAGTTCAGGCTCTGCTGAACGCCGAGTCTCTCACTCGGCCGGTCGTCGTTAGTCTGGTCGCGAAGCTGAAGGGAGCTGCGCGGAGGAAAGATTTCTTCGGCCCTGCGTTTCGGGGCGTCATTCAACATGAGGTGCTCGACTGCGCTCGTCAACTGAGCGTCGAGCTGTGGTGTGAGGGGGGCAGACCGGATCTGGTTCTTCGTCCCGGCGGCCAGTACTACGCGTATCTGCATAGTCTCTCCTCGTTCCTCTATGAGACCAAGCGGAAGGTCACCATAGAGGGGCTTTGCGAGTCGATTGACACCGCTTACCCCGAGTTCGACGCACAGGAAAAAAGGCTGGTGTTTGCGTTTCTCTTGGTGAGGGAATACGCGCGTCGTTTGAATAATCACGGCGGCAAATCAGCCGGAATCAAAGAGAACCGGCAACGTCTCATTCTGGACTTCCTTCGTCGAGCAGCAGCAGACTGATCAATGTATCGGTTCAAAACGGCTTCTCCGGAAGCCGTTTTCTTTTTATCACCAAAAACCACCGGCTTTAGCCGGTGTGTGCGTTTAAAGCGTAGCAAGTGGATATATACTAAAAACACCCCTAGGAAGGAGGTGCATTTAGTATAGCTAACCGACGAGTCTATCAATTAAGCCATTGTACCTATGTCTGCCAGTACCATCTTGTCTGGACTCCAAAATACAGAGGAAAGGTCCTGGAAGACAAGTACATTAAACAAGAGCTCAAGAGAATCATCAAGTTGATTTGTGAGTGGAAGGGCTTCTTCATTCACGCCTGGCATATCGGTGATGAGCATATCCATCTGTTCATCACCATCCCACCCAAATACTCGGTTTCCTATGCCGTAGCAATCATCAAAGGGAAAAGCTCAGCTTGGTTAAAAAAACAAACCAAGAAGTTTCCCAAAGGAACACTCTGGAATCGTGGTTACTTTATCTCTACAGTAGGAATCAATGAATTGGTAGTAAAAAAATATGTTGAAAACCAAAGGCATCACCAAAAAGAGCAGATGCCTCTACCATTCTATTCGCAGGCTTAGCCTGCAAGATAGAAACCACCAGCAAGAGCTGGTGGTTTTCATTGTCCCCTGTTGTCATTCCCGAGAAGTCGGGAATCCAGGTATCATGACTATTTGTTTTCCTTAAGCAGAGAGTTATTGGAAATGAGATTCACACCTTGTGAAAATGGCACATCAATTTTTTTTCAGGGCGAGTCAGTATCATTACCTCCGTTTATGATAGGGTTGCCCTTGGCAGAAAATCGAGAAATACGATACACTGTGTGGAGTAAAATACTGAAATAATGTGTATCTATGGAAGCAACGAAAGCGAAGTTTGATGTGCGAGTGAAGCGGTCGAGTGCTGGTTTAGGACTCTATGCCTTTGAGACCATCCAGAAGGGAGCGACGATTATTGAATATGTTGGTAATCGTATTCCTCGGGAGCGAGGAGATACGCTCCAAAATCGGTATATTTTTAATGTGAGTCCACGTATTGATATTGATGGAAGTCCGCGCTGGAATACCGCTCGCTATGCAAACCATTCATGTCGACCAAATTGTGAAGCGGTGGATCGACGAGGACGTATCTTTATCGTGGCACGTCGGAATATCAAAGTAGGAGAAGAGCTGACCTATGATTACGGGAAGGAATATTTTGAGGATATTATCAAGAAGGAAGGGTGCCGCTGCGTGAAGTGCGCAACAATCTGAGCGAAAGAGGGAAAGACTTTTTCATGAAGCTCTGATAGAATAGAGAGGTAATTGGCCTCTCTATTTTTGTCTTTCGCGTATGGCTCCTCAGAAAAAACTCCGTATTGGTTGGTTTTCTTTTTCGTGTTGTGAAGACAGTACAGTTATGTTTGCGGAGTATCTGAATGACCACTATCAGGAGTGGTTGCCCTTGCTTGATATCCGCTATGCCAAAGTGCTTCAGTCAAAAAATGTCATCGATCAGATGGATGTCGCTTTTGTTGAGGGAGCCATCGCGTCACCAGAGCATGAGGCTAAGTTGCTTGATGTGAGGTCCAAGGCTACTAAACTCGTTGCTATCGGTGCCTGTGCCAATATGGGTATGCCATCGTGTCAGCGGAACCAATTCCCTCCCGAAGTCGAAGAGCAAATCCATTTTCTCCTGGAGCGATTTCATTACGGAGAAAAAGCCAAAAAGCTCGATGAACTCGTGACAGTAGATGCACACGTGAATGGTTGCCCCATGCAGGAAGAAGTGTTTATCAAAGTTTTAAATGAAATGCTCATTGAATTTGGCGTCATTGAACCGAAACCAGCAGCTGAGGGTGTGGCCTCGAATTAAAAAATATTCTTTCTAATAATAGCGTATGCACCAGGTATCAGAAATGAGCGCGTTTAGTATCAAGGAAATCACCAAGATCGAAGGATCAGCGGGATTGGAAGTATTGCTTGAGGATGGCAAGGTCACATCGGTACAGTTTGCTATCAATGAGTACAAGCGTTTTTTTACTCAGGCGATGGTAGGCAAGTCTATCATGGCGATTCCGCAGATGCTGGCGCGTATTTGTGGCACCTGCTCCAATGCCCATCTCATGGCGAGCATCGAGGCAGTGGAGCACGGATTTGATCTTCAGCCAACCGAACAAACCAAGTTGCTTCGTACTCTGGCATACCATGGGCTGATTATTCGCGATCACGCTCTGCATCTCTATATTTTTGTGGCACCTGATTTTTTTGGGAAAGATTCTTTGTTGGCTTTTGATGAGCATGATCCAGCTCAGCATGATGTCTTGCATGATGCGTTCGCGATTAAATCGGTTGGCAATCACCTCTCGATTCTCGCGGGTGGACGGAGCGTACACGCGCCATTTCTCATGCCGGGTGGTTTTGCCAAGATCCCCGAGAAAGAAGAAATGGACAAATGTCTTGAAGAACTCAAAGCTATCCGTCCGACTATCCTTCGTTCGATTGAGTTGTTTGCCAATTGCCCTTTCTCCTTTGTTCGTGAGACAGACTATATTGGTCTCAAGTCGACGCCGTTCTCTTATTTTGATGGGGAGCTTTGGGATATGAATGGCAAGATTTGCGACGAGAGTGGGTATCGTAGTCATCTCGAGCATGTGGTTATCCCGTATTCACAGGCTTCCGGTTACACGTTTGATGGCAAAGTTTTTCGGGTAGGCGCGCTCGCTCGGGTTAACCTCAATAAAGACGCCTTTCACCCGAATACACTGCGTGATGCGGCTGAAGCCCTCAAACGCTTCCCATCGCATGATGTCTATGATAATTGCCTTGCGCAGGCTATTGCGATTCTTCATTCGGTGGATGAGTCGATTGATATTTTGTCCAACTCGACTTTTGTGAAAGAACCTCTTCAGTCAATAGTACCGAGAGCAACTGTTGGTGTGGGTGTGGTCGAGGCGCCGCGTGGCACGCTCTATCATAAGTATGAAACAGACGAGAAGGGTATTGTCACGCATGGCGAAGTGATTGTTCCGACTGGACAAAATCAGATCACGATTGAGCAAGATCTCGGGAAATTTATTCAGGATAATCTCTCGATGGATCGCGATACACTCGGACTCGAATGTGAAAAAATCATCCGTGCCTACGACCCCTGTATGAGCTGCGCCTCCCATTTCCTCAAACTGAAAATAAGGGAGATCTAATCACCCACATGTCTGAAGAGGAGTATAAAACCGCCACTTGGGCGGTTTTATCTTGTATTTGTGAAGAGAATATTAGCTGTTTTTACTTTTGGGGAAGATCTTCTTTGAGAAGACTCGTGATAGCGGGGAGGGCGGTATCGGCGTTTATGTCCATAGGGATACCGATGATACGAATATGGATGTGGGGGCGGAGTTTTTGAACAAGGAGAAGATAAGAGGCAAGGTCAAAGTCATGAGTGGTCGCCCGCATCGCGTTGGCGGCGATTTCGTCGATGCTGATTTCTCGTACGGCTTTGAGTCCTAGGACGGTGTCGATAGCGATGAAATCCTCATGTGCTTGAGGGAGATCGAGCTCATTGGGATCGGTAAAACGGAAGGTGTGTTTGGGACACGCTTTCTTGAGGCGCGGTAAAAGAAGGACGGGCAGGGCGTCAAAAGGAAGGTCAGGATTGCCAAAAATATGGATGAGCATAGGGAGTAGCGAAAGCTTTCTCTGGAGTATATCAGATTTTTCCGAGGAGCGAATGTTTGGGGTAATACCGTAGTTGAGAGGAGTATGTTGCATCGAAACAGCGTTTTCAATCGTATTATACAAACAGGAAATTTTTTTCATCGCTCGTCCACTCCTTTTGCTGTCAAGAAAGGGGAAAGAGTGAGACAATGAAATACATGGAAAGAGATGAAACCGGCCTTATCCAATCAAGTCTCGCTGGGAATGAGAAGGCTTTTGAAGAGCTTCTTTCAGTGTATCTTCGACCGGTATATGCCTTTGTTTTGTCGCTCACCCGGGATGTGTCCATGGCGGAGGACGTGACACAGGAAACCTGCATCAAAATCTGGAAGCATCTTGGGCGCTTTGATGTTACAAAAAGTTTCAAGACGTGGATATTCACCATTGCCAAAAATACCGCTTATGATGCTCTGAAGAAAAGGCGAGACCTTCCCTTTTCGGCCTTTTCGGTTATAGAAGATGAGGAACTGGAAGAACCCTGGGCAGAGCGTATTGCTGATGAAATGCCATTGGCAGATGAGATTTTGGCTCGGGCTGAGAGTGCTGAACTATTAGAGCAGAAATTGAGCGAGCTCTCATTTGGTTTTCAGCAGATTCTTCGTTTGCATTATCAAGATGATTTCTCTCTTCAGGAGATAGCCGAAATCCTTGGTGAACCATACAATACTATCAAGAGTCGGCATGGAAGAGCACTTCGGAGCTTAAGAGACATCTTTGCAAAGGATGCTTTGGTTGCGTCTGACGCTGCGGGTTTATCGTACTCACAATAAAGCCTATGAAATCACCCCTCCATTCACTTTTTCAGTCACTCCCAGAAGCAGAATTGCCGGCTGGTCTTTCGGAGCGGATTTTTGCTGAAGTCACACGAGTTCGGGAGCGCGAGATGCGCCGAGCGCTTTTTCTCTCCCAGATGCGGGTTTTAATTTCCGGAGTGGTTTCTTTGAATGCGATTTTTTTCGCGGGATCAGCGATACTCAGTTCAGAGTTTGCTCGACTGTTTTCGTTGATTCTGTCTGATACCATAGCAATGACCGCGTATGGAAGAGAGTTGTTCTGGCTTTTTCTGGAGACATTTCCGGCCCTTCCGTTTGTCCTTTTCTTTATCCCAATATTTTTCTTCCTTGTCTCACTCGGTATGCACGCAACGGTGAAAAATCAATCTCAATTCTCTCGTGTTTTATCTCTTTAATTTCTTGAGTGATATCCTATGAAAATGACATTGCAGGAATGTGTGCAGTCGAAGATGTTTCAGAGAAGCGTAGTAGGGGTAGGTGTATTTTTGATTATTCTTGTGAGCTTCGCTTCGGGCGTAGCTGTTGGTTTGCATAAAGCACGTTTTTCGTATGCGTGGGGGGAAAATTACGAACGGCATTTTTTGGGTGACGGCCCACGTGGTTCAAAACGGGATGTTATGATGGGTATGCCGAATGGGAATGGGTTTCGAAATCCGCATGGAACATCGGGTACCGTGATATCGGTGGCGGAAGATACATTGATTGTGAGGGATTCTGACAATCAGGAATCGAGTGCTCGTCTGACTCATGAGACTCGTGTTATGAAACAGCGCGAAAAAATAACAGCAAATGAAATACAGAAAGATGACATGGTGATGATTATCGGGAAGCCAGCTGAAGATGGTGTCGTAGTCGCTGATTTTATTCGGGTCTTTGATCATGATGGAGACGATGATACTCGTTCGCCGCTGGATGTTGATCGGGATAAATAAAGAGCACTCTCTGAAACCTTGAAAGAAACAGTATTATGCATACTCTATTCTTGTGGAGCAAAAAGCATTGGAAATTGATTATAGTCGGAGGGATATTTTTGGGCGGAGTGTATTGGTATATTGGAAGATCTTCTTCGACGGCACCCGCCTTTACTGAAAAAACAGCAGTCGTTGAACGTGGTGATTTACGGGTGGTCGTGTCTGGGAGTGGCCAGGTCGAAGCGGTCTCTCAGGTCGATTTGACGCCAGTCATCGCTGGTGATGGTATTGATGTGGTGTCAGTGCGGGTCGAAAATAATCAGGAAGTAAAGAAGGGACAGATTATTGCCGTGCTTGATACCAGTGATGCCGCGCGTGATATTGAATCTGCCGCATTAAATTTTCGGAACGCTCAAATCAAACAAAAGCAGACGGAGGATTTGTATAAGAAACAGACAAAAACCCATCTTTGGAATCGTCAGTTGCAGGAAATAGAAATTGCTCAGAGCAAGAACTCTCTCAGGAAAGCACAGGAAAAGTTGGCTGATTATTCAATTAAGGCACCGTTTGATGGCATCGTGACCGGTCTTGGCGTGGAAGCTGGAGATTCCGTAGCGCGTGATACCGTACTGGCTTCCGTTATTACTCCAGACATGAAGGTGGTGGTGACTTTGAACGAAGTCGATGCCGCAAGGGTGATAGAAGGAAACAGTGTGCAACTTTCCTTCAATGCTTTACCAGGTATGGTACTTGGTGGCAAAGTTTCGAGAATAGCCACTATCGGTAAAGTGACACAAAATGTCGTTTCATATGAGGCAGATATTGAATTGGATGAACAGAATAAATCCATTAAACCAGGGATGAGTGTGAGTGCTGATATTTCAGTGGCAGAAAAAAAAGGAGTACTGTTGCTTCCAAACGCGGCATTCAGTAGAGATGAAAATAATCAGGCGACAGTAAAAAAAGCAACAGACAAAAAAGATGTTTCGGGTATGAGGAGAACAACAAACAAGAAGGCTGAGAATGAGAGTGGTGAATCGGGTATTCGAGCGACAGTATTGCGGCAGGTACAAACTGGACTGACCAATGATATACAAACTGAAATTATCAGCGGAGTAAATGAGGGTGACACAGTTGTTTTGCCATCTCTTTCCGCGAGTACTACAAAAACAGCATCAGGCGGGAATATACTTAGTTCACTTTTCCGAGGCACAGGGAGGAATAATCGATAGCGATAAGACAGTGCTATGATTGAATGTCGGAATATTCGCAAGACCTATCAGAATGAGGGTGGCAACACGGAAGTGCTGAAGGGAATTTCATTCGTGATTGCGGATGGAGAGTTCGTTTCGATCATGGGGCCGAGCGGCTCGGGTAAATCAACCCTGATGCATATTTTGGGTGCTCTGGATGCTTTAACATCCGGAGAGTACTTTCTGAATAATCGGGACATATCTCAGTGTTCAGATGATGAATTGGCTCATATCCGACGAGAAAAAATCGGGTTTGTTTTTCAGGCATTTAATCTCTTACCGCGAACAAGTGTAGTACGCAATGTGATGCTCCCGCTGATTTATCAGGAGGCACCTATCGGAGAACGTATGCAGCGGGTTGAGGCAGCGCTTTTGGCAGTTGGTCTTGATCGGGAGTATTGGACGCATCAATCCAATCAGCTTTCTGGTGGGCAGATGCAGCGAGTGGCGATTGCCCGTGCTTTGGTGAATGAACCGTCGCTCATTTTGGCTGATGAACCAACTGGGAACTTAGATACCCGGACAGGCGAGTTGGTGCTCGAGACCTTTGAACGACTCAACCGAGAGCATGGGCACACGGTTATCCTCATTACGCATGAAGCCGAAGTCGCTTCGCATGCTGACCGAACACTCGTGATACGAGATGGTCTGTTGGTGAGCGATACAAAAAATGCAACGCGCAGGAAATAATCCTTTTCATGAGTTATTTTATGTTAGCGAGAGACCTCTCTTCAGAAATTTATGCAGCTCTCACGGTGAATAAATCACGGTCGGGTTTGACGGTGCTTGGTATCGTAATCGGTATTGCCTCGGTGATTATTATGGTGGCCATCGGTCGGGGTGCCCAGGATTCAATTCAGGCGAGCATTCAATCAATTGGCTCAAATTTATTGATGGTGCGTCCGGGCGCAGAGCGTGATCGCGGTTCATCTGTAGTGGGTGCTCAGGGGTCAGCCCAGTCTCTTAAGTGGGAGGATGTCGAAGCGCTTAGAAGTGAGGTTACAAGTATTGAAGCAGTGGCTCCAGAGGTGTCTGCTCGCAATAAGCAAGTGACGGCTGCCGGAAAGAATACCAATACGAGCGTGACAGGCGTAACAGAAGAATACGCGACTGTTCGCAATGTGAATATTGCGGAGGGACTTTTCATTACCGCGGGACAAGTGCGGACTCTCGCCAAGGTAGCAGTCATTGGTCCAGATGTCGCGACCGCGATTTTTGGTGTGGATGCGCCGAGCTCAATTGGGAAAAGACTTCGTATCGCTGAAACGGACTTTACTATTATTGGGGTCACGGTACCTCGTGGCGGGACTGGTTTTGGGAGTTCAGATGACGTAATTTATATTCCGATTTCAACGGCGCAACAATTCTTTACGGGCAATGAATACCTTTCGAATATTAATATTCAGGTCAGAAATGATGCCGATATGAACACGACATTGGATGCGGTGAAAACTACTCTGTTGGCAAGTCACCGAATTACTGACGTGACTCAGGCAGATTTTTCAATTATGAATCAGGCAGATATTGTCTCGACTGCTTCATCGGTGACGGGAGTGTTCACAACGCTTCTTGGCGCAGTAGCTGGTATCTCTTTGCTTGTTGGAGGTATTGGAATTATGAATATGATGTTGACGACGGTGACTGAACGCACACGGGAGATTGGTTTACGGAAGGCTATCGGAGCAGAGGGCGCGGATATTCGGAAGCAGTTTCTGTATGAGGCAATAGTTCTGACCTTTTCCGGTGGAGCGATTGGAATATTTCTCGGTTGGCTTGTGTCGCTTCTTGCGACAGCCCTTGGTTTACCAGCCAGCATTTCTTCGGGTTCCATACTACTTGCCTTTGTAGTTTCGACGGCAATCGGTATTATCTTTGGCTACTACCCGGCCAGTCGCGCGGCTCGGATGAATCCTATCGAGGCTTTGCGTTACGAGTAATATGAGAGTAAAAAATGACCCGCATCCTTGCTGGGGATGCGGGTGCTTGAAAGAGAGTATTCCTACCAGTGGCGATGGCCGCGGCGGACAATTTCGACGCGCATGGGAAGTGCTGGTTGATGGTGAGCCCGGCGGTCCGGACCGACTTGAAGCCAGCTCCGTTGTTTCGCAAATAGTGGAGGTGGTATCTCGTGGAGATAGGCACGAAGCTCATCTGCGATTTGGTGGAGTGGTCTAACGAAAACAATGACACAGAACAGGGGCATAGCTATTCCTTTTGAGGACTACAAAGAAAGTAAATTCTCTGTGATGAAAAAGCCAAAAGAGAGGCTCCGTATACAGGGTCTATTTGTTAAACAACCGTTTATTATACTCTTTTTTCTCGTTTCCGTCAAGACTACAATACAAGGAATGCTTTTTTCTTACAGGTCCAAATCAGCCAGGAAGGCTTCGCGGGCAGCCCCGGCAATCGGCCGTGATTGACCAGGATTCATGGCACCAATGAGGACATTCATAATGCGTACCCGTTTGAGAGTCACCACGGTGAGATGAATAGCTGAGAGCATGCGGCGAATTTGATGCTTCTTCCCTTCGGTCAAAATGATGGTCAGGGTATTCTTGCTCGTGATGCGGACTGACTTAGCAGTGAGGAGCTCTCCTTCTTCCATGATACCGGCTTCGAGATAAGGAAGCTTGGTGACGTCAATCGTTTCTTGTACGGTCACCTCATATTCTTTTTCGTGAGCAAAACGAGGGTGAAGCAAGCGCTCAGTGATACGACCGTCATTGGTGAGAATGATAAGCCCTTCTGAGTCTTTATCGAGGCGACCGATCGGAAAGAGATCTGATTTTTTGGTGACATCAGCGATGGAATACTCTCTTTTCCCTTGGGGGGAATGAGTGATGATGCCGCGTGGTTTGTAGTAGGCGAGATAGGTATGATGTCGACGATTGGCATTTTCGACCGTAACTTGATCAGTTTCGGTGACTTTCATACCGAGCGTTGCTTTGTGTCCATTGACGATGATGCGACCAGCCTCAATCAGGGCATCGGCTTCACGGCGCGTAGCGACTCCTTGTTTAGCGAGGTAGCGATTGAGACGCATCGGAAAAGTAGCGTCTGCTGGAGTGATGGGTGCGGGCATAAGAGAGTGAATAAAGATATTGAGATAATCCGAGTGAACGTAAGACGTGGCTCGTTTCAAAAGAGGAAAAGGGATTTTTTTTGATGCCCCATGTTTCTGAACATGCAGCGAGGAAAAAGATCCTTTTTTCTCTTTTGAAGAGGATAGGGTATTTATTTCGTATTGAACCAGCTTTTATAGATGACGGGGATGAAGAACAACTTGGCGACACCAGAAAAAGTGAGACCGGCAATGATGGCTCCACCGAGACCTTGCCAGATTGGATCCGAGAGCGTGATAGGAATGAGACCAATAATGGTCGTGAGAGCCGTGAGGAGTATGGGTCCGAGGCGACTCGCTGCTCCGGAAGCAATCGCTTCATCCAGGTCAGACATCGATTCCATATTTTTGTTGATTTTGTCGACCATGATGATTGAATTATTCACTACGATACCGAAAAGCGCCAGGACACCAATCAGAGCTGGAAAGGAGAGTGGAATACCAAAGAGTGCAAAGATGATGAAGACTCCCGAGACTGCGAGCGGAATGACAAGGAGCGCAATGATAGCCTTGCGGAAAGAGTTGAATTGCATAACCATCGTCGCAAAGATGAGTGCCGCCGAGAGGAGCATAGCCAGAAGAATCGATTGAACCGATTTCGTATTTTCCTCATTGACTCCTCCTGTTTGGAAAGAATACCCATCAGGAAACACGACGTTGTTTTGAGCGTATGTTTCGAGATTTTTGCTTTCCGTGGAGACACTGTATCCCGGTGCAACATCCGCGGTCACCGAAAGAACCCTCTTCCCATCTTCACGGTCGATGCTGGCTGGATTTTCTTTGAGGATAAAGTGTCCAAGGGCACTGAGGGGGATTGTCCCGGAAGGAGTATTGATTAAGAGTCGGCCAGGGTCAGAAAGAGAGGCACCCTGTGGATCATCGGTAAGTGCGAGTTCAATATCCATTTTTTGATTTTCAAAACGGGCGTCATTTTTTGCGATAAAACCATTACCTAGGGTACGGAGCACGAAAGCAAGTTCATTGGTTGCGACACCGAAATGAGTCAGGGCTTCCGTGTCGGGGACAAAAACTAATTTTCCTTTGACCGAGAGTGATGTGGAGACATTGGTGACGGAGGGTTCTTCTTTGAGATGGGTCTGAATGGTTTGAGCAAGGCCGTCGAGTGTCTCGAGATCAGAGCCAAGCAGCTTGAGCGTGATGTCACTTCCCGCTGGTGGTCCTCCAGAGATTTGAGTGGCAGAAATTTCTCCCTCATTGGAAGAGGCATATTGACGATTCAGTCGATCGACCAGAGCACCGGAAGTTTCATCACGATCTTTCTTGTCTGGGAGAATCAAGGTAAAGAGAATCTCGTTGGTATCGGGACTTGAGGGGCTATTGTCTGTCGGTGGTTTGGCACCGATTTCCGCGATTACAAAATTGGCGAGTGCCTCATGACGGATTTGCTCGGCAAATCGCATCGCCTGCACCCGACTTTTTTCCAGAGATGTTCCGACGGGAAGCTTGAGACGGATATAGACAGTTGATTGGTCATCTTCCGGGAAAAATTCATTCACGACATATCCGGTCGGAACGAGAATATAAGAGAAAAGAGAAAAGAGAATGAGCATGGTGAATGTACGTCGGCGAAGATGCTTCGATACGAGAATGTTTTTGATGAAGATTTGATAGCGATGAGCTATTCGATCGAGATTGAGATGTGAGCGGAAGGTGGCGAGTTGCGTCAACCAGGTTGATACACGCGGAAGATTCGTGAGATGGTGGAAAACTCGTGAAAAAGAAAGTGCGATGATTCCGAGAGACAGAAGGCTGGCTATGAGCGCGGGTACGAAGAAGGGGCTTCCTTTGAGGAGAAAGAAAAGAACCAACAAAAAGAAGATGAAGAGAATTGTTTTTCCTAGTATTTTGACGCGTCGTGGTATGTTCCCGGCAAGTATGGCTGCCATGAAGGGGAGAATAATGAACAAGGCAATAAGCGCTGAGAGAGCCAGTGCTGTCGAAACGACAATCGGAATTGGTTTGATGAATTCTCCGATAATTCCTGAAGCGAGAAGGAGCGGGAGAAAAGCCCAGACAGTCGTGATGGTTGTGGTGAGAATGACAATTCGGTAATCAGTAAAGACATGGAGAGCTGTTTGCATGGGGTCTTCATTGGTGAAATTTCGGCGTCGACTGGAGACAGCAGAGACAATGACAATAGCGTTATCGACCAGAATACCCAGTGCCAAGAGGAGAGAAAAGAGCGAAATAAAATTGATGGAGAGGCCAGAAAGTTGCATCACTAAAAAAGTACCGAGAAAAGTAATCGGGATAGCAAGCGCGGCAACAATGGATTGGCGAAACCCAAAAAAAGTCAGGAGGACGAGGAATACCAAGAGAAATGTCAGGAGAAAATCATGAAGGAGCTGGTCGAAACTTTTGCTGATTTCTTGACCACCATCAAAAAGTGGGGCGAGGGTGATGTGACCACCTGCCCGCTCTTTGAGGCTTTCTGCTGTCGTAAGTACGGTATCGACGGTAGCACGGGTATCAGCTGTATCGCTCTTGAATACGGAAAGCAGAATAGTGGGTACGGGTGATGTATCATGATCGGCAAAAAAAGCCTCGGTACTCCCGATAGGCGCGCGCTGTGTGATTTGAGCAAGGGACCCGAGTGGCAGAGTAGTCTCTCCGAGAGACATGGGGAGTGAACGAATATCACTTGCCGAGTCAGCTCGTTTTTCCATGCCGAGCGTATACTTGGTGTTGGTGTTTTGCAACGATCCGGATGGATAATTGTCGAGAGCGCTGCTTATGTCCATGCCGATTGCAGGGAGAGAGAGCTTATGGATATCCACCGTTTCCGGTGTAAGCGCGATGTGTATGATGGGTTCATTGCGGTACCCGAGAGTAACACGTTCAACGCCGGGCAAGTCCTTGATAGTTTCTTTGAGAGTATCAGCGAAGTGTTCGAGTGAGGCTTGTTCACCAGTGCGGTTGGTGACGGCCAGAATGAGTGAGGGCTGATTCTGGAAATCAAGTACCTGAATATTCGGTTTTTCAGCATCTTTCGGAAGGGTGGTGATACTGTCGAGAGCAGTTTGAACATCATTTTTGGCTTGGTCTGGATTGGTGCCTGAGGAGAATTCCAGCGTAATATGCGAAACACTTTCCTGAGAAGTCGAGGTAGCCTTGGTTACACCGGAAAGATTTTCGAGAGCATCCTCGAGGGGAATAGTGACCAACTGTTCCATATCTTCGGGATCAGTTCCTGGAAAAACAGTGGTGACAAAGACGATGGGAATCTGGATATTTGGATTGAGTTCTTTGGTGAGCGTGGCGTAACTAGCAAGACCAGCACCAGAGAGAATAAGAGCGATGAGCGAAACAATACGGATGCGCGAAAAATATCCGGCAATGCCTGATTGATATGCAGGTGAGAAATTGTGAGATGAGGAAGGAAGCATACGAGAGTATCGTGTTTACTGAGCGAGAGTGATTGCTTCGCCGGAAATGAGTGCGCGATTGAGGAGTACGGATGTCCCGTCGGGGAGCGATTCGTTGAGGAGAGCAGCATTTCCAAAGATTTTTCGAACAGAGACCGTGAGTTCTTCGGCTTTCCCATCATGTTCGATAAAAAGAGAAGTGTGATTGGTGTGGGTAAACAAAGCATCGAGAGGGATCAGTGTCCCCGCATCTTTACTTTCGGCGCGGAGGGGAAGTGAAAGAGTGACCCGTGTATTGTCGGATACCTGAGCAGATTGTTCTGGGGAGAGCAGGTATCGGATATGGAAGAGACCATCCTTGATTTCACTGGTGGAGAAAAATGAAGGTGTAATCTCGAGTGATGGTTCATTTGTATTCAGGAGGACATGAGAAGGGGTAGTCATATCAAAAGATCGGGCAAGTGCTGGATCAATGAAAGTCTCGAGGATGGTAGCTCCTTTGTCAGTTCGCAAGAGGGCGAGCACAGTTCCGGGTGTGACAAAATCTCCGACTTGTACAGCAATACGCTCGATGGTTCCTGAGACCATCGCTCGTGGCTCAAAGGCGGCGGCACTCGCCCGTGAAATATCCACACTGAGTGCTCCGGTGGAGAGAGACGTATTGAGCGCGGCACGTTGTCGTTTGAGTTGTTTGAGGGCGATATCTGTCTCGGTATCACCTGCGGTGCTGTCCTCACGAACTTTCTTTTTTTCGAGGGTCAGAATTTCGCGATCAAGTTTGGCCATGTCGAGAGCAAATCGCTGGTTTTTTTCAGCGAGGGCTGTTTCGAGTCCGGCGCGATTTGCTCCGTAATCCGCGCTCAGGCGAAGAATCGGAGTGCCAGCGCTCACACGACTGCCCGGACGGGTTGAAATACTTTGGACGGTTCCGGCGGTAAGAGCAACCAGAGGTTGCAGTGTTTCCTTTTTAACGAGAGCTGAAGCGGTAGTTGTCATGGTATCGGTTCCAATGACAAAATGATCAACGATTTTGGCTTCTTTTTTGGCTGAATCATCAGTTTTAGCTGGTTGGCGATAGATGCCCGAGATAACAATCACTATGAAAAGGAGAGCAAGAGCTGAGAAGAAAAACGTAAAAGGCGAACGGTTGAGCAGTGACTGAAAACGGGTTTTAGTAGAGGCAAACATGAGAGAAAAGGTTAAAAGAATGAAAATTCATATTAGCACAAGAAGAGTCTTCCAGTCAATATGCGCAATAGTATCAAATTTGATTTTCTCGAGAGAGAATGATATATATATTTTTGGAGGGCTAGCGCGTCCTCTTTTTAGTACCTTCATTCATACGCTACGAAAGGAATCTCAACGTGAAAAAACTCAGCGGTTTGGTGGTTCTGCTGCTCGTGACGCTCGTCTCCATGATGTCGTCCGCACAGGCAGGTGAAGACCGGTATGTCCGGGTGATCAATAACTCCGGATACACCGTCGAATACATCTATGTCTCGCACTCGAGTCGGTCTGGATAGGGAACGGACCGTCTGGGTTCGCAGGTGCTGTCGTCTGGCTACAATATCCGGGTATACCCGGCTGACGGCAGTCAGCGTTGCATATACGACCTGAGGGCGGTGCTCGTCGATGGCAGAGCTACCGAGCGACGCGAAGTCGATATCTGCGGTGGGGTCAACTGGACCTTGACCTCCTCGTATTGATCGGTCACCGATTGTCTCACACCACGGCATTGCTTCGGCAATGTCGTTTTTCTTTTCACGTATCTTTCTTCTCCTTATTTGCTATAATAGAAGAAGCAGAGTTATCGATACGGCAAAATAAAAATTTCATGTTGCGTTTTCTTTTTTTCTCTTGTGTGTTGAGCATTCTCGGGGTGCCTTTTTCGGTTTGGGCAGCTGAGCCCTACACTCCTGAAATGCTCGCCAATCTCGTGAAGCCATCGGTAGTCCGTATTATGACGCATACGGTCGGTGAGGCTGAGATTGTTCCTATCAAGGTAGACATGAAGCGTGGTTTAATTGCGGTTGACGAAGAAGGTGAACGTAAGAGAGTCAAAATAGACGAATATATTTCCGGTAGCGGGCTTATCATCCATCCAGATGGGTATATCGCGACGAATGCCCACGTGGTATCAGCAGAAACTATCAAGCACATGTTGGCTTCTGATTCTGCGCTAGCGGCTTTTTATGAGAACGCTCTCTATTTGAGTGATGAAGAAGCTCAGTCATTTTTGCAGTCAGGTGAAGCAGAGGCTTTTGGGAAACGTATTCTTCGTACAGTGATTGAGAATAGTCGTTTTGATCTCGAGAGTGAGGTATTTGTTTTGGATCCTCGTTCGGAGAAAGAAAAAGCGGCTGACTTGGTGAAAGAGGCTTTTCCCGCGACGGTAGTCAGTGCGAGTGAGACGTTTCTTGAAGATGACCGGGATGTGGCCTTGATTAAGATTGGTCTTGATCGATTGCCAGCCCTGCCTCTTTCGACCGAAGATACTCTCTCAGTGGGGAGTACGGCATATATTTTTGGGTTTCCGGGCACAGCAGAACTAAATACGAAAAGCCCTTTGGAGGCGACATTTACTCGTGGAGTCGTGAGCGCGCTTAAAACAGCGACCGGAAAAAACTTTCCGATTTACCAAACAGATGCCAAGGTATCACAGGGATCAAGTGGAGGGCCACTTTTTAATGATCGTGGTGAGGTAGTTGGTTTGGTTACCTTCCAAACAGGTGAATTGGATCGGTCTGCCGGAGATAATTTTGCATTTGCTTTGCCGGCCTCATTGATTCTTGATGAGGCAATCAAGATTGGGCTGACGCTTGATCGACACGAATTGTTTGTGGCGTTGGCTCATGGTATGGACGCTTTTCGAGCGAAGCGGTGTCAGGAGGCTTTTGAATATTTTCATATCACCGAGGCCGCTAATGAAGTTTTTACTCTCGACAAGTCAGTAGCGCCTTATCGCGATCGTTGTCGTTCCATTCAAGCGAGTGGTTTGGCTCTTGATACACGTTGGGATATGCTGCGAAACAGCGCAGAAAGTCTTGGAGCACCACTCCTTTCTTTGGTTGGTGGAGCGGTATTTTTGGTGGCGCTTTTTGGAGCCGCGCTTTTCTGGCTGGTTCGACAGGTACGTCGGGAGGAAGAAGAAATTGGAGTACTGCGTCGTCTCGTTCGGAATGATGAGCGACGTTTTTCGGAAAAAAAATATGGGAATGAACGTATTACCGTGCATGTGAACCATACACCGATTGAGAAAAAAAGTTTTCGAAATAACCGTGAACGATAGTATGTCTGTGTGGCGTTCAATACTCATGAGTCGAGAATTTTTATTTCCGTTCGTGATTTTTGTCTTGATTGGATTTTCTTTCGTTGGATTTTCTCGTGAATTTTTGGTCCTTGGAGTTTTAGTGG
>WBZQ01000074.1_pt2 | contig 49769 bp, 50 predicted proteins | sample 5204251 | NCBI WGS metagenome assembly WBZQ01 (sample SAMN12412402, study PRJNA552823) | activated sludge metagenome | isolation source: activated sludge from nitrification reactor of wastewater treatment plant... | place: USA: Virginia | collected 2017-09 | reverse complement strand
CTCGCCGTGCCGCTGGCGGACATCGTCCAGGGCGTCATCGTGCTGCTCGTCAGCGCCGACCTGCTGATTCGCTGGATCCTCACGCGCCGGCACGCCACCCATGCTGCACCGGGTGAACCACCACCCGCGTTACCGCCGCCCACCACCCCGACCGTCACGACGACGCCATGACCACGACCGCCGCAGCTCGTACGGAGTTCGTCGCACCACGATGGCTGCCCTGGGCGGGAATCGGCGCCGCGATCCTCGGTTTGTGGATCGCGCTGCCGCCGCTCAACCTGCGCAGCGTCATCCCCTCGCTCATCCTGTGCCTCGGCGGCCTGGGCGCCGGCATCGTCGCGTACCGCGGCGGCATCAAGACGCAAGCGTGGTGGGCGATGACCGCGGCCGTGCTGTGCGGGCTCATCGCCTACCGAGCGGTGCAGGCCGACGTCAACACCCTCGACGACATCGTCAACGCCGGATTGTTCGCCGCAATGCTGCGCGCCGCCACGCCGCTGACCCTCGCGGCGCTCGGCGGCCTGTTCTCGGAGCGCGCCGGCGTCGTGAACATCGGCCTCGAGGGCTGCATGCTGTTCGGCGCGTTCTTCGGCATGTGGTTCGCCGACAAGCTCAACTCGTGGGTGCTCGGCATTCTCGGCACGCTCATCATCGGCGCCGTCATCGGCCTGATCCACGGCTTCTTCTGCATCCACCTGCAGGCCGATCAGATCGTGGTGGGCACGGGCATCAACATCCTGGCGCTCGGGGTGACCGCGTACTTGTTCCGGGCCGTCTACGGGTTCGACGGCAGCCCGCCGAACATCTCGACCATCCCGAACGTGAGGCTGCCGGGCATCGAGAGCATCCCGTTCATCGGGGGTGTCATCGGTCACCTGAACCTGATGGTGTGGATCGCGATCGCGCTGACGGCGCTGGCGTGGTTCGTGCTGTGGCGCACGCCGATCGGCCTGCGGATCCGCTCCGTGGGTGAGCACCCCCGGGCGGCCGAGACCGTGGGCATCAACGTCTACCGGGTCCGCTACCTGGCGGTCGTCATCGGCGGCATGCTGGCCGCGCTCGGCGGCGCCTACCTCTCCATCGCCTTCGTCGGCGGTTTCAGCGAGAACATGACCGGCGGCCGCGGGTTCATCGCCCTTGCGGTGATGATCCTGGGCAAGTGGAAGCCCCTGCCGATCTTCGGGTCGGCGCTGGTGTTCGGCCTGGCCAGCGCCCTGGCCGACCGCATCGACGGCGTGAGCCCGGACATCCTCAAGAGCCTCCCCTACGTGGTGACGCTCGTCGCGCTGGTGGGCTTCATCGGCCGCGCCACCCCGCCGGCCGCCGACGGCAAGCCATACGCGCGCGGCGGGCACTAGGGGAACGTCGGCTCCTGCCTACCCGTCCGGCAGGTGCGCGTTTCGGGGTGTGTGCGGCGGCCACTCGCGCACCGGCGACTCGGAACCGTCCGGCTCATACGTCTTCGCGAACGTGAACGCGTGTGCGCTCGACCCGTGCTCGGCCAGATAGGCGAGCCGGGCCCGTCCCTCGCTCAGCGTCGGCCGGTGGCCGTCGGCGATCCACCACATCGCGAGAAACACCTCGAGCTTGTCGAACCACTCGCGGCGGCGCTTCACGAACTCCAGGTGCGGCGAGCGGTAGGTGAACTCGCGCAGCGCCGCGACGCTCTGCCATACGGACAGGTTGACGATCACGTCGTGGTCGCCACCGTCGTCGCCGACGAGGCGCCACACGAAGCCGGGAGCGCCGTCGGCAAAGGCGTTGACCCTGTCGAGGTTGGCGACGAAGTCGGCCATGACCGGGTCGTCCAGCGGGGCACGCATCTTTGCGATGTTGATCTGGGCGAGCTGCACGCGAGCGATCAGGCTATCGCGCCGCAGCGCGACCGGGGCCTGATCGAGCGCGCCGCGAGACTGCTGCTGGGCGTCCGCCGCGGCGACCGCGTTCGTGTGCGCTGGGACGCCCCGTCCATCGACTTGGCCACGGCAGCACGGTCCGGATCGCTGTACCTGCGCCAGGCGCGCGAGCAAGGCGTTGCGAGCAACCCCTACCCGGTGGGTGACGCGTCGACCTCATCGGTGGCCTCGACGATCTCGGCCAGCAGCTCGCGCATGTCGTTGTTGGCGTCGTAGACGACCACCTGCCGCTTGGCGCCGTTACCACGGTCCAGCAGGTCCACGACGCCGAGCAGCTCATCGGCACAACCCAAATCGCGTGCATGATCGGCGATCTCGTCGAGAGTGCGGCGCACGAGGGCCTTCATCTGGATTCGCTGCGAACTGGGGAGGTCGACGATGTCGCCATCCAGCCCGTGGCGCGCGGCCAGCCAGCGGTTTTCGTCGAGCATCTCATAGACGATCCACGGCAGCTCGACGCCGGCCTGATGGTCGGTGGCGAGCTTGCGAACCAGGCACTGCACCAGCGCCGCGATGCCGGCGGTGTGCTCGACTCGGGTCTGCACGTCCATCGCGCGAATCTCCACCGTGCCGAGCTTGGGGTGCGGCCGCACGTCGTACCACAGATAGGTGTAATCGTCGATCACACCCGACTCGATCTGGAAGGCGATGCGCTTCTGATAGTCCTCCCAGTCCTTGTAATACGGCGGGATGCCGACGCGCGGGAACGCCCGGAAGATCGGCATGCGGGTGGACTGCAGCCCTGTGCGCTGGCCGCGCCAGTATGGAGAGTTCGCCGACAGCCCCAGCAGGATCGGGCAGTACATACGCATACCGTTGGCCACGGCGATCGCTGTTTCGGGATCGTCCATCCCGATGTGCACGTGCATGCCGAAGATGAGCTCCTGACGGGCCACGAAGCGCAGGGCGCTGATGAGGTCGCGGTAGCGCGGACGCTTCGCGATGCGCTGGTCCTCCCACTTGGCGAACGGGTGGGTGCCGGCGGCACCGATCGCGTAGCCCTTCGCTCCTGCGCGCACCGACACGTCGTGGCGCAGCTCGCGCAGCTGGCTCGCAGCCTCGGCGATGCTTGTGCACGGATCGGTGGAGATCTCGAGCACCGACTCCATCAGCTCGGGCTTCACCTCGCCATGGATCGCGCTGCCCAGCATCTCCTCGATGGCGCTGGTGAGGTCGAGCGTCTCGCCGTCGAGGATCATCAGCTCCTCCTCGACACCGACCGTGTAGCCCTGCGACCTGAAGTTGTGCTCCACCCCGTCCCCCCTTGGTCGGCTAATCCTGTGCGCGCACCCCGTGCACCGGGTTGCCCGCCGCTTCCCACTGGTAGTACGAACAGGCCGGCCCGTATGCCGCCTCGTAGTTCTCGATGCGCGGATTGCGTCCGACGTCGCGTGCGACGACGCAGTGGCGCAACAGGTTGGGATCGTCGCCCTCAGGCCACACGATCACCAGGTGTGCCGCGGTGAGGTGGGTGGCGACGAAGGTGCACCCCTCGGCCGGGCAGGGCCATGGATCGGTGCGCACGCAGAACCAGCCGCTGTAGTCGGTGCCCGAGTCGTCGGTCCAGAGTTCCTCCTCGGGAGGCGACTCGATGCGGATGACGCCGGGCTCGATGACCCCGATCTGCGGCCGCCCGGGGCTGGTGATGTCCTCGTCGCTCATTGGCACGATCCTACCCGTGCCGCGCGGCTCCACGTGCCGGTTTCAGGTCGGCGGATCCTCCGTGTGCCCGGGGGGTGTGGGCACGGAGGCAGCGGCGCCGCGACGAAGGACCCGTTGGTCGCCCACACGCCTGGTGACACCGGTCGAATCGAGGTGCTGCGCCAGCGCGAGCGCGTGCTTGCGGCCCACGTCCCAGACGTCGCGCAGGGCACCGATACCCAGCGGACCGGCGGCCAGGGCGGCGACCGCGAGCTGCCGCGCGTGGGCGGCGCATTGGGCGTCGAACCACAGCTCACCACCCCGCATCGCCCGCCCGGCCGTGACCAGCCGTGCCAGCGACCGGTCAACCTCGCGGCGGTCGCGGCCGAGGCGCGCGGCAAGCTCGGCGACACCTGGGGGGCGTCGGCCGGCCGCGGCGAGCTCGGCCGCAACCTGCTCGTCCAGCGGATCCGGATCGAGCGTGGCGAGCGCGGGGGGCGCGGGGGGCTGTTCCACCCGGGGTTGGGACGCCTGGCGCGACGCCCCGACGTCGCGTCGGCGGCGACCGCGTTTGGGCGGGAGGGGATCGAGCACCACGGCGCCGCCCACGGTGCGCCGCTCGGCCGACCGCAACACCAGCCGGTCGCCTACGGCGGCGAGCACGGTCGCCTCCAGTCGCAACTGCACCGCGCCCCGCGCTCCCGGCGCGATGTGGTCGTCGTCCAGGAGGACGCAGGTGGCCGCCACCTCGGCCGTTCCCAGGAAGGCCTGCAGCCGCCGGCGCGTGGTGAGCGGCCCGCCGGCGTCATCGAGCCACTCGAGCATCACGTCGACCCGTTCGGTGGGCTGCCACTCGTCCTCGGCGGCCACGACCACGCTGCCGCGGGGCGCCTGATCGCGCGAGACACCTGCCAGGTTGAGCGCGACGCGCCCCCCGTCAGCACCGTCCACCGTGGCGTCGTGCACCTCGACGCTGCGCACCCGGCTGCGCACGCCGGAGGGATGGACCAGGACGCGGTCGCCCGCAGCGATCGGCGCACCCCAAAGCGTGCCGGTCACCACCGTGCCCGCTCCGGTCACCGTGAACGCTCGGTCCACGAACAGTCGCGTCCGCCCGCCGGCGGTGCGGCGACGCAGGCGGGCGCGCAAGCGCTCGAGCGCGTCGCGCAACGTGTCCAGACCGACTCCCGACACGGCCGACACCGGCACGACCTCCACCCCGTCGCCGACAAGCTCACCGGCCGCTCCGGCCGCCGCCGCAGGATCCACCAGGTCGCTCTTGGTGATCGCCACGACGCCATCCTCCACTCCCAGGAGTGCGAGCACCGCCATGTGTTCCCTGGTCTGCGGCATCACCCCGTCGTCGGCGGCGACGCACAGCAGGTAGCCGTCGATGCCGCTCGCGCCCGCCACCATGTGGCGCACGAACCGCTCGTGGCCGGGCACGTCCACCAACGCCACCGGACCGCCCGTGAGCTCGAGCTGGGCGAAGCCGAGCGCGATCGAGATGCCGCGGGCCTTCTCCTCCGGCAGGCGATCGGTGTCGATACCGGTCAGCGCCATCACCAGCGCTGTCTTGCCGTGATCCACATGCCCGGCGGTACCGAGCACGAGCGCGCTCAGCGCCCACCTCCCAGCAGCGCGCCCAGGGTTGCGACATCGTGGTCGGTCAGCGTGAGCACATCCAGCAGCACGCGCCCGTCCGCGATGCGCCCCACCACCGGCGGGTCGAGCGACCGCAACCTCGCCAGCTGCCGGTCCGGATCGTCGCCGTCCGGCAGGGCGACCGCGAAGCTGGGCAGGTCCTCCAGCGGCAGCGCACCGCCGCCGACCTTGCCGGTGCTCGCCACGACCTCGCCACCGCTGCGTGTCGCCAATGCATCCGCCCGCGCGCGCAGTTCCTCAGGCGCTGCCGTCAACATCGCGAGGGTCGGGATGTGCCGGCGCGAGGCGTGATCGTGATGCAGCGCCAGCGTGGCACCGAGCGCGGCCAGGGTGAGCTTGTCGGGGCGAAGCGCACGCATCAACGGATGGCCGGCGCACAGCGCGATCGCCGCCGCCGAACCGACGAGGATGCCGCACTGCGGCCCACCCAGCAGCTTGTCGCCGCTGAAGGCAACCACGTCCACGCCGGCGGCGATGGCGGTGCGCGCGTCCGGTTCGCCGCGGAACGCCCAGTCGCCGTCAAGCGCACCCGAGCCCAGGTCCTCCACCACGGCCAGCCCATTTGCCCGGCCCAGCGCGACGAGCTCGCCGCGCGGTGTGGCCTCGGTGAAGCCCACCACCCGGTAGTTCGAGGGGTGCACCCGCAGGATCATGCGGGTCGCGGGTCCGATGGCCGCCGCGTAGTCCGCGATGCGCGTCTTGTTGGTGGTGCCGACCTCCACCAGGCGACAGCCGGACGCGGCCAGCACCTCGGGCACGCGAAAGCCGCCGCCGATCTCGACCAGCTCGCCGCGTGACACGAGCACCTCGCCGCCACCGCCCAGCGCCACCAGCGCAAGCAGGATGGCGCCGGCATTGGTGTTGGCGACACACGCCGACTCGGCGCCGGTCAGCGCGCGCAGCTCGTCGCGCACGTGTACCTGGCGCGAGCCGCGATGACCCGATTCGCGGTCCCATTCCAGGGTCCCGTAGCCGGCCGCGGCGACCATCGCCTGAATCGCTTCGGCGGCGAGCGGCGCGCGCCCGAGGTTGGTGTGCAGCACCACGCCGGTGGCGTTGATCACCGGGCGAAGCGACGGCTGCAGTGTCTGGGCGACCTCCTCGTCAAGGCCGTCGCTCACAGGGTCGTCGTCGCGGCGTCGGGCGAGCGCGGCCCGCACGGCCGCCACCACCGCGGCACGCGGGTGGCGCTCCAGCAGCGCCGCGACACCGGGCCGCGCCAGCGCCTGGTCGACGGACGGCAGCGCCCTGCGGGGGTCGGCGTTCATGCTGCCTCCGGCACGCGGATCACGAGCCGGTCGCCGTCTGCCAACCATGCGGACGGCACTGTGGCCACGCCGTTCAGCACGTACGAAACGCCGGCCGGCGGCTCGTCGTGGGCATCCGCAGCCAGGAACGACCAGGCGGCGCCGACGGGCGTGGCGTGGGCAACGGCGATGACACCCGCGCGATCACCGGCGGGCGACACCACGTGCACGTCAACCGAGATCGTGGCCGGCATCGCTCGATTGTATGCCACCCGCAAAGTCCGACCTTCCGTGACGGGGCCGCACTCGTCGCAGCGGGCGAGGCGGTACCATCGTGCCGTCGCGACTGGCGTACGAGGTGGAGCCAACCACCGGGGAGCGACACCACCACATCGCCGGGACCGCACGCCTGGGTGCCGGGACTCACACGAACATTCGACCAACGTCGAGGAGGCACCCGTGCACGAGCCCGCCATCCCCCACCTCACCGCCGCCGATCCGCAGATCGCCGAGCTCATCGAACACGAGGCACAGCGCCAGTTCGAGAAGATCCGGATGATCGCCTCCGAGAACTACGTCTCGCCCGCCGTGCTCGAAGCCACCGGTTCGGTGCTCACCAACAAGTACTCCGAGGGCTACGTCGGCAAGCGCTACTACGAGGGGCAGCAGTTCGTCGACCCGGTGGAGCAGCTGGCGATCGATCGCGCCAAGTCGCTGTTTGGGGTGGAGCACGCCAACGTGCAGCCCTACAGCGGCTCGCCTGCGAACCTCGCCATCTACCTGGCGCTGCTGCAGCCAGGCGACACCATGATGGGCCTTGCGCTGCCGATGGGCGGCCACCTGACCCACGGCCATCCGGTGTCGGCCACCGGCAAGTGGTTCCACTCGGTGCAGTACAGCGTGCGCCGCGAGGATGGGCGCATCGACATGGACGAGGTGCGTGACCTGGCACGCGCCGAGAAGCCGAAGCTCATCTTCTGCGGCGGCACGGCCGTTCCGCGCACAATCGACTTCCCCGCCTTCGCCGACATCGCCCACGAGATCGGCGCGGTGCTGGTGGCCGACATCGCGCACATCGCCGGCCTGATCGCCGGTGGCGCCCATCCGTCGCCGGTCGGCCACGCCGACATCATCTCCACCACCACGCACAAGACGCTGCGCGGCCCGCGCGGCGCCATGCTGATGTCGACCGCCGAGCACGCCCAGGCGCTCGATCGCGCCGTGTTCCCCGGCCTGCAGGGCGGTCCGCACAACCACACCACCGCCGGTATCGCCGTGGCGCTCAAGGAGGCGGCGACCCCCGAGTTCGCCGCCTACGCGCACGGCATCGTCGCAAACTCCCGGGCGCTGGCCGCCGCACTGGTGGAGCGCGGCTACGACCTGGTGACCGGAGGCAGCGACAACCATCTCATCCTCATCGACCTCACCAACAAGAACATCGCCGGCAAGCCCGCCGCCCAGGCCCTTGACGCGGCGGGCATCGAGCTGAACTACAACTCGGTGCCGTTCGATACGCGCAAGCCGTTCGACCCGTCGGGGCTGCGCCTCGGCACGAGCTCGGTCACCACACGCGGATTGACGCCCGACCAGATGCCGCAGGTCGCCGCCTGGATCGACGCCGCCGTCGACGCGGTCGGCGACGACGCCAAGCTGGCAGGCATCGCCGGACAGATACGCGAGCTCCTCGCCGACTACCCGATGCCGGGTTGGGCGCCCACGCCGTAACGTCGGACACGTCGGAGGAACCAATGCGGGTGGGGATCATCGGGGCGGGCCTCGCGGGGCTGGTGGCCGGACGAACGCTCACGGCGGCCGGGCACGAGGTCGTCGTCGTCGAGAAGAGCCGCGGGGTCGGTGGTCGGCTGGCCACCCGCCGCGTGGCGGACACGGTCGTCGACCATGGCGCCCCCGTGCTGTCTGCCTCACCGGGTGGTGCGCTCGCTGGGTTGCTCGGGCAGTTCGCCGACCTGGACCGCGTGGACCTCGCCGAGGGAGTCGCGTTCCGCAGCGGCGCGACGGCATTTCCGAAGCGGCTCGCCGAGGGCCTCGCGATCGTGCGCGGGGCCCGCGTCGCCGCGCTGCGCCGGTCGGCGGCCGGCTTCGAGCTGGCAGACGAGCAGGGCAACACGCACGGCCTGGTCGATCGCGTGATCGTCACCGCGCCCGCACCCCAGGCGGCCGACCTGCTGGCAGCGAGTGGTGTCGACGATGCACGTGTGGGTGCCTTGCGTGCAGTGACCTACGAACCGGCGATCATGATCCTGGCCGGCTACCGTGTCGCCGCACCCGACGGGCTGCACCCCTTCCCCGTCGGCGATTCGTTCGCGCTGGTCGCCAACGAATCCGCCAAGGGGCGCACGCCCGTCGACGGCGTCGTGCCGATCGTCGCCCGTCTGAACCCGACGATGAGCGCCGACCTGCTGGACGCCGCCGATACGGAGATCCTGGCGCGGATGCTGCCCGCCCTGACGGCGGCGCTGGGCGCGCCGGCCGATCCCGAGTGGGTGCAGGTGAAGCGGTGGCGTTACGCGATCCCCGTCGGCGCGGCCGAACAGCGTGTGGCCAACGCCGCCTCGGACGGCATCGTGCTCGCCGGTGACAGCGTGGCGATCGGCTTCGACGCCGTGGTCACGTCCGCGCTGGCGGCGGTGCATCAGACGCTCCGCTGAGGGTCCGACGCGTCACTCATTGTGCGTGATGAGTTTTCTTGAGGTTCGCCTCATACTCGTCTGAACCAGTCGACCCCGGCACGACAGCGAGGCAAGATGCAGGCAAATCAACCGCGAGCCCCACGGACCCGACCCCGCCGGTCCGTTCTCGCCACCGCTCTGGCGGCCACCGTCGGCGCGATCGTGCTGGGCATCGGCGCCCCGGCGGCCTACGCCGACACCCCGTGTCGGGACCGTACGACCACGGCGGCGTTTTCGTTCGCCGGGGACTCCAACCAGTACTTCGCAGCCGCGAACGGGAGCTTCGACGCGAGCACGGATTGGACCCTGTACGGCAGCAGGATCGTCGACGGCATCGGGTCTCCCGTCAACGCCGCCAGGGGCACGGCGGTGCGTTCGGCCTTCCTCCCAGGCTCCAGCTCGTTGGTCAGCAGCTGGACGTGTGTGCGCGGAAACGAGGACAGCGCGCGGTTCCTCGTCAAGCCCGTCGGGTCGGCCCCGGGCGACCTGAGGCTCAGGTTGTTCGTCTCGGACCCGTCCGCGTCCAGCGGCTGGTCGTTCAAGACGATCACGCTCAGCGCGGCGTCGCCGGGGACCCCGTACGGCAACACCGGCTGGTACGTGACGCCGCGGATCACGATTCCGTGGACCCCGTACTGGGACAGCACGCAGTGGGTCTCGTTCAACTTCACCTCGGCGGCGTCATCGGGTGGCTGGTATGTCGACGACGTCATGATCGACCCGTGGCGGACGAACTAGTCTGAGCTCGGTCGCTGCGTGATGCACGCGGCCCTGAGCGCGAGCACCACGCAACTGCTGCGAGCGAGCGAAGCCGTCCCCTCGCACCAATGTGTGCGCACTGTGCGACGCAGTGTCGCGCCTCCGTGCCTGGCAGGGTCGCGGCGGCAGCCAATCCGATCTAGGGTGGTCGCGTTGGCAACAACAGAAGGGGTTCGGATGAACTGGAACGAAATCGCCCGCCAGGCACGCTCCGTCGATCTCGATCGGATGTCGGCGGCCGCGCAGCGCGCGCTGCGTGACAAGGCGACGCGGGACGCGCTGGCCAAGACCTACGCGCACGGCCGCACGATGTACGCCCAACTGGTCGGTGACGGCACGCGCGCCGGGCTCGGCAAGCTCGCCCGCGACCAGAAGGTGCAGGGCGAGGTGAGCGCACTCGTCCGCTCTGTGACCGAGGCGATCGACTCCGGCGTGGCGAAGTCCAAGCGCCGCTCGAAGCGCCGGTTCCTGGGCATTCTCGCACTGCTCGGCATCGGTGGAGCCGTGGCCTCGAAGCTGCGGACTCGCCTGCGCCCCGCGGCGGACGAGCCGGCCGCGGCCACCATCCGGGTGTCGCAGAACGGTGCGGAGCAGGTCGACTCCCTGCAGTCCCAGGCACACGCCTGATCCAAAGCTCGCGGGCCCGCGTGCATGATCACCGCGGGCCCGCGATCGACCCTCGTCAACGGCGGCGACACCGCCGAAATGGCGAGACCATCCGCGCCCGCGTGCGGCGCGCCGAGTGCACGACGCTGAGATAGCGGAAGGCGGCCGCGGCCATGAGGCGTGCCGTGAGCGGGCTCACCCCGTACCGCAACGCGATGAGGCGCGCCGCCGGCCGCCGCAGCACCGGTCGGAGGGCCAGCAGTATCGCGGTGACGAGCGGTCGCGGTGGCATGGGGTTCTCCTCACCTCACAGGGGACTTCTCGGCCAAACGGTAGCCGTCAGCTGCTGCCGCCGCGATTTCGCGCCGTCCCCTGGCACTTCCGTTCCAGTTCGCCACACACCCGCCCCAGACGTCACTGTTCTGCCACAACCCTGTGCAACGTTCGGTGCCAGGCACGATGTGTTGCACGCGCCGACTGTGGGTGGTCGCGGCTCCCGGACTGATGTCGCACGTGACCGTGGCTGCCGCGTTCGCGCTCACCGCCGAGCCCGGTCGACCACTTCCTCACAGGAGTGATTGGGCGCGCTCAGGTGATGACACCGTGGGCGCGTGTCGCGACACGTTCCCGCAACGCAGGAGCACACGCAGCAGCGCTGAATCATTCGAGCCGTCCGTGTGACGGCCCGATGCTCAGTCGTGCGGTGTCGCCACCAAGCCGAGCTCCGCGGCGTACGGGGTCAGCGCGCCGATCATGAAGGCGATGTGGTCGTCGAGGGATCGGCCGATCTCCTCGGCGCCCTGGGCGATGTCCTCGCGGCTGACGTTCGCGGCGAACCGCTTGTCCTTCAGCTTCTTGCGCACCGACTGCGGCCCCATTCCCTCGAGCCTGTCGGGGCGCATGAGGGCGCACGCATGGATGAAGCCGGCCAGCTCGTCGCAGGCGAACAGATGATGCTCCAGCGCAGTGGTGCGTGCGACGCCGGTGTGGGCCGCGTGGCTCAGGATCGCGTGCCGCACCCACTCGGGGTAGCCGAGCTGCGCCAGCGCCGGCTCGCCCTTCGACGGATGCTCCGCGAGCGTCGGGTGACGCTCCCAATCGAAGTCGTGCAGCAGGCCGACGACTCCCCACGCGTCCTCGTCCTCGCCCAGCTCGCGGGCGTAGGCGCGCATCGCGATCTCCACCGATCGGCAATGGCGTCGCAGCGCCTCGTTGCCGATCCACTCCTCCACCACGGCCATGGCACGATCGCGATCCCGCGCCAACGTCTCTTCATCGCCCATTCGCAGAGGCTACCGCCGACCGTCGGTGCCGTCCCCTGCTCCTGGGATAATCCCGTGTATGGACGACACGTCGCAACCCGCCCCGCACCACCGGTGGAGGCGATGGCTCCGGCGAGGACTCATCGGGCTGGTGGCGCTCTTCGCACTGATCCAACTGGTGCCCTACGGGCATGCCTGGAACAACCCGCCGGTGACCAAGGCAGCGCAGTGGCCAGACGCACGGAGTGCGGCCCTTGCAAAGACCTCGTGCCTTGACTGCCACTCGAACATGACCAACTGGTGGTGGGGCACGAAGGTCGCGCCCGCGTCCTGGCTGGCTGAGAACGACGTACGCGGGGGCCGCAAGCACCTCAACTTCTCTGAGTGGGACACGCCACAACCGGACGTGGATGAGGTCGTGGAGGCGATCACCTCCGGGGGCATGCCGCCGCTCCAGTACCGGGTGGTCCACCCCGGCGCCGGCCTCAGCACGGCCGACCGCGACGCACTGGCCGCCGCCATCCGCACGATGTACGCGACCGACCCGCCGGCAGGCATCCGCAGCCGACGCGACGGCGACTGAGCCAGAGCCCGTTGCGGGCCTACGCCACGGCGCACTTCTCGATCGTGTCCCAGGTGCGAGTCGTCACATCCCTGCCGAGGGTTCGCTCGATGAGGCGCATGAACGCCGGGTCGCCGGGGGTCGGTACGTAGGCCGACAGCGCGTGTGTGCCGGACACGGTGAGAATCCGTGCGCCGCCGAGCTCGATCGGAAGCGGCGGCACTCCCGACGGCGCCTGGCGGAGGAACGTGACCACCCGTTTGGCGTCGTGGGGCAACGTGAAGCCTGAAAACGGGTCGGAGTCGAGCAGCTTGCGCAGAGCCGTCGTCGGACGCGCGAACACGCCGAACGTCCTGCCGAGGCCTGCCGCGATGGCCTGCTCGACCGCAGCTTCGACGGCAGCGACCGAGCGCTGCGCCGTGGTGAAGACGACGTTGCCGCTCGAGCGCACGGTCGTCACCTCTGCAAAGCCGCCGCGCTCGAGGGCCTGCCGCAGGTCGGCCATCTTGGCGTTCGCGGGGCTGACGCCCCGAAGAAAGGCAACGTAGCGAGGCATCGGGAACCTCGGCCGGAGGGACGGTTGGGCGAGAGTACTACCGCTCCACCGGCCGAGGGAAGTCGCAGAACGAACGACGAACGCATGGGCCGGCCATCGCTGTCGCGGCGGGACGCCGCCACCCCACCTGCCGTTCCGTCACCAGCGCCGCGCCCACCAGCGGTGCTCGGCGCTGGGGTCGATCTCGGTGCCGGCCGGCCGCCCCACGCCGCGGATCAGATTTCCAGCGCCACTGCCACGCTCTCCCGGGCGGCGCGGATGTGGCGGCGGATGAGCATCTCGGCCAGCTCGCCGTCGCGCGCCTCGATCGCGTCGAGGATCTGGTGGTGTTCCTTCAGGGCCCGCTGCGGCCGGCGCCGCAGATGGCTCGACCGATACCGGTACATCCGCACACGGTGCGACAGCTGCTCCACCAGGGCGATCAGCTCGGCGTTGCCGCTGCCGGCGACGATGCGGAAGTGGAAGTCGGGCGGACCCTCCTCCTGAAAGTAGCCCGTGTCGGCCTGCACGTCCGGGCGTCGTTCGTGCTCGTCCAGCAGCGCGCGCGCCTCTGCCACGTCGGCCGCCGACATGGCGTCGGCCGCCAGCCGGCACGCCATCCCCTCCAGGGCCTCACGCACGGCGTACAGCTCGATGAGCTCGTCGCGCCCCACTTGGGCCACCCGCGCACCCTGACGCGGCCGACGCTCCACCAGCCGCATTCCCTCCAGCCGGTGCAGCGCCTCGCGCATGGAGCCGCGCCCGGCGCCGTAGCGCTGCGCAAGCTCAGGCTCCGAGAGCTTCTCCCCGGGCGCGAGCGCCCCGGTGACGATGGCCTGCTGCAACTGGGCGATCAGAAGGTCGCCGAGGGTTTCCTCGACGCCGTCATCGCCCGATCTGTCGACAACAGAGCTCACCTCGGGGCAGTTTGCCCGCTTCTGCCAGTGACAACAAGCCATTCTGTCGACAGATGCGCCCGCCAGCCTGTAGGGTCCCGGGCCGGATGGCAGCCAACGACCAACCCCGCCAGACCGAGTCCGGCATCGACGTGAAGCGCGTCTACGACGCGGCCGATGTCGCGGCGCTCGACCTCGCCGAGCGCCTGGGCGAGCCCGGGGCCTTCCCGTTCACCCGCGGCGTGCACGACACCATGTACCGCGCACGACCGTGGACCATGCGCCAGTACGCCGGCTTCGCCACGGCCGAGGAGACCAACGAGCGCTTCCGGTATCTGCTCGAGCACGGCGCGCCGGGGCTGTCGATGGCCTTCGACCTGCCGACCCAGCTGGGTATGGACTCCGACGACCCGCGGGCCTTGGGCGAGGTGGGACGCGTGGGGGTCGCCATCGACTCCATCGAGGACATGCAGCGTGTGTTCGACGGCATCGACATGGCCAAGGTATCCACGTCGATGACGATCAACGCCCCGGCCTGCGTGCTGCTTCTGCTCTACCAGCTCGTGGCCGAGGAGCAGGGCGCCGAGACCAAGGAGCTGCGCGGCACCATCCAGAACGACGTGCTGAAGGAGTACGTCGCGCGCGGCAACTACATCTTCCCGCCCGAGCAGTCGATGCGGTTGACGGTCGACACCTTCGCCTACTGCAAGGCCGAGGTGCCGAACTGGAACACGATCTCCATCAGCGGATACCACATCCGCGAGGCCGGGTCGACGGCCGTACAGGAGATCGCCTTCACCCTCGCCAACGGCATCGCCTACGTACAGGCGGCCATCGACGCCGGTCTGGCCGTGGACGAGTTCGGGCCGCGCCTTTCGTTCTTCTTCAACGCGCACAACAACCTGTTCGAGGAGGTTGCCAAGTTCCGAGCGGCCCGGCGGATGTGGGCCACGATCATGCGCGAGCGGTTCGGCGCGACGAACGATCGCGCCACGGCCCTGCGCTTCCACTCCCAGACCGGCGGATCCACCCTCACCGCCCAGCAGCCCGAGAACAACATCGTGCGCGTGGCGATTCAGGTGCTGTCGGCGGCCCTCGGGGGGGCCCAGTCGATTCACGCCAACGGCTTCGACGAGGCCCTCGCCCTGCCCACCGAGCGCGCGGCCAAGCTGGCGCTGCGCACCCAGCAGACGATCGCCGCCGAGAGCGGCATCCGCGACACCGTCGACCCGCTGGGCGGCTCGTGGTATGTCGAGTCGCTTACGGCCGAGCTGGAAACGCGCGCCGGCGCGCTCATCGCCGAGATCGATCGCCAGGGCGGCGCGGTGCGTTGCATCGAGTTCATGCAGGAGCAGATCCACGACTCGGCCTACCGGCACGAGCAGGAGGTCACGGCCGGAACCCGCCAGATCGTCGGCATCAACGCCTACCGCGAGGACGACGAGGTGCAGCCGGAGATCCTGCGCGTGGATCCGGCGGTGGAGCAGGCGCAGGTACGGCGCCTGGCCGAGCTGCGCGCCCGCCGCGACAATGGCGCAGTGGAGCAACACCTGAACGAAGTGCGCACCGTGGCACGCGGGCAGGAGAACCTGCTCTACCCCATTCGCGAGGCGCTGCGGGCCCGCGCGACGATCGGCGAGGTCTGCAACGTGCTGCGTGACGAGTGGGGCGAGTACGACCGAGTCAGGAGCGGACACTGAGCGAGGGCAAGCGCGAGCGCCTGGAGCGCCTGCACCACGAGGCCGTACACGCGGGGTCGCAGGCGGCCGTCGACCGCCAGCACGCGCGCGGCAAGAAGACCGCGCGCGAACGCATCGAACTCCTGCTCGACCCGGGCTCGTTCGAGGAGCTCGACGTGTTCACCCGCCACCGCGCCTACGGCTTCGGCATGGAGGACAGCCGCCCGTGGGGCGACGGCGTCGTGACCGGCCACGGCACCATCGACGGCCGCCACGTGTGCGTGTTCAGCCAGGACTTCACGGTGTTCGGCGGCAGCCTGGGCGAGGTGTTCGCCGAGAAGATCTGCAAGGTCATGGACCTGGCCGTGCGCATGGGCTGCCCGGTGATCGGCATCAACGACTCAGGCGGTGCGCGCATCCAGGAGGGCGTGGTGAGCCTGGGCGGCTACGCCGACATCTTCTTCCGCAACGTGCAGTCCAGCGGTGTGGTGCCGCAGATCAGCCTGATCATGGGCCCGTGCGCCGGCGGCGCCGTCTACAGCCCCGCCATCACCGACTTCGTCTTCATGGTCAAGGAGACGAGCCACATGTTCATCACCGGCCCCGACGTGATCAAGACGGTCACGGGCGAGGACGTGTCGATGGAGGACCTGGGCGGTGCGGTGGCACATGCCACCAAGTCGGGGGTGGCACACTTCGCGACCGAGGACGAGGACGAGTGCATCGCGATGGTGCGCGAGCTGATCTCGTTCATCCCGCAGAACAACCTGGAGTCGGCGCCCTACGAGGCGCCCGACGACGCGCCCGACCGCCAGGACGCGACGCTCGCCACGATCGTGCCGGAGCAGGCCACCAAGCCCTACGACATGCGCAACGTGGTGCGCGCCATCGTGGACGACCAGTACTTCTTCGAGGTCGCGCCCATGTATGCGCAGAACCTGATCGTCGGGTTCGCGCGCCTCAACGGCCACTCGGTGGGCATCGTCGGCAACCAGCCCCAAGCCCTGGCCGGCGTGCTGGACATCGACGCTTCCATCAAGGGCGCGCGCTTCGTGCGCTTCTGCGACGCGTTCAACATCCCGCTGATCGTCTTCGAGGACGTGCCCGGTTTCCTGCCCGGTACCGACCAGGAGCACGGCGGCATCATCCTGCACGGCGCCAAGCTGTTGTATGCCTTCGCGGAGGCCACCGTGCCGAAGCTCACGGTCATCACGCGCAAGGCCTACGGCGGCGCCTACGACGTCATGAACTCCAAGCACATCGGCGCCGACTTCAACGCGGCATGGCCCACCGGCGAGATCGCGGTGATGGGCGCCGAGGGCGCGGTGAACATCATCTTCCGCAAGGAGATCGCCGCCGCGATCGCGGCCGGCGAGGACCCGGCGGCCAAGCGCGCCGAGCTGATCGCCGACTACAACGAGCGCTTCTCCAACCCGTACCTGGCGGCCGAGCGCGGCTACGTGGACGACGTGATCAACCCCGAGGAGACGCGCCCGTGGCTGATCAAGGCGCTGGAGCTCTCGCTCACCAAGCGCCAGGCCGGGCCGAAGCGCAAGCACGGGAACATCCCGCTCTGATGGGGCCGGCGCTCACCATCGAAGGCGATCCCACCGACGAGGAGGCCGTCGCGATCGCCGCCGCGGTCACCGCCGCACTCACCGCATCCACGGCTCCGGGCGACCCGCGTCCGGCCGTCTACCGCTCGGCCTGGCGGCGCGCGGCGATCGACGAGGGCGTGATGCCGATCGCCCGCCGCCGCAACACGCCGCCCCACGCCGGCACCGCACACCAACTCGAGGGCTGGGGGAACGATGTTCAGTAAGGTCCTCGTCGCCAACCGTGGCGAGATTGCGATCCGCGTGTTCCGCACGCTGCGCGAGATGGGGATCCCGTCGGTTGCCGTCTACAGCGAGGTGGACCGCGACGCGCTCTTCGTGCAGCACGCCGACGAGGCGTACCTCATCGGCCCGGGCCCCGCGACGCAGAGCTACCTCAAGATCGACACGATCATCGCGACCGCGCAGCGCGCCGGCGCGGACGCCATCCACCCCGGCTACGGGTTCCTGGCCGAGAACGCCCCGTTCGCCCGTGCCTGCGCCGCGGCCGGCATCGTGTTCATCGGCCCGCCGCCGGAGGCCATCGACGCGATGGGTTCCAAGATCGGCGCCCGCGCCCTGATGCACGAGGCGGGCGTGCCGATCGTGCCCGGCGTGCGCGAGGAGGTGGCGACGCTCGCCGCCGCGAAGAAGATCGCCAAGGACATCGGCTACCCCGTGGCCGTGAAGGCCGCGGCCGGCGGCGGCGGCAAGGGCTTCCGCGTCGCGCTCGACCAGGGCGCGCTGAAGGATGCGTTCGAGGGCGCACGACGGGAGTCCGAGAAGTTCTTCGCCGACTCGGTCGTGTACCTGGAGCGCTACCTGCCCCAGCCGCGCCACGTCGAGATCCAGATCCTGGCGGACGCGCACGGCAACGCCATCCACCTGGGCGAGCGCGACTGCTCGGTGCAGCGCCGCCACCAGAAGCTCGTGGAGGAGACCCCGAGCCCGGTGGTCTCCCCCGACCTGCGCAAGCGCATGGGCGAGGCATCGGTGCGCGCCGCCCAGGCCGTGGGCTACCGGTCGGCCGGCACCTGCGAGTACTTGGTCTCGGGTGAGGAGTTCTACTTCCTCGAGATGAACACGCGCATCCAGGTGGAGCACACCGTCACCGAGATGGTGACCGGCGTCGACCTGGTTCGCGAGCAGATCCGCATCGCCGCCGGCGAGCCGATGTCGGTGCGCCAGAAGGATGTCAAGGCGCGCGGCCACGCGTTCGAGTGCCGTATCAACGCCGAGGATGCCGAGCGCAAGTTCCTGCCGACGCCTGGCCCGGTGACCGCCTACCGCGAACCCAACGGCCCCGGTGTGCGCGTCGACTCCGGCGTCGAGGCCGGGTCGGTGATCGCCGACATCTACGACCCGATGGTCGCCAAGCTCATCGTGTGGGATGTCGACCGTGAGGCCGCCCGCAGGCGCATGCTGCGGGCGTTGCGGGAGTTTCGCTTCGAGGGCACCACAACCCTCATCCCCTTCCACATCTGGCTGCTCGAGCAGCAGGAGTTCATCGACGGCGGCGCTTGCCACGACGCGCTCGAGGAGATGAGCGACCGCCCGACCGCCCTCGGCGTGCCCGCACCGACCGCGTCGGCCGAACTCGCCGAGCCGGTGGAGCAGGTGGAGCGCAGGCTGACCGCCGAGGTGAACGGCAAGCGCTTCGACGTGACCCTCTTCCTCGACCCGTCAACACTGGGCGGCGCGACGCCGGCCAGGCGCAAACGGGAGCGCGCCCACACGGGCGGGGGCGGAGCGGCGGCGGGCGGCGACACCGTGTCGAGCCCGATGCAGGGCACGGTGTTCAAGGTGCCGGTGAAGGTCGGCGACCAGGTGGCGGTGGGCGACGTCGTCGTCATCATCGAGGCGATGAAGATGGAGAACGAGATCACCGCCCATCAGGCCGGCGTCGTCAAGGAACTCCTCGTCGCCGAGGGCGACGCCGTCACGCCGGGCACGACGCTGGCAAAGGTGATCGCTGAGTAGACCACCCGAGGCGACGGATTGTTCACCACCACGCCTCCCGCCGCGCGCGAGCCAACGCATCATTCGACCGGCTCGTCCGTTCGAAAACGCTCTCACGCCGTGCCATTCGGTGGCCGCACCTCGACGAACGATGGTACGACGCTGCGCCGGAGCGTGCCCAGACCCGTATCCGCAGTGTGCCGGTGAGCACCTTTCCCGGTTCGTTCACGGGTGAGCGTCGCTCCGGTCGACGCGGGCGGCGCCCAATGAGGCCCGATCGCGCGCCTCGTCTCGACGGCCATCGACTAGATGTAACGCAGCGCGTCCCCCGCGTTGACGCGGGTCGCTCGGCGGGTCGGGCCAATGACGATGAGGACCGCGAGTGCAACGGTGGCGGCCAGGACGATGAGCGCCGTACCGGGGTCGAACACGGTGGCGATCTCGAGTTCCATGATGCTCAAGGTCAGCCGTGCGAGCCCCCACGATAGTAAGAACCCGAGAGGGAGGCCGACGATCCAGCCCAGTAGCGCCTGCACGGCACTCTCCGCCGCGAATGCGCGGCGGATGTCCCGCGCCCGGGCACCGACGCAGCGCAGCACGCCGATCTCGCGGGTGCGCTCGATGACGTTCATCGTGATCGAATTGACGAGGCCGACCATGCCGATCGCGACCACGACACCGCCGACCAGGGTGATCATGTTGAGGATGGCGTCGTTGGCGGTCTTGTTCTCGGCCTTCAGCGCGTGGAGCTCCTCGGGAGCCACGCGATAGCCCGCGGCTGTGAGCGCATCCTCGACCGCATTCGTGGAGCGGTCGATGGCGCGATTGTCGCCCGTGAGCATCGAGAGCCACAGCAGGTTCGTGGCATCACCCCACCCGGTGGCGGCTTGCAGCCATCGCAGTGGCACGTAGAAGGCTCGGCCACCGTCGTTCTGGCTGCGGTCGATCCCGATGACCCGAAGGTTCGTCGGGCCGCCGGTCGTGGTAACCGTGACGGTGTCGCCCGCGTCGACGTGCTGCTCACGCGCGACGTTCGGCCCGATAACTGCGACCGGCGCGCCCTGCCCGGTCTCCTGCGCAGCGAACCAGCGACCAGCCCGCAGATCCGGGTGGTAGAGCGCCGTCCCGGTCAGTCCAAATGCATGGTAGGTATCGCCGGCATATTCGATCGCGTTCAGCAGAGCCGGCTCGACCCGATCGACGCCTGCAACTCCCGCGGCGATCTTGCGGGCCGCGACATCGAACCGCGGGGCACCGGCTGGCGCGGCGATGCTCGCGTCCCAGGCGATCATCGAGTAATCCCGCTCGAGCGATCGCCTGAACGAGATGGCCATGTTGAGAAACCCCAGTGCGGTCGCCACGGCGAGCGCGATTTGGACCGTCGTCGCCCCCGTCCGGCGCTTGTTGCGCACCAGGTTTCGTGCTCCGAACTTGATCACGCGAGGGAGACGCCGGCCGTGGAGAAGGAAACGATCGACACGCGAGAGGCCGAAGGCCACCGACGCACCCTGGTTCTGGAGCGCCTCCCGAACAGGGACGCGCAATGCCCGCCACAGCGCCGGCGCGGAGGCGCCGACCGTGAGCACCACGGCAAACGCGACGCTGAAGGCGATCACGGGGATACTCACCGAGAAGCGGCCGGGAACGCCGAGCACGCTGCTCGTCACGAAGCCCGCAATGAGGTGCGCAAGCCCGATGCCGATCGGCACGCCGACCAGGACGCCGAACCCTGCGAGGTACAGGGCGGCACGGAGGAAGACCCCCGCGATCTGCCGGCGCCGCCCGCCGATCGCCTTCATCACGCCGATCTCGGCGGTCTGCTCCGCCATGAGCGTGTTCATCGTGTTGGCGATCAGAAACACCGCAGTGATGAGGGCAAGCCCGGCGAGCACGTACACGAACGTGGTCATCTGGTGCGCGAACGTCCGGCCCGGCCAGTCGCCCACGGCACGGATGACGGGAAGATCGGTGAGTGCTCCGGGACCCACGTTCGTGTCGAGCCAGCTGCGCAGGCGCGCCACAGTCGTGCTCACGGCGCCCGGTGATCTGTCCTCGAGTGTGAACGCAAGGCTGTTGACCCCGGAGACGCCTGCGAGTTCCCGGACCGCGTCGCTGGTTGCATAGAGGGTGAGCAGCTTTGGGTGGTCCCACGGTCCTTGCCAGAATGCGAGGCTGCGCCCGCCGCCGGACACCGTCAGAGACGTGACCGACCCGTGGGGTCCGGCGAGGCGGATCGGGTCGCCGGCGTCAAGGCTGACGTTGACTGCGCCGGAGTTGGCGTCGTCCGCGAGCACCGCCCCGGCGGCGGGGGCCGCGCCGCTCGTGACGCGAACGATGTCGATCGACTGACGGGTGAAATCGTCGACGCCCCACAGCGCCGTGGGAATGCGGCGGTCGCCGACCAGTGCCCGAGTGGAGTACCGCACCCGTGCGACGACCGCGGCGACGTTGGGAATTGCCGCGAGTCCACGCGCGGTTTCGGCGTCGAACTCCATGTCCCGCACCGGGAGGGTAACATCGTACAGCTGTGTCTCGCGGACTTCGGCGCTCATGGTGTGGTCGATCAGGCTTGGGACGGCGAGCATCCCGGTGCCCGCCACCGCCAGCGCGATCGTGGCGGACGTGAGCAGCGCACGGGCGCGACGGCGGCAGAGATCGCGCCACGCCTTGCGAGCGAGCGTCGTGCCCATGATCAGGCGTTCCTGGAGTCGCCCACCACACGCCCGTCGCGAATCGTGACGACGCGCGGCGAACGTCCGGCAAGCCCGTTGTCATGGGTCACGTACACGATCGTGGTTCCGGCATCGTTCAAGCGGGTGAGCAGCTTGAAGATCTCGTCCGCCGTATCGCTGTCGAGGTTGCCGGTCAGCTCGTCGCCCATGAGGATCGGCGGGTCGCTCGCGAGCGCGCGGGCGATCGCCACCCGCTGCTGCTCGCCACCCGACAGCTCGACGGGAAGGTGGTTCGCCTTGTCCGCCAGGCCGACGAGGTCGAGATTGTGGAGCGCCCGCGCCTCCCGCTCACGGCCCGTACCCGCCCGTGCGAACTCCATCGGCAGGAGAGCGTTCTCCAGGGCGGTCAGCGTGGGAAGCAGCTGGAAGAACTGGAAGATGATGCCAAGGTGCCGGCCTCGCCACGTGGCCAGCTCGTCCTCGTCGAGGGTGTCGATGCGCCGCCCGGTGACGGTCACGGTGCCCGCGGTGGGCCGGTCGATCCCGGCGGCGAGGTTCAGGATCGTCGTCTTCCCGCTCCCGGAAGGCCCGACGATCGCCACCATCTCGCCGGAATCGATTGCGAGGTCGACACCTCGGAGGGCTCGGTAGGCGAGCTTGCCTGTGCGGTACACCTTCTCGACGCCGGTCAATCGGATGATCGCCGTGTCGGCCGCCGGCGCACCCATCCCATGAGCCTCGCCCGACAGCGAACCAACGACGGGTGCTCCTTCCACCAGTTCGGCCGGGACTCGATTCATGTCCACCATTGCAACCACCTTTCGGAGGCCACCGGGGTTCCGCTCTGAGTATGCGCCCGGCAACCCCCACCCTCAAGGTGACCAACGCCCCGGCCTGCGGCTCCTCTTCTAGGACAACGACGACCCCGAGGTCTGTCCTCAGGTGCGCCGACTCGCGAGCTTCGATCAGGCTCCGAGGCGCGCCAGTTGATTCACAGGTCAGCGTGGAGCGCGCACGGGATCGGCGCGACGAAGCTCCCCGATCCACCAGCGATGGGACGTCACGCAACGCTCGGCCCCAACGCCGGGCCGGGATGTGGCGCGGACGACCGCGGAGCCGATTCGGCGGGGCCGCGTCCGCCGCGGTGATCGCCACCGACCGGCGTCACGTTGATATGAACCGTCACATTGCAACAAAGGTACTCGGCGACTCATACGAACTTTCCTATACCTTGGTGCAATGTTCTTACGTATGAGTGAGCAAGACAATCTGTAGCACGCTCATTGACTTCACTTCTCTGTGCCCGTAGCGTCGCCGAACGTCATCCCATATCCAGAGTCATCCCCAAAGGAGGTTCTGATGAATGCCAGATTGGCCGGGATGCTTGCCGTCCCGGCCGTTGCTGCGCTCGCGGTGGTTGCGACCGCAGACAGGGGGCGACACCACGGGCCTCCACGTGACGCGGCCGACTACATCGGCGGTCGCGTGGTCGGCGACCGTGGTCCCGAAGCCGGCGTGTGGGTGATCGCCGAGACCAGCGACCTGCCGACGCCGTACCGCAAGATCGTCGTCACCGACGGCAAGGGCCGCTTCGTGCTCCCACAGCTTCCCGAGGGGAAGTACAGCGTCTGGGTACGCGGCTACGGCCTGAAGGACTCGACGAAGGTCACCGCCACGCCCACCCGCCGTCCGCTGCGCCTGAAGGTGCACGACGCGGGGAGGGTCGAAGCAGCTCAGGTCTACCCTGCCAATTACTGGCTCTCACTGATGACCCCGCCGAGCGACGTGCCGGACTCCGGCGCGTTCTTCAGCAGCGTCAAGCTCGGTTGTGAGCTGTGCCACCAGCTCGGGTCGGTGCCGACGCGCTCCATCCCGACGCGTGACGAGCTCGACCATGTGTTCAAAGAGGCCAGCACGATGGACGCGACGGCCAACGCGTTCGGCCGCGATCGCATGCTCGACATGGTGTCGTCGTGGATCGCAAAGGTGCAGGCCGGCGAGACTCCGCCGGCGCCGCCGCGACCCAAAGGCGTCGAGCGCAACATGGTCATCACGCAGTGGGGCTGGGGCGACCAGTTCAGCTACGCCCACGACGAGATCTCCACCGACAAACGCAACCCGACCGTCAACGCCAACGGGCCAATCTTCGGCGTCGACATCGGCAATGACCACACGCTCTCGGTGGACCCGAACACCAACATCGCCAGCGCCGTCAGGACGCCGACCGCAGGCGGCTGGAACGTGCCGTGGTGCAAGCAGACCTACGTCGGTCCGTCCGGCGGTGCCGAATCCCCCAACGGCTTCGGCACGCTCGGCTGTCCGACGGCAGACGGCGAGAGCGAGAACCTCGGCGCGTATGACAACCCGGCCAACCCGCACAACCCGATGATGGATGCGCAGGGCCGTGTGTGGATCACCACGCAGATGCGGCGCGAGTGGGCAGCCGACACACCGGCGTTCTGCAAGAGCGACCCGGTGATCATCAACAACCGCCACCACCGTCAACTCGGCGTGTTCGACCCGAAGACCGGCAAGACACAGCTGATCGACACGTGCTTCGGCACCCATCACCTGCAGTTCGACAAGCATGGCGTGCTGTGGATGAGCGGCGACAGCTACGTGGTCGGATGGTTCGACCCGTCGAAGTACGACCCCGACGATCCGTCTACGTTGGCGAAGTCGCAGGGGTACTCCGAGGTCAAGGTCGACTCCAACGGCGACGGAACAAAGGACACCCCGATCGTCGGCTTCAACTACGGCATCATCCCCAACCCGGTCGACGGCAGCGTCTGGACCGCGCAACCCAGCACCGGCAGCCGCGGCCTGATCGTGCGATACGACCCCAAGACGGACAAGTTCGAGTCGTACGCTCCTCCGGAGCCGGGCTCGGGCCCACGCGGCGTCGATGTCGACAGCCATGGCGTGATCTGGGCGGCGCTCGGCGGCAGCGGCGATCTGGCCAGCTTCGACCGTTCGAAGTGCAAGCAGACGTGGGGCACGGGCGACCAGTGCCCCGAGGGCTGGACGCTCTACCGCAGCCCGGGTCCGTCCCTGATGAACGCGGATGGCACCGTGAACCGCAAGGGTGCGGACTTCCACTACTACCTGTGGGTGGATCAGTTCAACACCCTCGGCATGGGTCGCAACGTGGTGGTGCTGAACGGCACCGGCTCCGACTCGCTGCTGGCGTTCAACCAGCGGACGAAGAAGTTCACCACGATCCGCATCCCGTACCCGCTGAACACGTTCACGCGCGGCCTGGACGGGCGCATCGACAATCCCAAGACCGGGTGGAAGGGCCGGGGGCTGTGGTTCGACAACGGCCTCGACCCGCTGCTTCACTCGGAGGTTCCGCAGTCCTACGTTGGCAAGGTCCAGTTCCGGCCGGACCCGCTGGCGAGATAGCACCCGCATCACCGGCCCGGGCGGACCTGCCCGGGCCGGGAGTGGGATCGATGTGCAGGACAGCGCCCGTCGCGAGCAAGTGCCTTTGCGCCTGACACCATTGACGGATGCGCACTGCCGCCCGTCTGCTGCCTCCCCTCGCGCTGATGGTGCTGATCTTCGTGCTGTCGGCCCGGCCCAACCTCGGCACCGGGCTCGGCGTCTGGGACACCATCCTGCGCAAGGGTGCACACATGACCGCGTTCGGGTCGCTGTGGTTCCTGTGGTGGCGGGGGTTCGGGTACCGGCGCATCTGGCTGGCCGTCGCGGTGAGCGTGGCCTATGCGATCTCGGACGAAGTCCACCAGCACTTCGTGGCCGGCCGCCACGGCACCCCGCTGGACGTCGGGATCGACGCCGCCGGTATCGCCATCGCCATGCTGATCGCCCTCAGGTGTCGCGCAACTTCACCCACACCGCCAGGTCGCGAATTTCCCCCTGCTTGACGACGGCGCGGCGCTGTACCGACTCCAGGGTGAAGCCGCACTTCTGCAGCACCCGCTCCGACGCCGGGTTCCCCGAGAACACGTCGGCGTGCAGACGCTCCATCGGCGTGTTCGCCCACACCTCGTCGACGAACCCGCCGACGGCCTCCGTTGCCAGGCCCTGCCCCCAATGGGTCACGCCCAGCCAGTAGCCGATCTCGCCGTTCAGCCGGTAGACGTCAAGGCCGGGAGTGAGCCCGATCACCCCGATCACCGCCCCGTCGCGGGTGATCGCCAGCGTGGCGAGCGGATCGCCGTCGCGCACCGATGCGATGAACCGGCGTGCGTCGCGCAGCGAGTAGGGCGCGGGGAAACCGTCGCGCAGGTTCACCGCGATGCGCGGATCGTTCGCCTCGGTCGCCAATTCGCGCACGTCCCCGACCACCAGAGGACGAAGCACCAGCCGACGCGTCGCGATGATCACCGCCATACCGGCACGGTGCCAGACGAGCACGTGACGTGCCCGGCGGTGTCGGGTCGAACCGCGGGATCGCTCAGTGGCCGGGCTGCGCCTCGATCTCGCTCATGGCCGACTCGACCAGCGGCAGGCGCACGCGATGACGGCGAAGCTGCCAGGTGAGCAGATACGGGTCGTCCTTGACAGCGTGCATCTGTACCGAATCGACGGTGGGCGGCAGATCGGCCGCGTCCAACACCTCGGCGGGCGCCACTCCCAGCTCGCGGCACGCCGTTGAGAACTCGCTCACCAGACCGGCATGAACCGCGCGAGACGAGCTCTCGACCAGGCGCACCAGCTCGGCGACCTCGAGGCTCGACACGCAGGTCACCTCGGGGGCGATTCGCGCGAGTACCGTCGCCGCGCGGTCCCGACATGCCGCGGTGGCACCTGCGACGACGCGGGCACCGTCGCCCAGCAGTCGCTCCACGCTGAAGGCGACGTTGATGTCGCGGCCAACGACGAAGCCAAGCTCCTCGAGCGGCTGCACAAGCAGCTCGGCCGTGGCTCCCGGGTACGCCGCGTTCGCCAGCACCAGCAACTGGCCAACCCGTGCCAGACGAACCACGTCGGCACATGCCGTGGCGAGCGGCGCCAGATCGGGGAGCATGTGTGCGTCGACCGAGACGTCCACGCAGATGAACACCACGTCCGCCTCCGCGATGTGCCGCGGCTCGGCGGCGAACCGCAGGTCAGGGTCGGCGAGCGCAGTGCGCAGGCGGGCCAGCTGTTGCTCGTCCACGTCGGCGCGACCCGAGACGATCTTCGCCAGCCGCTCGCGACACAGGTCGATGCCCTGCACGCGGTGTCCCGCCTCGGCAAGCGCGACGGAGGTCATCACCCCGCAGGTCGGCAAGCCCATGACGGCGACGGTCTGGTCGGCCATCGTCGACGGCACGTCGTGGCGGGGCGGCGGCGCATCGGCCGCCGGCCGGAACCGACGCACACGCACCCCGTTGCGCACGCCCTCATCGACTGTGAGGTCGGGAGCTGGCACGCCGACCGGCGCGATGGCGCGCACGATGCTGTCTGTTGATGAGCGCAGGATCAGGGGAACCGCCACTTTCGTCCAACTTCATGCCGCAGACTGGTCCGTACCGGCGCGTCGGAGCGCAGCGCGAACGGTGGTGACCAGTTCGCGAAGTCTTTCAGCGCACCCACTGGACTTTTGGCTAGTTCCGGTAGCCCGGAGGTGCAGTTCGTGACCCCCGTCCAGCGGCCGGACGGTCAGGTGGCGGGCGGGTCGAAGACCGCACTCGCATCGCGTCGCAGGCCGTCGCTGAGCGTCACCCGCGGATCACGCCGCACCGGTCCCTCCAGCGCCACGCGCACCAGGCCACGTTCCTCCAGGTCCCCCAGGGCGGCAAGCACCGACATGACGCCCGCGCGGCCGGGTTCGAGGCCCAGCTCGGCCGCGGCGGTCGTCACCGACAGTGCGATGGTGCCATCCGCGGGGCGTCGCTCGTCGAGCCACTGCAGGACGAGCAGCATTTCGAGGCGCTTCGCCAGGTCGTCCACACCGTCAGCGTAGCGGCGCGGGCACCGGTAACGACCCGTCCGACCCTCCCACTCGGCCCGTTCGTCCCGGCACCGCGAGTGCCCCGCGCGGGTAGGATCCGGGGGTTGGCTCCACTTTGGGGCGCTGTCCGTTCGAGCGAATGGAAGGGAAGGGTTTGGACCTCTTCGAGTATCAGGGCAAGGAGCTCTTCGCCCGCCACGGCATTCCGGTGCCGTCCGGCGAGGCGGCCGAGACTCCGGCCGAAGCGCGCGCTGCCGCCGAGCGCATCGGTGGCAGGGTCGCGGTGAAGGCGCAGGTGCAGGTCGGTGGCCGCGGCAAGGCCGGCGGAATCAAGGTGGCCGATGACGCGGCAGGCGCAGAGGCCGCCGCGCAGCAGATCCTTGGCATGGACATCAAGGGGCACACGGTGCACCGCGTCTGGATCGAGGCGGCATCCGACATCGACAAGGAGTACTACGCCTCCATCACGTTCGATCGCAGCGCCAAGCAGCCGCTGGTGATGTTGAGCGCGATGGGCGGCGTAGACATCGAGTCGGTCGCCAAGGAGCACCCCGACAAACTGGCTCGCCTGCACATCGACCCGCTCTCGGGCTTCCACCCCCACCACGCGCGACGCCTCTGCTACGAAGCCGGCATCGACGACGTTGCCATGCGAGGCGTGCAGGACATCCTGCTGAAGCTCTACAAGGGCTTCACCGAGCTCGACGCGATGCTCTTCGAGGTCAACCCGCTGATCGTCACCAAGGGGGGCGAGGTGCTCGCCCTCGACGCGAAGGTCACGATCGACAACAACTCCCTCTACCGTCACCCCGACATCCTGGCGCTGCAAGAGGCCACCACCTCCGACCCGCAGGAGCGGATGGCGCAGGAGAAGGGCGTCACGTACGTCAAGCTCGACGGTGACGTCGGCATCATGGGCAATGGGGCCGGCCTGGTGATGAGCACGCTCGACGTGGTGGCGCTCGCCGGCGGACGTCCGGCGAACTTCCTCGACGCCGGCGGCGGATCGAAGGCCGAAGAGGTCGTCGACGCGCTCACCGTCCTGCTGTCGGACCCGAAGGTCAAGGCGCTGCTGATCAACATCTTCGGCGGCATCACCCGCTGTGACGAGGTGGCCGAGGGCCTGCTGACCGCGATCGACCAGCTCGGTTCCACGCTGCCCATCGTGGTGCGGCTGGACGGCACCAACGAGGAGGAGGGTCGCGCGATCATCAAGGAGCGTGCCCCGAAGAACGTCGTGGTGGAACCCACGATGCTGTCCGCGGCCGAACGCGCCGTCGCCCTGGCGAAGGAGGCCGCCGCATGAGCATTCTCGTCGACCAGAACACGCGCCTGGTGGTGCAGGGCATCACCGGCCGGGAGGGCGCGTTCCACGCCACCCGCAACAAGCAGTACGGCACCAACGTGGTGGCCGGCGTCACCCCAGGCAAGGGCGGCCAGGACGTCGAGGGCATCCCGGTGTTCAACACCCTGCACCAGGCCGTGACCGAGACCGGCGCCAACACCGCGATGGTGTTCGTGCCGCCGCGGTTTGCGACCGACGCCATCTACGAGGCGATCGAGAGCGGCGTGGAGCTCATCATCTGCATCACCGAGGGCATCCCCGCCCACGACATGCTGCAGGTCTACGCGCACCTCAAGCGCGGCAACCAGCGCCTTGTGGGCCCCAACTGCCCGGGCATCATCAGCCCCGGCAAGGCCACCGTCGGCATCATGCCGACGCAGGTGTTCAGCCCCGGCCGCGTGGGTCTGGTGAGCCGTTCCGGCACGCTGACCTACCAGATCTCCAAGGAGCTCGCGATGCTCGGCATCGGGCAGAGCACCGTGGTGGGCATCGGGGGCGACCCGATCGTCGGCAGCTCCTTCATCGACATCGTCGCCGAGTTCGACAAGGACCCGGAGACCGATCTCATCGTGATGGTCGGCGAGATCGGCGGCGACGAGGAGGAGAAGGCGGCTGAGTTCATCGCGGCCAACGTCTCCACCCCCGTGGTGAGCTACATCGCCGGTTTCCAGGCGCCGCCCGGCAAGCAGATGGGCCACGCCGGCGCCATCATCACCGGGTCGTCCGGCACCGCCCAGGGCAAGAAGGACGCCCTGGAGGCGAAGGGCATTCGGGTCGGCACAAACCCCACCGAAGTGGCTCAGTTCGTCAAGGAGCGCCTGAGCTGATCCGTCGGCCGTGAGCGGGGTGTGGCGACCCGGCCACACCCCGCCACTCACGATTGACGCCGACGGTGCCGATAGTGTCTTCGTCCATGCGTCACGTGAGCTCCTCCCGCACCCTGTTGATCGCCGCGCTGCTCCTGCTGCTGCCGACTGCCCCTGCCGTCGCCCAGGACGCACCGCCCGCAGCGACGCCGGGGCCTCCCACCGTCGCGCAGTCATGGACGGCGCGCATCCTGTTCCCGACCAACGCGTTCGCCGCTCCCGGCGGTCGCAAGATCGCGACGCTCCGCCACTACACGACCTGGTCGCAGGGGCCGGCCGCGTTGCTCGTCACCGACTACACCACGGTCGACGGCGTCGGTTGGGCCCGTGTGCTGCTGCCGGCGCGTCCCAACGGCAAGCAGGCGTGGGTCCGAGCGGACGCGGTCGATCTCGCGATCACGCGCAATTGGGTGCGGGTGTCGACCAAGGCACGCACCGTCGAGGTGTTCGTCGGCGGCAAGTTGAAGAAGCGCCTGCGGGTGGCGGTCGGGACCGGCGGCACGCCGACCCCGAAGGGCCTCGCCGCCGTACAGGACAAGGTGCCGACGTCGGGTCAGCTGGGGCCCTACATCCTCGTGCTCACCGCCCACAGCAACGTGTTGAAGACGTTCGCCGGGGGGCGGGGCGAGATCGGCATCCACGGCTGGCCGACCTCCGCGGTGCTCGGCAAGGCCGTCTCACACGGCTGCGTGCGCATGTCGCGGTCCGGCGTGTCGGTGGTCGCGAAGTACGCCCCGGCCGGCACGCCCGTCGAAGTCATCTAGTCGCCCGCGTTGCCACCGGGTCAGGGACCCCACGAACGCCCGGTCCGCCGCAGCCCCTCGGGCACCACGGCCACGGAGCGGCGCTTCAGCCTGCCGGGGGAGGCGGTGTCCGCTCCTTGTCCGACTGTGCGCCGATGAACGGCGCAACGACTCCGGCCACCTTCGAGACGGTCGACTCCAGATCGGCCGGAATGATCCACACCTTGTTGGACGATCCCTTCGCGATCTCCGGCAGGGTCTGCAGGTACTGGTAGGCCAGCAGGCGGTCATCGATGTTGCCGGCATGGATCGCGTCGAAGACGGTCTGAATCGCCTTGGCTTGGCCCTCCGCCTCCAGCATCTGGGCCTCGCGGGAGGCCTGCGCGTTGAGGATCTTCGCCTGGCGCGCCCCCTCGGCGGTCAGGATGGCGCCCTGCTTCTCGCCTTCGGCCGTGAGGATCTGTGACTGCTTGATGCCCTCCGCAGTCAGGATGGCAGCCCGGCGGTCGCGCTCGGCTCGCATTTGCTTCTCCATGGCCTCCTGGATGGAGCCGGGAGGATCGATGGCCTTCAGCTCGACCCGATTCACCCGGATGCCCCACTTGCCGGTGGCCTCGTCCAGCACGCCGCGCAGCTGGCTGTTGATCTGATCGCGGGACGTCAGCGTGTCCTCGAGGGACATCCCGCCGATCACGTTGCGCAGCGTCGTGACGGTGAGCTGCTCGATCGCCTGGATGTAGTTGGCGATCTCGTAGGTGGCCGCCTTGGCGTCGGTCACCTGGTAGTAGATGACCGAGTCGATGTTGACCACCAGGTTGTCCTCGGTGATCACCGGCTGGGGCGGGAACGACACCACCTGCTCACGCAGATCGGCCATGTGACGGACGCGATCGATGAATGGCACCATCACGCGCAGACCGGCCTCCATGGTGCGGTCGTAGCGGCCGAGCCGTTCCACCACCCCGGCACGCGCCTGCGGCACGATCCGGATCGACTTGAGAAGTGCGACGATCACGATCAACGCGATCACGACGAATGCGACTCCACCACTTCCCATGGCTGCTCCTATTCCATGACGACCGCGGTGGCACCCGCGATCTCGACAACGGTGACCTGCGTGCCCGCAGGGATCTCCTGGCCGTCCTGCAGCGCGCGGGCCGACCACACTTCCCCAGCGAGCTTGATACGTCCACTGCCGGGCCCGATGGCCTCCAGCACCGTCGCTCGCTCGCCGGCCAGCGCGGCGACGCCGGTGCGAACCTTGGGTGGCATCCGCTGGTGGCGGCGAGCAATCGGCCGCACCGCGAAGACCGTCCCAAGCGACGCGATGATGAAGGTCAGTAGCTGGATCGCCAGGCCGGCGCCGAAGGCTGCCGCGGCCGCTGCAGCGAGCGCCGCGATCGCCAGCGGCCCGAGGATGAACGTGACCGTCATGATCTCGACGACCGAGAGCGCACCTGCCGCGACCACCCATGCCAACCAGTGCGGCATGCGTCCAAGGATACCCCCCGGCCCGCCCGGCCCGGCAGCCTGCACGGCGCCACATCGTCTGGTGAGACGAATCCCGGCTTCACTGGATGAACTTGGCTCCCCTTGACGGTCCTCCGCCGACGCGGCGGGAGCCCTTCGCTGGTGCCCGGTCGTTCGGAGCTCGGGAACCGGTGCCGGCAGCAAAGCCGATCAGCCGGCCCCGGCTTCAGCCGAAGAGCGTCTGCTGCAGCAGGAACACGTTGAGCGCGATGATCAGCCCGGCAACCAGGTAGGCCACGGCGTTCGTCGCCGGACGGTTCACCAGGTTGCCCATCAGCGTGCGGTCCCGGCACAGCATGATCAGCGGGATCAACGCGAAGGGGATGCCGAACGACAGCACAACCTGGCTCACGACGAGCGCGCGGGACGGGTTGACGCCGATGGCGATGATCACGATGGCGGGTATCAGCGTGACGGCACGTCGCACGAACACCGGGATCTGCCGTCGCACGAATCCCTGCATCACCACCTGGCCTGCGAGTGTCCCGACGGACGTACTGGTGAGCCCCGACGCGAGCAGCGCGACGCCGAAGAACGTGTCGGCGTGCCCGCCGACCAGGCCGCCGAGCCGGTGGAACACCTCGTCGATGTCGGCCACCTCGGTCAGCCCGCGCGAGTGGAAGATGCCCGCGGCCATGATCACCATGCTCATGTTCACCACACCGGCGATCGCCATGGCGATGATCACGTCGATGCGCTCGAACCGAAACAGGCGCAGGCGCTCCTCGTCGCTGTCGGTCGGGATTCGCCGTTGGGTGAGTGCCGAGTGCAGGTAGATCACGTGCGGCATCACGGTGGCGCCCAGGATGCCCGCCGCGAGCAGCACGCTCTCGGTACCGGCGAACTGGGGCGTGAACATGCCGCGGATCACGTCGGGAGCAGACGGGTCGGCCGCCCAAAGCTGCACCAGGAACCCGACGATGATGATGCCGACCAGGCCGACGATCACCGCCTCGAGGCGGCGAAAGCCACCGTAGGTCTGCAGGGCCAGGATGCCGAAGGACGCCGCGCCGGCGATCAGCGACGCCGGGAACAGCCCGATGCCGAAGAGCAGGTTCAGCCCGAGCGCCGCGCCGATCACCTCGGCCAGGTCGGTCGCGATGGCAACGAGCTCGGCCTGTACCCACAGCGCCAGCGAGACCGGCCGGCTGAAGCGGTCACGCGATGCCTCGGCCAGGTTCAGCCCGGTGGCGATGCCAAGCTTGGCGCTCATCGACTGGATGAGCATCGCCATGAGGTTGGCGACGACCACCACCCACAGCAGCATGTAACCGAACTTCGACCCCGACGCGACGTTGGTGGCGAAGTTGCCCGGGTCGACGTAGGCGACCGAGGCGATGAACGCCGGCCCCAGGAACGGCAGCAGCGCGCGGAGCCCCCGCCGCTCACGGCTGAGCGATCGCTCGGCGGCGCGCAGCACGCGCGCCTCGCCGGGAAGCGCGGCCACCGGCGGTGGAACGTTGACCCTCGGCTCATTTCCGGGAGAGTTAGGCATGACTAACTTGCCGTAGCGTAGCAGCGATCGCGCCGTCCGCCGACCGGGTGGCGATCACCCGCCAGCGATCGCGCTCGTCGCCCCCCGCCGGTCAACCTGCGGTCGGATGGGCTACATTGAGCGCGTGAACGACGAGCCCACCCGCGTCATGTCGTCCGGCGATCCCGAGCGGCTCGACGACAAGCAGCGGCGGCAGCTCGTGCGGGTTGGCGTGTTGGTGGTGGTGGCCCTGCTGCTCGTCACGTTCATCTTCCGCAACACCCGCCAGGTTCGGGTGAGCTTCGTCTTCTTCAGCACCACCTCTTCGCTGATCTGGGTGATCATCTCGTCGCTGATCCTCGGCTTCATCGCGGGTTGGCTGCTGCCCGGGCAGATCAAGCGCTACCGCACCAAGCGCACCGCCGCGAAGGCCGCGAGCTGACCTGCGAAACGTGGCCGCTGGACACATCAGGGTGCCGTGGTAGGGTCATCGCGATGCGAATGACGAAGCCGAGGCGGCTCACGTACTTCGCGCTTGCCGGGGCCCTGTGTGCGTCCCTCGCCCCAAGCGCATCCGCCGCAATCACCCGCCGGGACGCCTACCGCATGGGTCTGAAGGGGCGCTCCACGTCCCAGATCCTCCGCACGGCCTTCCCGGGCGTGAAGATGGACCGCCAGCCGGAGGCACCGATTCGCGTGCTGCTGGCCGACGACGTCCCCACGGCTGTCGTGATGGGTCAGACGCCCATACTCCTCCGCAACGGTGCGGATGCCGGATTCGCTCCCGTGACGCTTGCCGCGGGTCACCGCTTCAGCGTCGTGCGCTCCGGATCGACCTACACCGTGAAGGACGTCGAGACCGGCGATGCCTGGAAGTTGACGGGGCCCCCCGAGTTCGATTCCCAGGGAGCGCAGACGGGAATCCGCCTGGCCGAACCGCAGACGATCGATCGGCGCTATCGCGGTGTGCTTCGTATGCAGCCGGCACGCTCGAGCAACATCCAGGTGATCAACACCCTCGATGTCGAGCAGTACCTGCTGGGCACGCTTCCGGGCGACATGCCGGCCTCGTGGGGCGTTCGCGCCCCCCAGACACTGGCCGCCGGTGCCGTGGCCCTGCGCTCGCGGGCGCTGACACAGCGCAAGCTCCCCACCGCGCCCTTCGACTTCACCGCGAGTGATCCGAAATACCTCGGCCTCGATGGCGAGCGCTCGAAAACGACGAAAGCGGTGCAGCGGACGATCCACCTGACGTTGCGTCGGGGCGCGTGGCCCTTCCCCGCCTCGTTCAGCGGCACGCGTGTGATGGGCTCGAACGAGTTCCAGCCCCGTGCAGGCGCGCCGGTTCCGGTGGCCTTCGGGCCGACCAAGGCCGTGCAGGTCGATACCACGACGCCTCCGCCTGCCAGCGGCAGCAGCCGCGCGGTCGCGGCGATGAACCTTGCGCTTTCGTTCCGTGGCCTGCCCTATGTCTGGGGAGGTTCGACACCGGCAGGCTTCGATTGCTCCGGGCTCGTCTACTACGTCTTCCAGAAGTACGGCGTGCGGCTGCCGCGTGTCGCTGCGGACCAAGCGAAGGTCGGGGCACCGGTCACCACAATGGCGGCGCTGGCCCCGGGTGACGTCGTGTTCTTCGCCGACAGCTCAGGCTACATCCACCACATCGGCATCTACATCGGCGGCGGCAAGATGGTGCACTCCCCGCACACCGGCGACGTCGTCAAGATCACCGACATCTCAACCGGTTACTACCTGCGCCAGTTCGCCGGAGGCCGACGCTACGTCTAGGCTGTCGCGGTCACGCCTGACCGGGCGTCAACGATCGACGCGGGCGAAGTGCCGACGCCGCGGCGCTACTCGCAGACATTTGCAAACGGCACCGACAGGCTCGTCACAACCTTCGCGGTCGAGAAGCCGGGGGCGATTCCCACGATGGTCTTGCCGCCACGGGTGGCGGTGATGAATCGCGCCTGGAAGACGGGCTCGTAGTCGCTCGTCACCCAGTAGCCCGCCTGCCTGTAGGCCCTGGCCATGCGGGCGGCGGTCGTGACGCCGGGGCGTACGTTGGTGATCGTCGTCGCACCCTTGTCGACCGCGACGTTCACCAGCTTGCCGCGGACGAACGTGACGTCGCCCCTGAGGCCGGCGGGCGCGCTGGGCCCGGTGAGGTCGTAGCCGACCGGCCGCGGCGATTGCAGCTCGCACCCGGGGGTCCGGTTTGCGATCCATCCGGTGGCCTGCGCCTGCGCCACCGTCATGCCGAACTTCAGGGGGCCGATGCCGTTGAGGCGCAGGCGGGGCGGCGCCGCGATCGCCGGGGCAGCGACCGTGGCGACGAGGGTCAGCGCGCCGGCGACTGCGAGTGCTCTGCGTACGTTCATGCTTGATCCTTGGCGATGGGTTCGATGCGGTGATGCATATGTGGGTGGCCGGATGCTCCCACTGAAAGAGGCGCCGAACGAGCGCCTGATACCTCAAGGACACCGTGACCTGCCGAGGCGGGCCCTCATCACGCACACGATCCGATGAGCGGCTGGGTCAGCGCGGAGCTTGGCGTTTCCGCCCTTTGACCGGCTCGACTGCGCTCGCAGGAGATCGAGCGCAGGTACGTGATGCGGCTGTGCGCCACCGTCTGCTTCGACGGCGGTTCGGCCAACCGAGTTGCGTGCCCCAAGGGAGCCCGCACGATGCTTGCCCGGAATCGGAGGTGACTCCGCAGGCCGCAGCACCTTCGTGCAGCACACAGACCACGCCGCGGAGTCGACGATCGGCGACTCGTCCCGGGCGGCCTGACGCCGCGTTCACCGCTCCTGCGGTAGCCGCCTTCCGCCGCCACGGCGCGCCGGGGCCGACGGGGGCGGCACGACCGGGCCGATATCGCCGTCGGGGGCGTCGTCGAGGTCGACGATCACGGGGGCGTGGTCGCTCGGTCGACTTCCCTTGCGGGCCTGCCGGTCCACCCAGGCGGCGCACACGCGCTCGGCCACCGCGCCGCCGGCCAGCACCAGGTCGATCCGCATGCCGAGATCCTGGTGGAACATCCCGGCGCGGTAATCCCAGTAGGTGAACACGCGGGAGTCGGGCCAGCGCTCGCGCACTACGTCGACGAAGCCGAGGTCCACGATCGCTGCGAGCGCGGCGCGCTCGGGCTCGGTGACGTGGGTGTGGCCGACATAGGCGACCGGGTCGAACACGTCGGCGTCGGTGGGCGCGATGTTCACGTCGCCGCAGATGACCGTCGTCTGCGGCTCGGCGGCCACCGCGTCGCGCAGGCAGGCGAGCCACGCGAGCTTGTACACGTAGTGGTCCGAATCGGGAACGCGTCCATTCGGGACGTACACCGAGAACACCCGCACGCCACCACACAACGCGGACACCGCGCGCGCCTCCACCTGTGGGAAGCCAGGCGCGCCGGGCAGAGCGCGGGTCACCGCGTCGAGCCCGACGCGTGAGAGGATCGCCACCCCATTCCACGCCGGCTCGCCGTGCGCCGCGAACGCGTAGCCGCGCGCGGCGAGCTCGTCTCCCAGTAGCTTCGCGAACGCGTCGTCGGCAAGCTTCGTCTCCTGCAGGCACACCACGTCCGGTCGCCGCTCGTCCAGCCAGGGCAGCAGTCGCGGCACGCGCTGCTTGATCGAGTTGACGTTCCAGGTCGCGATGCGCACGCCGGAACCGTACTGGTCGGCCCCGTTCGGTATAGGCCCCCGGCGGCGCCCGTGATGCGCGACCGTTCTCACACGGCGGCGCCGGGCGCATTCGCGCCCGCAGGTACGCCGGTGTCACGCAGGTAAACGGTGTCAGACAGGGTTTACCTGTGTGACACCGATCCCTCACCTCCCGTCGTCATCGACACGCTGCCCGACCGAATCCGCGGGCCGATCCACCATGCGTCCGATCAGGGTCTCCCGGATTGCGCTCCACGCACGCGTCACCTTGGGATTCGTGTTCCTCAGCGAAACCGACGGTGCCTCGATCCATCAGGGAAGCGTGCGGCCGAGGCGCCTTGGCGGTGCCGGGCACCGCACGAGACATCGTGGCGGCAGCGGACGCACGGCATGACGCCAGAGCCGGACCACGCCACCGCACGCTCGGTAGATTCACCTCGTCCGGGCGCTCGGTCGGGAGTGCCCGGCGCCGTCTCAGACAGATCTCCTAGGAGGGTGGCGATGCGTCGAAGAATCTTTCTGCTTGCGCTCGTGCTGGGCTTGGCGGGCATCGCAAGCCCGGCGCTGGGTGTCGTCAACTGGGTGCAACGACTCGATACCGCCCAGTGGGATTCGTTGTGGACCAACCTCGCCGCGACCACCGGTGGACCCCGCATCGCCGGCACGGCCACCACACCGCCGAGCGGGGTCGCCGGCAACAAATACGCGCGCGTTGTCACCGTCGGCACCATGAACGCCCAGCAGCTCCGCGACACGGTCGTCGCGGCCCTCGCCGATCCCAACGCGTTCGTCGCGATCAACGAGATCGCGTCGGACACCAACGCCACGATCGCGCAGGCGGCGAACCTGATCGGAACCGGCTACCCCAACCGGTGGGGAGCGTTCGTCACGTATGGCAGCGGGGCTACCGGCCCGCGGTTCGACTACTACGCGACGGCCATCAACGCCGTCTACGCCAACCACGGACGGCTGATGCCGGAGTTCTACCCCCGCTACACCAAGTACTGGACGTGTAACAACGAAGAAAACAACCCCGATGTGGCCTGCGCGAACGATGCCGACCGCGACAACTGGATGAACAACACCTTCTTCCGGGGAACCGGGAAGCTCAGCTGGCTGATGCAGCAGAAGCCGGCTGCATCGCAGTCCAAGGTCAACCCGATCTTCGGCGTCGGCAACACCTACCTGAACTCGACCAACGAGACGAGCAACCAACGCTTCCTGGACCGGATGTTCTTCGTGTTCGTCACCAAGTCCCAGTACCGGTCGCTCGCGCTCTACACCAACGACGGCGGCATCGGCAGCTACAAGTGGTCGGGCATCGACAACGTGCACGGCCAGGGCACGATCTCCACACGCGACAACATCTTCGCGATTCTCTGGAAGCGCTATGCCGGTAACGCGACGACCCCGGGAGCGACCACCCCGAACTGGTCCGGTGCAATGCCCGCGCCGGTGACCGGAGCGTTCCCACCGCCGGCCCCGGGTTGGCAGGACACCGTCAGCCTCGGTAGCCAGATCGTGGGCTCGCCCACCATCGTTACCTGGGGTGCCGGCACGATGGACGCCTTCGCCCGCGGCACCGACAACGGTCTCTGGCAGACGCAGTACCGCAACGGTGCGTGGAGCGGCTGGATCTCGCTTGGTGGCCAGATCACCAGCAGCCCGGGGGCGGTCGCGTGGGGGCCCGGGCGCATCGACATCTTCGCCAAGGGGACCAACAACGATCTGGTCCACAAGTACTACGACGGGGCCAACTGGAGCGGCTGGGAGTCGCTGGGGGGCACGATCAATGCCGCGCCCACCGTCACGACCTGGGGCCCGGGAACGCTGGACGTGTTTGCCCGCGGAAGCGACAACGCCCTCTGGCAATTGCAGTACCGCAACGCCTGGGCACCGTGGTACTCGCACGGCGGGGTGTTGAACAGCGCGCCGTCCGCCGTTGCGTGGGCGCCCGGCCGTATCGACATCTTCGCCCGCGGAACCGGCAACGATCTGATCCAGAAATACTACGACGGCGTGAACTGGAGTGGCTGGGCCTCGTTCGGCGGAGGGCTCGCATCCGCGCCGGCCGTCACGACGTGGGGCCCGGGAACGCTCGACGTCTTCGCTCGGGGAAGCGACAGCCTTTTGTGGCAGATTCAGTACCGCAATGGCTGGTCCGGTTGGATCAGCCACGGGCGTCAGATCGATGACGCGCCGGGGGCGGTGTCCTGGGGCTCGGGCAGGATCGACATCATCATGCCCATCGCCGGCGTCCCATGGTGGTACGGCTACCGTTGACCCGACCCTCACGAGCCGGCGCGGCGCCTCCGCGGCCCGCGCCGGCTCGACGCGGTGAATGAGCGTGACATGCTGTTTGCGTTGCCCGCGGCTCATCCGGACGCGCCGATCCCTCGGTGCGCCGAAGGTGTGAAGTCAACACCGCCGCCGCGAGGCGGCCCAGAAGTCAGCGGCGCGTGACGCGCACCACGCGGCTCAGCCCGGTCCCGGGCAGTGCTGCGATCGTCGTGCGCCCAACCGTGAGCTTCTGCCCGGGACGCAGCGTCGCGTCTGAGCGGGGGCCGTAGCCGCAGCCGTTGCCCTGGGTGCCGCGCAGCACGCGTAGCGGTCCCTGGTGGGTCGCCACCGCCGACGAGACCGAATAGACGAGGAGCCCCGGCCGACAGATACCGCGATCCAAGCCGACGCGCTGGCGGTTTTCCACGACCAGCGCCGTCTGCGCTCCCGTGCGGATGAACAACGCCTTGCGCCCGCCGGATGCTGTCATCGGGGTGAGCGTGGTCTGAGTCACGCCGGCCGGCTTCGCACACGCGAACTGGCCTGAGTCGAGCCAGCCGACGCGAAGCTTGTGCCAGGCGGTGAGGTCGGTGGCCTGGAACACGTTGCCCATGAAGTCCCACACGCCGACGTAGCGATGCTGGTTCGTGGCGGTCGGCGCGTAGAGGTCAGGCAACTCGAAGAGGTGGCCGGTCTCGTGCGGCAGCACCGTCCGGCCCCACTTGGTCGCGCCCTCGCCGAAGGTCACGACGGCGCGGATCTCGCGGCCGTCGGGGTTGAACACACCCGGCTGGCCGTGGAATGCCTGCGAGCCGCTCATCCACCGGTTCTCCGCCGAGACCACGTACAGCAGGTCGGTCTGCGAGAAGTCGACGCTTGCGTCGGCCACTCGGATCGCGTCGGTGATGTAGCTGCGGTGCAGGTCGTAGGTGAAACCGGGGCCGAAGCTGTAGCCGGCGGCGGGCCGCGGCATGCGCAGCCAGCGCGCCTCGGGGTCGAGTTGCACGCGCACGCGGCCATAGGACGACGTTGTGAGGTAGCGCGTTCCTGCGGTCATCCAGCCCGAGGCGAGCGACTTCGGGTCGGCGGCGCCCGGCGCGTCGCTGAAGTCCACGAACAGCACCTTGGCACGCAGCGTGCCGGTCGAGCGGATCATCTGCGCGCCGGGCGGCGTCGGATGCCCCTCGCTCAGGGCAGCGGACGTCGGCTCGAGCATCGGCGCGCACACCGCCTTGAGCGTCGCGGTGGCCGGGGGGGCCGACGCGTTGGTGGGCGACGGTATCGCCATCGCCGCTGCTGCCAGCGCGATGGCAGACCCGGCGAGCGCGGTTCGAACACGTGCGGCGACCATTGCCGCTGTATCGACGTTTTCGGTCGACCGCTTGAGCGCGGGCCCGCGCCGCGTACATCGGGGGTCAGGGACCGCCGTCCCGTCGATGGCGGCCTTGACCACCCTGGCGCGGCGACGCGGTTGCGATGGCGGACTCTTCCGACTGGCTGACCGCCGCGACGGGCCTTGCAGCGGCTAGGGCTCGACCACCAGGTCCACGGTGGTGCCGGTGGCCACCAGCGACGCCGGAGCGCCGTTGACCGTGTGGGTCCACACGTTGCGCGACCCGATCACGCTGTGCTTCGCGACGGCGCGGGTCGTGCCCACCCGACAGCCCTGGCGATCGAGCAGCGCGCGGGCGTCGCTCTCACTCATCTCGACGTTCGACAGCATGCACAGCCCGGAGCCCGTCGCGCGCACCTCGCCGGCAACCGACTGCGACACGTCCATCGACACGGTGAGGGTGCCGGTGATGGCGGAACTCACCGTCGCCACAGAAGTCATCGTCGGGCACGACGCCCGGTAATCGAAGCTCGCGAACACCTGGAAGTCCGGGACGCCTTGCGGCACCAGATCGCGCTCAGTCGTCGACGGCTTGGGGCAATTCAGCCGCTGCTGAGTGAGATGCAACGGTACGGTCGAGGCGATGTCGGTCACCACGCCGACGTCACTCGATCCCCTCGCCGGGTACTGCACCACACCGAGGCCGTCCTTCATGAAGGTGATCACCTGACCGATCGGGCGCACGCGCAGCAGCGGCCGCGGGGTCAACCACACACAGAAGCGCACGTGTCCCCTGCTCGTCCAGTCCACTGCCGCCGATGAGAACGCCACGTAGCCCTTTGCGTCCGGCGCACCGGCCCTGAGCCCGATGGCCTTCCCCTTGTCCAGACGGAACGTCGGTGCGCAGCGCTTGGCCGCCGGCTTGTACTTCATCAAGACTCGAGTCAACCGGAGCGGTTTCACCGTTGCCGGCATGCGTGCGAACACCGTGAATCCGCGCTTGCCCACGAACGGGGTGAAGACCATCTGCCCCGGCGCGTACGTCGGCACCACCACCGCGGTACCCCGCTTGGACACCGCAAACTGCGGCGTGCCCGGGAATGGATCCGCGGCCGCGGCCACCGGCACGGCCACAAGCCCGGCGATCAGCACTGCAATGGTCATCCGTCGCATGGCGGCGACCATACAAGCCGCCTGCACCATTCGCACCTTCGCGAGGTCAGGGAGGCTGGCAGCGCGGCGTGCGCGGCCCGCCGGTGCGATCATCTCGGCGCCACACGCAGCTCACCAGCCCATGACCCCCATCACCAGCGCCGGCATCCTCCCCTACTCACTCAGCCCAGACGGGCTGCTGCGGGTATTCATCGCCCACATGGGTGGACCCTTCTGGGCGCGCAAGGACGAGGGCGCGTGGTCGATCTGCAAGGGGCAGTTCGTCGAAGCGGACGAGGCGGCGGAGGATGCGGCACGCCGCGAGTTCGCGGAGGAGATCGGCATGCCGTGCCCTGCCGGACCGTTGATCGACCTCGGTCGCCTGCGGCAGACCGGCGGGAAGATCGTCGTGCCCTACGCAGTGCTCGTCGCAGAAGAGGCAGCCCTGCAGTTCGTCGCGAGCAACCTATTTGAGATGGAGTGGCCGCCCGGCTCTGGGAAGGCCGCGTGGTTCCCCGAGATGGACCGCGCCGAATGGATGGACGTCGCCACCGCACGGCGCAGGATCCTCAAGAGCCAGCACTCGATCCTCGACGCGCTCGCCACTCACGTCCGCGGCTGACCCAGCTCGATTGCCGCGCCTGCAAGCCGATGCACCGCGTTCGCGGTCGGCCCAATGGGCGGGCAACGCGTGCGGCGGTGGGACCCTACGTGAAGTTGCGAACTGCCTTCGCCAGTTGCGCCGCCCGCATTCGGCTCAGCGACGTGACAGCCGCGAACCTGCTGCGACCTGCCCTTGGGCACGCCGCCGCCCAACCTCCGCGGCGGGCCCGGCGATCCTCGCGACGGCCGTCGCCGCCATTGCCGGGCGGGCCCCATCGTCGAACCGGGAGCCACGACCGGCGCGATAGCCACGCGCCGCCGGCAGGCTCAGCGCACCGGCCAGCAGGCCGATCACGACCACGGCGACCGTGACGGCGACGGCGAGCCGGGTGCGCGGCCGGCCACCCACCGGTGCGGCCGCGGACATCGCTGCGTGCGCGCCGCGACCGCGCAGCAACCGTGGGAGCGAGAGCAGGTGCCCCAGCACATGCACACCCGTCACCACGGTCCACACCACCAGGCTCGCCTTGTGCAGGTTCAGGAGCAGGTCGTTGTGATGCCCCACGATGATCAGCCCCACCCCGCTGCCCAGCAGCGTGACGGTCGATGCGATGACCAGCGGCCCGAGGAGCCGCAGGAGGGGCGGCGGCGGGCCCGACGTCACGTATGCCGGATCGTGCGAGTAGTAGCGCGCGAACCGATAGGCGGTCGACCCGATCTTCACGACCACCGGAGCGATGAGCGCAACACCGACGAACACGTGCAGGCTCAGCATCCCCCGCACGTTGAGCACAGTCACGCCCTCCACGGCCAGCATCACCAGCAGCAGCGAACCCATCATCGCCGTCAGCCGCGAGTTCTCCCGTGGGCTTCGCTCCGGCCACGTCGTCGCCTCCCCCGCCCTTGCGCCGCGTGAACGGCTGATCTGTGTCGCCAACTCGACTGCCTCCATCCAGCGTTCCACCGACGCCGTTGAGTGAAGCAGCGTCCCGTGAGACACAGATGAGACGTGCGCGGCGACTTGGCGGCTCGGGACGAGCCGCCAACCTGCGCGGCACCGACCTTCGCTTCTTGTCAGGACGACTGCAGATCGCCTTCGCGCGACGACGGCGCATGCGGCGGTCGGACCTGTCAGGCCACCGTTCCCACGGCACAGCGCGCGACCGCCTTCAACGAGAAGCCGGCTGCGGGCGCATCCAGCCGGGTGAAGAGCTCCCCGCGCAGCGCCTCGCGCCGATCCTCGCGCAGCCCGATGCAATACGCACCCGCCGGGCCGATGCCGGCACACAGCCCCGACCACAGCTCGTCGAAGTCGACGTAGTCCGAGCTCACGGCGAGTTCTGTTTCCCGCACATCGCGCGCACCCTGCGCGCGGAACATCGCGGCGATCTCGTCGGGTCGGCCGAACCGCAGCGTCCGTGCCTCGTCAGGCGCATCGGGGTCGAGTTCAAGGGCCGCATCCCAGAACAGCCGCAGCATCTCCATGCCCTCGGCGAAGTCCCACACGCAGGCGGCAACCGTGCCACCGGATCGGGCGACGCGCATCATCTCAGCGACCGCCTGTTCGGGCTCGGTCACGAAATGCAGCACCAGCTGGGCCGCCACCACATCGAACGACGCCTCGTCGAATGGCAGCTCCTCCGCCCGTGCCAGTCGCACGTCGACACCGGGGAATCGCCGTCCGCACTCATCGGCGAACTGCGGCGAAGGGTCCACCGCGCATACCGCGTCGGCACCCAGCCGTGCCATCAGCTCGGCCGTGAGCGCACCCGGCCCGCACCCCACGTCGAGGGCACGCTGACCGGCGGTGACAGCTGCGGCCCGTGCAAAGTGCGGGGCCAGGCCCAGCGAGTATCGACCCATGAACGCGTCGTAGCTGGCACCATCCGTCAGAAACATGCGCGCGCCCTCTGCTGAACCTTCCACCTGACGCTCCTTTGTGAGAGACGAGTGCGTGTGCGCCGGTGAGATACCGGTACCCAGGTTGCGCAGCCGCAGACCGGCGGGTCTCCTCCAAGTAGCCCGCTTTGGCGAATGCGCCGCATCCGTCCGCTCGTTCGTATGACCGTGGGCAGAAGGCCGTCGCCTACTTCGGGGGGATGTAGCCCCATCGGGTCAGCTGGTTGCGGACCCGTCGCAACATACGCGGGTGCTTCCCCTCGAGCGCCTTGGCACGCCTCCAAGCCACCGCCGGGTAGCCGCCGCCGGTGCTGTAGGAGTTGGCGATGTAGGCGGCCAGCGCGCTCCACACCGGGTAGCCGTTGCGACGAAACCGCAGGTACTCCTTCCAGGTGGCCTTCATCTCCCTCCGCGCGATCACTGGGGAGCTGCGCGTGACGTCGATGAACCGGCCGCTGTGAAACGCCCAGATGCGGAGCGGGAATACCGTCGCCGCGTAACTGGCGAACGTGTAGGCGAAACGGTCATCCACGCCGACGAACTCCGGTGTGCCGTTGACGTCGAGATCCTTGAGCCGCGGGGCGATGTCGCCCCAGAACTCACGGGTCAGCTGGTAGGTGTTCGTCGCCGGCGAGCGCCAACCGACGTAGGTGATGCTGCAGCAGTGCGCACCGCCGGTGAACGTCTCCATCAGTACCTCGGGCTCGCCGTCGCCATCCAGATCCCGCAGCGTCACAGCGCCTTTCGCCTGGAAGACGAAGCCTGTGAGTCCATCCGGCTCCAAGGCGGCCGCCGGCCAGGTGACCGTGGGACCGCCATCGCTGCGGGTGATCGCCAGCGACGCGTCGGTGGCGTTGACGAGGTCGTCGAACCCGTCGGAGTAGGTGATCGTCAACGTGGCCGTGACGGGTCCCGACGTCACGGTCTGGGTCGACGTGGCGGCACTCGCCGTCCCGACCCCCGACCACAGACCGATCATCGCTGCCAGCGCCGCTCGCAGTGACGAGCACTTCAACCGTCCCGCCATCGGAGCCACCTCCATCGCCCGTGTCCGCGTGCGTGGACCCTACGCTCACCCCGACGGGTGAACCAGCAACGTGGTGTGCGGAATACCGCGGCCGTGCCAGTCACCAGATCGGCGGCGCTGACGCCGACGCATTACCGCCCCGGAGCCCGTGCGGACGCCGCGTCGCTCGACACCGTACTCGTGCGGTTCGTGGGTCCGGACGATCTCGCCTCTTGGGCAACGTGCCGCGGACGCCGATACCTGTCCCGTGATCACGGACGAGCGTTCAGCACCCACGATCCTCGCCCAGCGCGGAGTTCGCGTGGAGTGCGGAGCGCACCCGTTGAGCGCCGGCATGCGCATCCTCGTCGTCGCCCTCGCCGCCGGTGTGGCCGGCGTCGTCCCGACGCTCGCCGGCACCATGAGCGTGCCGTGGCAGGCAACCGCCGTTCGGATCGGCGGCGCTGTGCTGGTGGCCATCGCCGCGCTTGGTGCCCTCACCATGCGCGGGCGCGCCGTCGCCGTCGAGCGTGGCAACCTGGTGGTGTCACACCTGCGGGCGCCGCTGCGTGGCGCCAGCGAGCGACGCATCCCCGCACGCCACATCGCCGACATCTCGGCCCACCGTTTCCGCATCGACGATGGGGGCCCCTGCTTCGCCCGCTATCGCTACCACGTGCGTGCGCACCTCACGACGCGGGCATCGCCCGTCCGGCTGCTGGAGGTGCGTGACGAAGCCGAGGCCATGCGCATCGCCGAACGCCTGCGCGACGCATTGGCCGCCACCACCGCCTGACCTCCCGACCAAGCTCAGGGCACGCCGCCCGCGGGCAGCCACCCGCAGACCCCCCACGAGGCCGCGGTGTGATGCGCGGCAGCAGCGCCGGCGGGCCCGGCCGCGTCGGCTCGTACCGCCAATCGCGCAGCATGGTCGCGAGCACGAGCTTCGTCTCCATCCAGGCAAAGCCCTCGCCGATGCGACTGCGCACGCCCCCGCCGAACGGTTCACGCGGATGTGCTGACGTCGGCGGACAGGAGCAACGGACATCGCACGTACGATACGAGCGTGACTCACACCGGCGAACCCGCACCGCCTTGGCCCCGCCGCCCACCAGAAGCGACGACGCGCGACGTGACCACCCCATGAGCCTTCTCGTCGCACTGGTCGTGGGGCTAACGCTGGGTATCGGCGGGATCGTCGGGGGCATCTGGAAGATCGCCGGCGCCGTGTCGCGTCAGGCCGACCGGGTCGGCGTCGGGCGACTGCGCGGCGGGCTGCTGATCGATCGCTTCCGCATCCCGCTGCTCCTCTGGTCGGCGGCGTTGATCGTCACCGGCGCCATCCTCGCGTTCGCCTGGCGCGACCGGGTGCCGGTGATCGTGGCGTTCATCGGCGGCGCCGCGGTGGCCGCCATCGCGCTGTTCGTGCTGCCGAAGCGCGCGCCGGGGCTGCTGATGCGCGGCCTGCGCGGGTTGCGGCGCCGGGCGGACAGGCGCCTGCACCGCCGCTGATTCGCCCCCGGCGGTCAGCGCGGAAGGAGCGAACCGCCGCTGTCCCAACCGTGCCACCCGGTGACCCGAACCCATGCGCTCGTCCGCCCGCTGACGCGGTTGCCGTAGGTGGTGCCCGTGTAGCGCTCCGATAAGCGGTCGATGTCGTGCAGATCCTCGTCCGCATACAGCTCCTCCACCTCACCGGTGACCGTGATGTGCCGGTACCAGTTGGGCCCGTCGAGGATCGTGAGAGACACGCGCGGGTCGTGCCGAAGGAACCGCAGCCGCAAGCGCGAGTCGGCCATGTTGAGCAGCAGCCGCGTGCCGTCCCAGTCGTACCAGGTGGCCGCGGTGTGCGGCGAGCCATCGGCCCGCACCGATGCGATCACGGCCGGGTTGGGTTTGCGGAGGAACTCGTCGACGAGCGGCGGCAGCGGCGGCGGCGGCATTGGCTTCTCCAAACGTGGGTCCGCGCCAGCATCGCAGGCGCCGCGATGCCGTGCGCTACGGGTTGATGCCGACCTTGTAGATGCCCTTGAGGGCGTTCAGCCGCACCTGCACGATGTCGCGCAGGAACCGTGGCAGGTGCTTGGCCACGTCGAAGGTCGAACCGGCACGGAAGTCGACATCCACCGGGAACGGAACGATGCGCGCCCCAAGACGTCGCGCCAGATACAGCACCTCGATGTCGAACGCGAAGCTGTTGATCGTCGTGCGACGGAAGATCTCGCCGGCCACCTGCCGGCGGAATGCCTTGAAGCCGCACTGGGTGTCGCGCACGAAGGTGACGCCGAGCGCACGGCGGGTGAGCTGCACGGCAAGACCGGCGAGTAGGCGGGTGACGCTGCGCTCGTTCTGGGCGTAGGCGCGCAGGCTGCGCTCGCCGGTCGCCACATCCGCACCTGCCTCGATGGTGCGCAGGGCATCCGCGGTGAATGCGGCCGGTACCCCGAGGTCGGCGTCGGAGAACAGGATCACCTCCCCGCGAGCCGACAGCACACCCAGGCGCACTGCCCCGCCCTTGCCCTGGTTGTGCGGTGCCTTCACCACGGTGATGCGTGGTTCCGCCTGTGCGGCCGCGAGTGCCACCGCGGCGGTCCGGTCGGCGCTGCCGTCGTCCGACACGACGATCTCCCATGAGTACGGCTGCGCGGACAGAAAGTCCGCCCAGGCCGCCAGCGACGCCGGCAGCCGTGCTTGCTCGTTGTAGGCGGGCAGCACCACCGAGAGCCGCGGCGCCGGTGGGGAGGTCGACATGGCCCAACGCTACCGACCCCCGCCGACCAGCGTTCGCAGCCGGCGTTAGACCTCTCGGCCCGGCACAGCCGGCAGCGCGTAGCTCTCCTCTAGGCGGAAGATCTCCGACTGCACCCGCAGCCGCTCGAACGCCGCGGCACGCGCCGCCAGGAACGCTTCGATGCTCGTGTCCGGGATGTGATCGCGCTCGGTGCCCTCGCCGCGCTCACCACCGGATTCGTCGTCGCGCCACACCGCTTGTCCTTTCGTCGCACGCCGGTGTCAGTGGAACGAGCGACGAGCGAAGCGGCTGATACGCGGCGCGCTGAACTCGTTCACCACCGGTCGTCGCACCGTAGCGCGCATCGATCCGGCGCCGAAACCGGCGTTCGCTGTCACCGCCGTGCCAGCGACAGCGCTGCCGCAGAACGTGGCACACTCCGCAGCGACCGCGGACGTGCACAGGCCGTACGTACCGCGCTCGGCGTGCAGACCAGCCCACGGACGTCGCAAACGATTCGCAACCCCCAGCCAGCCGGCGATCCCACGCCCACGAGCGCGCGGCCCCCTCGCGCCCCATGGGCACCGCTCGCCGCGGCGCTCCTCGTCGGCGCCGTGGGGCTGGCGTTCACACTTCGGCTCGGTCATTCCTCGAGCTGGTTCGCGCCGATGACGGTGCTCGTTGCCGCCGTCTGGTTCGGCGGGTACCTGGCGAGCGAGTCGCATCCCGCGCCAGGGAGCGACGCCCGCGTCGTCACCCGATGGGGGCTGCGCGGTGTGCTGCTTGCGCTGCTGGCGCTCACACTCACCTGGGCCCTGCGCCATCTTTCGGCCTTCGCGCGGCAGGTGGACGACCTGGTGCGGTACGCCGACGAAGGCAACCTCGCGCTCATCGCCGCGGTCACCCTCATCAGCGGCGTCGCCGAGGAGCTGTTCTTTCGCGGCGCGCTCTACTCGGCGGTCAAAACGCACCCGATCGTTGCGGCCGCCGCCGCCCATGCCGCCGTCACAGCGGTCACCGGCAATCTCCCGCTGACGGCGGCGGCCTTCGTGCTGGGCCTGGTGGCCGGCGCGGCGCGCCGCGCCACCGGATCGCCCTGGCCGGCTGCCGCCACCCACGTGGCTTTCTCACTGACGATGCTGGCCCTGTTGCCGGGGCTGACGTAGCGCGTGAGCCACGCCTCACGGCGGACGAACCGGACGCAGCCGTGCTTCGTGGCCGTCCCATTCAGAGAGCCCTTCATCGGTTCGAGGTCTGGAGCTTTTTTGCGTTTCGGGAAGTTGCCGATACATTGATTGAAGGACCAACTGGAAAGGGAATTCTATGGTCAGCCATCAAGGACGACGGCGGACGGTGCTCGCGACCGCAGCATCGATTGCGGCGGTGTTTGCCGTGGGCGGCGCAGTGGGCGTGTCGCCTGCCAGTGCCGACGTTGCCTGCGCAGCGCGCACGACGACAACTCCCTTCATGCCCTGGGGTGACGGCAACCGCTACTTCATGGCCCCGAACGGTGGTTTCGAAGGCGGCTCGGCCAACTGGACGCTCAGCGGCGG